>TARA_R110002051_G_scaffold71624_5_pt1 | contig 103103 bp, 97 predicted proteins | sample TARA_R110002051 | Tara Oceans TARA_R110002051 (sample SAMEA4397023) | marine metagenome | biome: Polar Biome; feature: [MES] marine water layer (ENVO:01000295) within the mesopelagic zone...; material: water (ENVO:00002006), including particulate matter (ENVO:01000060) such...
AGCACATTTTTATTCTTACAACATGGTTTAACTTACTTTAATGATAAGCTTAACAGTTATTCACACTTTACTTTATTTTTTGGGAAACTATTAAGAATTTATAGTAAAATATCCCATTTTATTGTGCCAGATTTAAATTGATTAAATCCTAAAACCAATAGCCTATACTTACAAAAAATCTAGATTTAGATTCTTCTGGAGTCCAAGAATATAAAAGATTAACTGGCCCTATAAAAGACTCCCATCCATAGCCTATACCGTACCCTGAATAGGTTGGTGCATTAAACCAGTCTCCAGTCCTAAAGAGGTCATCATCAATATTGGCAAAATTTGCGGTAAAAAGTGCGTGATTTTTTTTTGCAAATTCAAAATCCAATCTAGCATACGCTTTAACAAAACTGTTGCCGGGTAAACTAAGAAAATCATATCCAACAAATGGAATCATATTATTTATAAAATCAGTTCCATAGCCCCCTAAAACAAAATCGAAAGTTGTAACATTAGATGTTCCTAGTTTAAAACCACCTTCAGTTTCTAAATTTAATGACAAGTTATTTAACAATGGGAAGGCCATTCCCATTCTAGCTTTGGAAACAGAAAAATCTTTAAAATTTTCATTGTAATCTGAAGACAATAAGTAATAATGCATGTCACCACTAAAGTATAATCCTTTTGATGGGAAATACTTGTCATTATAGGTGTCTAACTTTAAAGAACCAAAAACACTGGCATAATTACTTTTTTCAAAATATGTTCTACCATTATTTGTTGTTACACTTGTTTCTATATTATCAATATCCCCTAAGGTTCTAGTACTATATTCTAAATATTTATATTCCGCCCCTAAAGTAAAAGAAAACTCTTCTTTTATAACAGTCTGAAAATATATTTGATTTGTAAAATCAGATACATTTAAATTTATTCTATTAAGTCTAGCATCTGCAATAACTTCAAAATTATCCCTAATTAAATCAAAGTTTATTTCTTGTTCAAAATCATTAAACCTAGAGTTAATTCCAAAACTCCAATAGGACCCTTTATCTATATAATACTCCATATTATATCTAATATTGTCCCCTAATATTAAATCAAAAGAGGCAACATCGTCTTTAGATAATAATCTACGTTTGGTAAGATTTATCATTGCCCCACTTTTATACAAATCATCAAAATGAGCACCTACCCTTAAAAATGAAGTATTTGAAGTTTCGTCTAATGGTAAAATTAAATCCTCCCCTCCATTAATATTATCTAACAGTTTATACCGGATAGTCTTAAAATTACCTGTAGCAGCCATATTGCCTATTCCTTGTTGTAGTTTTTTAAAACTAATAGGCTCGTCTAAATTAAATCTTAGTTTTCCTTTTACATAACCTCTGGTATGGTCTGTATCACCATCTATTAATAACCTGTTAATGATTAAGTTTTCTTTAAAATCAATAACATTTACCGGTATTTTTTCTTTCTTTATTGGTGTTCCAATTTTTTTAAGTTCTTCTATTTTTAAACTGGCAGCATCTACGCCAGTTTTAATTATTTCGTTTAATTTATTAAACTCAATTATAGAATATTTTTCTATCTGAGGCTTTATATAGATATCAGTTTTTTTTGCTTTTAACTTCATATCTGCAACCGTGCGATAGTTATTAATTTGCAATAATATTTCTGTAGCAGATAATAATGCATCTCTTTCAGATAAATCGTGCTGGACATCAACGCCAATAATAATATCTGCCCCCATTGCCCTAACCTCATCAATTGGGTAGTTATTGACCACCCCTCCATCAATTAAAACTTTATCATCAATAATTGTAGGTTCAAAAAGCGAAGGTAAAGTACCACTTGCCAAAATGGCTTCTGGTAAATATCCAGAATTTAATACAACCTGCTTACCTGTTTCAATATCCGTAGCAATACAAACAAATGGTGTGGGGAGCTTATTGAAATCATCTATATCTTTTACATGATACAAAAGCTTAACAAATTCATTATAAATGTTTTGACCTCCTGAATAAGCTGGTGGAACCGATACCTTAAAATTTTTAAACGGCAGCGTTAAAGCATACCGTTCTGAATCTTCTTTTTCATAAAATGTTTTTGCGCTTCTAGGCAGATTGTCCTGGATAAGCGATCCAAAATTTGTGGCATTAAACATTGAGTCTAGTTCTGCCGCAGAATATCCTGCAGCATATAACGCACCCACAATTGCACCCATACTTGACCCTCCTATATAATCTATTCCCACACCTGCTTCCTCAATTACTTTTAAGGCTCCAATGTGGGCCATGCCTTTTGCTCCACCTCCACTTAATACCAAACCTATCTTAGGCCTTTTTCCAACGGAATCTGTTTGCCCAAAAACACCAATACATTGCAACAATAAAATTGTCCCAATAATTAATGTTCTTTGAACTCTTATATTATGATTTTCGAAAAGACTCATATATCTTTTTTGCTTTTGACACACCTACCTCTAAACTAAGACTATCTAAAGAAGCTTCTTTTATTCGTTTTACAGATTTAAATTTTTTTAATAACTGCTCTACGGTTTTTTCTCCAACCCCCTCAATACCTTCTAATTCAGAATTAATAGCTCCTTTACTTCTTTTATTTCTATGTAATGTTATCCCAAACCTATGTGCTTCATTTCTTAAAAACTGAATAATCTTTAAACTTTCAGATTTTTTATCTAAATATAACGGTATAGGGTCTTCTGGAAAATATATTTCTTCTAACCTTTTTGCTATACCTATAATAGCTATTTTTCCTCTTAATCCTAAATTATCAAGACTTTTTAATGCAGATGATAATTGACCCTTTCCTCCATCAATGACAATTAATTGGGGCAATGGTTGCATTTCTTCTTGTAATCTTTTATACCTACGATATACCACCTCTTCCATAGATGCAAAATCATCTGGCCCAACCACTGTTTTAATATTATAATGCCTGTATTCTCTCTTTGAAGGCTTACCATCTTTAAAAACAACACAAGCTGCAACTGGGTTAGTCCCTTGAATATTACTATTATCAAAACATTCTATATGCCTAGGTTGAGCAGATAATCTTAAATCTTTCTTCATTTGGGCCATAATCCTATTAGTATGGCGATCAGGATCTATAATTTTAATTTGATTAAAACGCTCTTGCCTAAAGAATTTGGCATTTCGCTCAGACAATTCCAGTATACGTTTTTTATCTCCTAATTTAGGAACAGTTACTTTTAGCCCTGTTGGCACAGCAATTTTAAATGGAACATATAATTCTTTAGAGTCTGATTTAAAGCGGTCTCTAATTTCAACTATTGCAAGCTCAAGCAAATCATCGTCTTGTTCCTCTAATTTCTTCTTTATTTCCATAGTGTGAGATCTAATTATAGATCCATGCGCCAATTGAAGAAAATTTACATAAGCAAAGGAATTGTCTGATATTATACTAAACACATCTACATTACTAATTTTAGGATTTACAATTGTGGTCTTAACTTGGTAGTTTTCTAAAACCTCAATTTTCTCTTTAATCTCTTGGGCTTCTTCAAATTTCATTTCAGCCGCCAGCATATTCATTTGTCCTTTAAAATAGGTAATTGAAGATTTAAAATTTCCTTTTACAATTTGTCGTATGTCTTCTATTTGTCGGTCATATTCTATACTAGATTGATGTCCTTCGCAGGGCCCTTTGCAATTACCTAAATGATACTCTAGACATACTTTATATTTACCCGTATTAATTTTTTCTGCGGACAAATCATAATTACATGTGCGTAATGGGTACACACTCTTAATAAGGTCCAAAAGCACACGCACCGTTTTCATACTGGTATAAGGCCCAAAATACTCAGACCCATCTTTAATAACTCTCCTGGTAGGAAAAAATCTTGGAAAACGTTCGTTTTTTAAACAAAGCCAGGGATATGATTTATCATCTTTTAGTAATACATTATATCTAGGCCTTAACTCCTTAATTAAATTATTTTCTAATAGTAAAGCATCTGATTCTGTTGGAACAACAATATGCTTTATATTTCTAATCTTTTTTACTAATACGCGAGTTTTACCATACTCATGGTTTTTATTAAAATATGATGAAACTCTTTTTTTTAAATTCTTTGCCTTACCAACATAAAGTATAGTATCTGTACCATCATAAAATTGGTAGACCCCTGGGGCCGTAGGCAATGAGCTTAACTGTATGTTTAAAGGAATTTCAGACATATTTTAACACTACTAATTTAGTCTTTATTACTTAGTTTAGTTTACTCTTTAAAACTAAACTAAGTAATATAAAAGTTAATTTTTCTCATTATTAATTTGCTAAAAATGCCATAGATAAAATCATTATTACATAAAATAATTCATTTTCAATTATTATATCAATAATCTAAATTTTTAAGACTATATTTAAATTCTTGATTTACAGTGTTTTAAACGCATAATATACTCTATAATGTTAATTTTATTAAAAAAATATGCATTTCAACGATAAAAAAGCACTTTTCATAGATATGGTATTAATTATTTTACCTATTTTTAACTCAACAACAACATCTATTGGTTCATTTAATAATATAATAAATAATGGAAAGCTATATAATCACTTTAGGAACATACCTTGTATTAATGTTATTTTTTAAGGTATTTTTTGCTGTTGCAGGGAAAGAATAAACTAAAATAAATTATTGCCCTAATCACTTCTCTATGCTGAAGAAGGATTTGCGAATAAAATATTCAAGACTTCGAAGTTCATTAAACTCTACTATTATAACCCAACAAAGTATAGCAATTGCAAATTTACTTTTGCAATTGCCTATTTGGGATTACAATTATTTTCATATTTATTTACCAATTCAAGAAAAACTAGAAATAGATACCGAAGGCATTATTTCAATTATTTCTGGTTTCGATAAAAATGTAATCGTCCCCAAAGTTGTCTCAGCTACGGAACTAGAACATTTTTTACTTACCGATAATACAAAGTTCGTAGTCAATGATTTGAAAATTCCCGAGCCTGTTGATGGAATACGTATTCCACCCCATAAAATTGATGTAGTTTTTATTCCACTTTTAGCTTTCGATGAATACGGTAATAGAATAGGTTATGGTAAAGGATATTACGACCGCTTTTTAAACCAATGCCGAGAAGATGTTATAAAAATTGGATTATCGTTATTTGACGCAGAAAAAAAAATAAATGATATTCTACCAACAGATATTCCTTTAAACTATTGTGTTACTCCCAATAAAATATACTCTTTTTAAGCTTCAGTATTTGCTGAAGATTCGATAGGTTGACTAGTGATTTCTTCATCTTTCCCAAATGCCCTTTTATTGAACACTAAAAGAATCCCCACTCCTGTACTTATAGCTGTATCAGCTATATTAAAAACTGGTTCAAAAAACCTGAAATTTTGACCACCAACTCTTGGAATCCAACTTGGCCAAGTAGTATCTACCATTGGAAAATATAACATGTCAACTACCTTACCATAAAACAATTTGCTATAAGGCTCCTTAGTAAACAGTGTTGCCACCTCATTATAACTATCGTTAAACATAACACCGTAAAATACTGAATCCAAAATATTACCTAAAGCTCCCGCAAAAATTAATGAAACTGCCCAGATTAATGTATTCGATGCCTTCTTCTTAATAACATCAAAAAGCCAATATCCAATTCCGAAAATAGCAAACAATCTAAATATGGTAAGCACCAGTTTACCCGTATCATCAGAAATAGGTAAAATGTCACTTAACTTGGCCCCCCATGCAGCACCTTCATTTTCAATAAATAATATTTTAAACCAATTAAATACTTCTACTGATTCCCCCAATACAAAATGGGTCTTAATATAAATCTTGCTCCATTGATCAATAATAAGTATCAATAGTATAAATAAAATAGATTTTTTAATGTTCATGGGCTTTAATCAATGATGACAAAAATATACATATTATTCGGTTTTACTTAATTCTATATTACCAGTAACGGTTTGTAATTCATAAAAAAATAATGAATTGTATGGGATTGGATTAAAACTTACTTTTCCAAACTTACTTTTTGCACTTATTTCCGCAGACTTTGAGAGAATTTTTATAGCTCCGCTTTGTGTTTTTACTTTGACATCCCCTAAAACATTATATAAATCACAATTACCATCTGAAAGTAATACACCTACTTCTTTATATTCACCAGCAATTACTACATGTGAATTGGTACCAAATAACTCAACATTTAGGTAAGATGGAATTGTCACATGCAGTATAATGGAAATAACTTTATGTGCACTTAATTTATCATTGGGATTTTCAAAACTTGGCACAAAACCAGCTTCAATTAAAAGTGTTGACCCTATTGTAGTTACTTCAATATTTAAATCTCTGCTATATTCCCCCTCTATTTCTGCTTCTATATTTACATTTTTGACTGCTGCTGTATGTAATTCTACTTTAAAACAATTTGCTGTATTAACTTGTACAAGGCCAATATGATCTGCAAGAATTATTCGTTGTAACTTCTTTTGAGCACTTAAGGTATTGCTATATAGAAGAAACAAACATGCTAAAAGAATAAACCTCAAAATATAATTATTAAAAAACGCCCCTAAAGGCGTTTTAATTATGACTGCATGTTTTTGGCCTCAATGCTAAGTGTAGCATGTGGGACCAACTTTAATCGTTCTTTATTAATAAGTTTTCCGGTTACGCGACAAATACCATATGTTTTATTTTCAATTCGTAATACTGCATTTTTAAGGTCGCGAATAAATTTTTCTTGCCTTATAGCTAATTGCGTGTTTGCCTCTTTACTCATTGTCTCCGACCCTTCTTCAAAAGCTTTAAACGTCGGCGAAGTATCATCCGTACCATTATTACCATCGTTCATATAAGAACTTTTCAAAAGCTCTAAATGACTTTTGGCCTTAACCATTTTCTCTTCAATCAATTCTTTGAATTCTGCCAAATCTTTGTCAGAATACCTTACTTTTAAATCTTCTGCCATCTTTTAATGTTTTTCAATCAACAATTTAGTGTTCACCTCGTCAAAAGCAATATCTATGCCTTTATCCAATTTTTCTACAAAATTTAGTTCCGCTGTTAACGTTTCTGTTTTAATATATTCTACATTGCTTTTTACAGCAACTTCAACAAAACCATCTTTTAATATTTTAATTGCAATTTTATCCGTCACTTCAAAACCAGAATCTTTTCTAATATTCTGAATTCTATTTACCAACTCTCTTGCAACTCCTTCATTTCTTAACTCCTCATTAATCGTTACATCTAAAGCAACGGTTAATTTACCAGAGGTCGCTACCATCCAACCTTCAATATCTTGAGAAGAGATTTCTACATCTTGTAACTGTAAAGTAATACTTTTATTTTCTAATTGAATTGTTAATTCGCCATCTTGCTCAATTTTCTGGATATCTTTTTGTGAAAAACCATTGACAACATTTGCAATTTGTTTCATTTCTTTACCAAATTTAGGACCTAAAGTCTTGAAATTAGGCTTAATACGCTTTACTAATATTCCAGAAGCATCATCTAGTAGCTGTATTTCCTTAACATTAACTTCAGATTTTATTAATTCTGAAACTGCCTCTATTTCAGCTCTATCCTTGTTATCTAATACAGGAATCATGATTTTTTGCAAAGGTTGGCGCACTTTTATCTTCTCTTTTTGTCTAATTGATAACACCAAAGAAGAAATTATTTGTGCTTTTTGCATCTTTACTTCTAAACTTTTATCTATAAGAGATTCATCTGCTACAGGAAAATCTGCCAAATGCACACTTTCAAATCCATCTTTTACCGTAGCCTTGTTCAAATCCAGATATAATTGATCCATGAAAAATGGTGCAATTGGTGCAGATAATTTTGCAACGATATCTAAACAAGTATATAATGTTTGGTATGCTGCAATTTTATCTTGCGCATATTCACCTTTCCAGAAACGTCTTCTACATAAACGTACATACCAATTACTTAAGTTCTCTTGAACAAAGTCTGATATTGCCCTTGCAGCACGTGTTGGTTCATACTCGTCATAAGCCGCATCAACAGTTTTAATTAATGAATGTAGTTCAGACAATATCCACCGGTCTATCTCTGTACGCTCAGCCATCGGTATTTCTTTTTCAGCATACGTAAATTTATCTAAGTTCGCATATAGTCCGAAAAATGAATATGTATTATATAAGGTCCCAAAGAACTTACGCTTTACCTCAGCAATGCCTTCGGTATCAAACTTAAGATTATCCCAAGGGTTGGCGTTACTTATCATATACCATCTTGTAGCATCTGCACCATGTTCGTTCATAGTCTCAAATGGATCAACGGCATTGCCTAAACGCTTGGACATTTTTTTACCGTCTTTGTCTAAAACGAGTCCGTTAGATACTACATTTTTATACGCTACAGAATCAAAAACCATAGTGGAAATTGCATGCAACGTATAAAACCAACCACGGGTTTGATCAACACCTTCCGCTATGAAATCAGCTGGAAATGTTTTCCCCTCATCTATCAATTCTTTATTTTCAAACGGGTAGTGCCATTGAGCGTAAGGCATAGAACCACTATCGAACCAAACATCAATTAAATCACTCTCACGTTTCATTGGTTTTCCTGAATTAGAAACCAATGTAATCTGGTCAACTATATTCTTATGTAAATCTATTTTATCGTAGTTCTCATTAGACATATTATCAACTACGAAATCTGCATAGATATCATTTTCCAACACCCCTACTTCAATTGCTTTTGCCATTTCTGACTTTAGCTCCGCAACAGAACCTATGATAATTTCTTCTTTACCATCTTCTGTTCTCCAGATTGGCAGTGGAATACCCCAATAACGTGATCTAGAAAGATTCCAGTCATTAGCATTTGCCAACCAATTACCAAACCTACCTTCACCAGTTGCTTTCGGTTTCCAGTTAATAGTTTGGTTCAATTCAAACATTTTATCCTTTACATCGGTCACTTTAATGAACCAAGAATCTAATGGGTAATATAATATTGGCTTATCTGTACGCCAACAGTTTGGGTAACTGTGTACATACTTCTCTACTTTAAAGGCTTTGTTTTCTTCTTTTAATTTGATAGCAATCTCAACATCTATAGAACGTTCTGGCGCTTCACCATCCTCATAATACTCGTTTTTTACATACTTACCACCCAACTCTTTCAACTCTGGTCTAAATTTACCTTGTAAATCGACAAGAGGAACCAAGTTTGCATTTTCATCTAACACCAACATTGGCGGAATTTCTGGAACTGCCTGCTTTGCAACAAAAGCATCATCTGCTCCAAAAGTTGGAGCGGTATGTACAATACCCGTACCATCTTCGGTAGTCACAAAATCCCCAGCAATTATTCTAAAAGCATTTTCGGCATTTTCATATGGAAGTACGTAATCTAATAACTGCTCGTATTTAATACCTAATAAATCTTTCCCTTTAAATTCCTTTACAACATAGAAAGGAATTTTTTTATCGCCAGTCTTATATTCTAACAATTGTGACTTCTCTGACACTTCATTGAATTTACCTGCGAACTGTTTACCCACCAAATTCTTGGCAAGAACTACATTCATTGGCTCAAAAGTATATTGATTATAAGACTCAACTAAAACATAATCTATTTTAGGACCAACAGTCAACGCCGTATTAGAGGGTAAAGTCCAAGGTGTAGTTGTCCAAGCTAAAAAGTATACCGTGCCTTCATTCTGTAAGAAATTTGGCAATGTTTCTTCTACTGCTTTAAATTGTGCTGTTACCGTAGTGTCTGTTACATCTTGGTATGTACCTGGTTGGTTAAGCTCATGAGAACTCAACCCTGTACCGGCTTTAGGTGAATATGGCTGTATGGTATACCCTTTATAAATTAAATCTTTAGAATAGATCTGTTTCAATAACCACCAAACCGACTCCATGTACTTGGATTTGTAAGTGATGTACGGATCTTCCATATCTACCCAATACCCAACTTGTTTGGTCATAGAATTCCAAACATCAGTATATCTCATTACCGCTTTTTTACAGGCAGCATTATATTCTTCAACAGAAATTTTAACTCCAATATCTTCCTTGGTAATACCTAATTCTTTTTCTACACCCAATTCAATAGGAAGACCGTGAGTATCCCAACCAGCTTTACGCTTTACTTGAAAACCCTTCATGGTTTTGTATCTCGGAAAGATATCTTTGATAGTTCTAGCCATTACATGATGAATACCCGGCATACCGTTTGCAGATGGCGGCCCCTCATAGAACACGTAACTATCTTTACCTTCACGGGTAGAAATACTTTTTTCGAAAATGTCATTTTTAGACCAGTAGTCAAGTATTTCTTCTGCGACCTTTGGTAAATTCAATCCTTGATATTCTGTGAACTTCATACAAAATGCTTATGGTACTGGGTTTAAAAGGCTGCAAAATTATAAAATTTAGATTTAAATAGCGTGTATTAGGAACATTGAAATACCTCTAAACCACCTATTAAAGCAAATATTCACTTACAAAACATCTAAAAGTTAAATTTACCCGTAAATTATGTTAAACATATAACCATTAAACGAAACACAATGAAAAAAGTAATTCTAGGATCATTAGCAATTTTAGCACTTAGTATGTCTATCTCTTGTAGAGAAACTGTTGACAATGCAAAATCTGCAACTGAAGAAGCTGGCGCTGCATTAGAAGAAGCTGGTGAAAATTTAAAAGAAGCTGGTGAAGGTGCTGTGGATGCAGCTAAAGTAGCTGGTGAAAGTGCAATGGAAGCTGCCGAAGAAGCTGGTGAAAATGCAATGGAAGCTGCTGAAGGCGCAGCAGATTCAGTAAAAGAAGCTGGTGAAAACACTATTGATGCTGCTAAAAAAGCAGGTGAAGAAGGTGTTGATGCTGCCAAAAAAGTTGGTGACGACGTAAAAAAAGCAGCCAACGATGCAGCTGATAAAGCAGCAAAAAAAGCTGAAGACATTAAAAAAGCAGTTAAAAACTAAATTTAACGCTTTATATAATTTTAAAAGACCTGCTTGTAGCAGGTCTTTTTATTTAAAAATGGTAACCAATACCTAAAATTACATTTCGACCCGGAGCAACTATACCAGAGGAATAAGTTCTATAACGTTGGTCCGTTATATTCTCTAAACTAGCTGTTGCTTTTAAACGATTGGTGATATCAATTTGTGAGCGAAAATTTAAGCTATACCATGAAGGTGCATACGGATTGCCATTTGCATCTAAAGCATACATATATTCTTTCGATTTTTCTGACATGGCAAGATTATTATTGTCAATTTCGCCATTATAATTAATAAAGAAATCTGTCTGTAAACTTTGGTTTTTCCATATAAAATGAATATCTCCAAAAGTAGGTGCAGCATGCCGCGCAGCCGTATCAGTACCATCTTCCTCTTCTTCAACACCATCTGTTATAGTTATATTAGACGTTATCGACAACTGTTCATTTAGGTAAGCTTCTATCCCGAATTCAAAGCCATAAACATATGCCTTTGCGGCATTTTGTATTGCCTGCACATTACTTAACTCGCCACCATACTCAATTTCACTAACACCATTATAACTAAAATCCCTACGCACTAAAGCATCTACCAAATAGGTATAATATGCGGCACCTTTCAAAATAATTTTATCATTTATATTTCTCTGAATTCCTATTTCAGCATTATAAGCATACTCAGGTTCTAAATCTGGATTTGGCACCACCACCGACCCAGGTTCTGAATCAAAAATCTTACCTACATCATCTATGTTCGGAGCCCTAAATCCTGTAGAACCATTTAAAGTGACTTGTAGATTCACTCTTGGAAACCAACTAAAACCTATACTACCCGTTAATGCACCCGTACTCAAATCTGCCGTCTCAAAAGGGAAGTCATAAAAGGTATCATCAAATACTGCATCAACCCAAACATGGCTATACCGTAGACCCGACATTATAGTAAAATTTGGCTTTGTTTTATATTCGCCATTAATATAGCCCGCCAAACTTTGCCATGTAGAACCATCTGGATAACGAGATGCCGAACTCATTTCTTCAGCCGTTACAATGTTAAAATCAAGGCCATTTGATCTAACTTTATTATAGATATACTCACTACCATAATACAATCTAAAATTACCGATCTTTTTATTCTCTAGATCAACATTCATATTTAATGCATCTACTTTCTCAGTTGTAGTGTTTCTTATTTCATCTTGAAAATCTCTATTAATTCTACTTTCTTCAAAATACTGATACGCAAGTCCTAACTTAAGTCCATCATAAAACTTTCCATTTCCTTTCTTTTGAATTTGTGCATTACCCATAAACCATTTTTGCGGTCCATAATACCATTCGGCAGAGCGCAGTCCTAGTCCATCACTTGTTGGTCTAATTAATCTGTCATACCTAGAGTATTTCGAAGTTTCCGAGTAATAGGTGCCTAAATTTAAGTCCCATTTAGAATTGGGTTTAAAAAGAAACTTTTGCATGAAGTTTATTTGATCATATCCGGTAGTAACCTGCATTTTAGGAGAGTTGTTTTCAATTAATGTATCTACTCCGTTAACCGTTTTAACAAACGAGTTTCTTAAATAGGAACTAGGTCCATTAGACCCCATTCTTAAATCTTTAAAGTTATTATAAGTGATACTTGTTAATGATGACCATGTCTTTCTCCCAAGATTAACATCTGCATGTACTGTGTTTTCTGAATTTGCAGTAGAAAATCTATAATTTCCGTTACCATGCACTATTATGCTATCGTTCTGAGATAATATTGGTTTATAGGTATAAAAATTCATTACACCCCCAATTGCGTCGCTTCCATAAATTACCGAACCAGGTCCAAAAATTACCTCTGTATTCTTTATTGTAAAAGGGTCAATAGAAATTACATTTTGGATATTACCTCCTCTAAAAATTGCATTGTTCATGCGCACACCGTCTACAGAAAGTAATAGCCTATTTGTTGCAAAACCCCTAATCATTGGACTCCCACCTCCCAATTGACTTTTTTGAACAAAGACTTTACCACTATTTTCTAATAAATCTGCAGCCGTTTGTGGAGCAGAAAAAGCGATAGATCTCGAATCTAAAGAAACTATTTTATTAGGAATATCTCTTTTTTGTTGTTCCCATTTAGAGACTGACATTACCACTTCATCTAATTGTTGGGCATTTATTAATAAAAACACTTTAAGACCCTGTCGCTGCAATTGCAATTTAGATATCTTATATTCTTGATAACCAATATGTTTTAATGTAATTTTTTCTTTAGAAGTGAAGATTGATGCATCGAAATTACCTTCCAAATTAGATAATGTTACTTTAGATTTTTCTTTATTAAAAATGGCAACATTTGGTATAACTTCTCCACTATCCGCATCTAAAATGGAAATTTGTTGAGCAATACCATAAGTAGTAATCAAAAAAAACACTACAAATAGATATTTATACATACGTATTGAATACTTCATTTAACACGGCTAGCGATTTAGGTTTCCGGAATCCCTGAAGATGCAGTTCAAAATACAATATCAATGATTTCAATAATTCTTGACGGTTAGCTTTCTTCATTTTTATGGTATGAATAGCATCAAATTTTATGCCCAAAAAGGTCTTGAAATAATAAATATTTTCACCTCTTAAAATTGGGTTCAAAGATTCTGTGGATGTAAATTCACCTTCTAACAGATCAAAATAAGGTTTATCTACTTGTTCTAGGTCTGGATAAAAACCTAAAAACTTCGTCAATGATAATATAAAATATAAATGAAAGTTGGCTACTTCTTTATTCATATCCAACCACTGCATAGAAGCCTCTAAAAATTCGAAAAGATCTTCATTCTGCTCCTCTTCACGTATACTATTTACCAACAATTCTGCTAAAAACAAAGTCATAGCATTCTTCGCCATATCACCGTAAAGGGTTTGATAATGGTAATAAACTTTGGCCTCCCTTATGGTTTCTAAGGTGCCTTTATTTTTATGATTTGCAACAATCTCTAATTGTGTTAGAGGTTGAAAGTAGGCTGTCTTTAGCTTGCCTTTTTTTGAAGATAACACGCCTCGTAATAAATATGTTTTTATACCGCTCGAAGCTGTAAATGCTTTTACAATAAGACTGGTGTCGCCATATTTTATTGCAGAAAACACTATCGCTTTTGTTGTAACCAGCATATTAAACCAACTATTTTGACAAAGATACTAGTTTGCTAATTGGCTACAATTATGTGCATAAAAAATGCGAGGCTCTTTTCAAGAACCTCGCATTAAATAAAATTAAAAACGTATAAGGTTTTTCTTCTCTATTATATAACTCCTTGAGCTAGCATAGCATCTGCAACTTTTACGAAACCTGCAATATTGGCCCCTTTTACATAGTTACAGAAACCATCTTCTTCTCTACCAAACTCAATACATGAGTCATGAATGTCTTTCATAATAACTTTTAGACGTTCATCAACTTCTTCACGTGTCCAGCTAATTCTTAAAGAATTCTGAGACATTTCTAATCCTGAAGTTGCAACACCACCCGCGTTAGAAGCTTTACCTGGTGCAAACAATATTTTTGCATTGTTGAATTCATGTACGGCATCAGCATTACAAGGCATGTTAGCACCTTCAGCAACACATATACATCCATTTTTCATTAGATTTTTTGCATCTTCTTTGTTCAACTCATTTTGAGTTGCACATGGTAATGCAATTTCACATTTTACACCCCACGGAGTTTTACCTGCATGAAATTCTGCTGATGAATATTTATCTGCATACTCAGATATTCTTCCTCTTTTATTGTTCTTAAGATTCATAACAAAAGCTAACTTATCATTATCTAAGCCGTCTTTATCATAAATATACCCGCTAGAATCTGAAAGCGTTACTACTTTTGCTCCTAATGAAATTGCCTTTTCTGCAGCATACTGCGCTACGTTTCCTGACCCAGAAATTACAACTGTTTTGCCTTTAAAACTTTCGTTTTTGGTCTTTAACATACTTTCTGCAAAGTAAACTGTACCATAACCTGTTGCCTCTGGTCTAATTTTAGAACCACCCCAAGATAATCCTTTACCTGTAAGTACACCTGTAAACTCGTTACGTATTTTCTTATACATACCAAAAAGGAAACCAATTTCACGCGCGCCAACACCAATATCACCAGCAGGTACATCTGTATTTGGTCCAATATGTCTATTTAACTCTAACATAAAGGCATGACAAAAACGCATTACCTCATCGTCCGATTTACCTTTAGGGTCAAAATCAGAACCTCCTTTTCCACCGCCCATTGGCAATGTGGTAAGACTATTTTTAAATACTTGTTCGAAAGCCAAGAATTTAAGAATACTTGCATTTACAGTTGGGTGAAAACGCAAACCTCCTTTATATGGACCAATTGCAGAATTCATTTGAATTCTATAACCTCTGTTTACATGTATTTCTCCTTTATCATCTACCCAAGCAACTCTAAATGAAATTAATCGCTCTGGCTCAACCATTCTTAAAAGAATATTTTTACCATTATATATCTCATGTTTTGCGATATACGGGATTACAGTTTCGGCTACTTCTTGTACTGCTTGTATGAATTCTGGCTCGTGACCATTTCTGGCAGTAACCTCATCCATAAATGCTTTTATTTTATCTTCCATAAAGCTATTTACACTTGGTTAAAATTATTGATTTCAAAATATAACGGCAAAATTATGATATTTGTGTAATTTGATTGCTTATTTTTTTAAAAATCGATAATATTTGTTGTTTTAGCAACAAAAAGCGGGTTCTTGATATATAAAGTTTAAGAAATTACGCATTATCCTAATGCTTGATCTAAATCTGCTATTAAATCTTCTGAATCTTCTATACCCACACTTAGTCGTATTAAAGCATCTACAACTCCACTTTTTTCTCTTTCTTCTTTTGGTACGCTGGCATGTGTCATACTCGCTGGGTGACCAGCTAAACTTTCAACCCCGCCCAAAGATTCTGCTAAAGTAAACACCCGTAATCTTTCAATAATTTTAATAGCATCATTATAGTTGCCCCCTTTTGGCACAAAAGAAATCATACCTCCAAAATCTTTCATTTGTTTTTTTGCTATATCATAATTTGGATGATCTGTAAACCCTGGCCAATATACCTTTTCAACTTTAGGGTGGTTTTTTAAATATTCAGCTATTGCCCTACCATTTTCACAATGGCGTTGCATACGCACATGTAATGTTTTTATACCTCTTAATACCAAAAAACTATCCATTGGCCCACAAATAGCTCCGCTGGCATTTTGTATAAAATAAAGTTTTTCTGCTACATCTTTATCTTTTACTACCAATGCACCTACGACAGTATCGCTATGTCCCCCTAAATACTTTGTAGCTGAATGCATAACTATGTCAGCTCCCAACTGTAATGGTTGTTGTAAATACGGAGTAGCAAACGTATTATCTACCGCTAAAAGAACATTTTGCCTTTTTATAAAATGGGCAATGGCTTTAATATCTATGATGTTCATCATAGGGTTAGTTGGGGTTTCTACCCAAATTAATCTTGTTTTAGAATTTATCCTTTCTTTTATTGCTTCGGTACTTTCCATACCAACAAAATGAAAAACAATACCAAAATTTTCAAATATCTTTTTAAAAATTCTATAAGACCCACCATACAAATCATTTGTAGATATTACTTCATCACCAGGTTGCAATAATTTAATAACTGCATCTATAGCGGCTAAACCACTTGCAAAGGCTAAACCAAATTCACCATTTTCAATACTTGCCAAAGAATTTTCCAATGCCGTACGAGTAGGGTTTGCACTTCTTGAGTATTGATACCCCTTATGGCCGCCAGGTGTCGTTTGGGCATAAGTAGATGTCTGATATATTGGAGGCATTACTGCTCCATATGCTGCATCTGGTTGTTGACCTCCGTGTATGGTCTTAGTATTAAACTTCAGATTTTTATCGGTCATTTTAAAAGAATTTAGCACACAAATGTATTGTTATCTTTTGGGGAATACAATGAAGCTGTATTTTTACATTAAATGATATTTTTTCGATGAAATTAAATTTTTTATCCCTCTTGTTTTTCATATTCCTTATAGCATGTAATAATGAAGAAACCACATCTTTTGAATCTTTGACAATTAAAAATAACTTATGTGAAGATTGCACCACAGTGGTTATAGAAATCCCAAAGGCAGTGGGTAAAACAAAGCTCAGTGAAACTATTAATACTGCCTTACAAGAAGAAATTATAGCATTACTAAATTTTGATGAAATAAGTCACGCACAAAATATTAATGATGCTGTAGATGCATTTATTAACGATTATGAAGAACTAAACAATAAATTCCCAGAAGAATCTACCCCCTGGGAAGCATCAATACAAGGTGCTATTGTATTTGAAAATAAAGATATTCTTACTATAAAGTTAGAGTCGTATATTTTTACGGGTGGCGCACATGGTTATGGCACTAACAGATTTTTAAATTTTGAAAAGATAAACGGCAATAAGTTAGATCAAAAAGATCTCTTTAAAAATGAAGATAATTTTATTCTCTTAGCTGAATCCATTTTTAAAGAACAAGAAAATATCCCCACAAATGCTGAAATCAATAGTACAGGTTTTATGTTCGAAACAGAAACTTTCTCTTTGCCAAATAATATAGGCTATACAGAAAATGGTTTACAGCTTTTTTATGAGCCATATGAAATAGCTTCTTTTGCTGATGGCCCCATTATTATTTTTATACCCTATAATGAAGCCAATAAACATTTAAATTTTTCTATACTACCCTAACTAACGTGTTTTAATAATAGTATAATTGCTCCTATATGTAAACCTTCATGGAAAACATTAAAGGCTAAAGCGTCGTCTATATTTTTTAGTGTTACTCGTGCACTTGTGGTATACTCTTGAAAATTTTGAAAAAGTTTAGCATCATAATCTTCCTTCAACCTTTCTGCCGTTGAAATTAAAAAATTTGCTACTAGCTTAATTTCCTCATCAGTTGCCGTCCCATCTGGTATAGTGCCTTTTTTAAATTTATCTACTAATGTAGTAGGTACATGCATTTGCAATCCACTAAACTTATATTGTAAAATTTGCTGAGTAACCACAGTATGTGCAATATTCCAAAATATATTATTATTGAAGCCCTCTGGTATTCTAAGAAGTTTTTCTTTGGGAGTTGTAGTTAGTATAGCATGTAAATTCCTTCGATTCTGTAAGGTAATTTCAAATAAGCTTTCGGACATAATTTCTATTTTTAAGAACAATAAAAATAGCACAATTAATGGGAATTAGGTTTCTTTGTACCACAATAGACTCTAACTCAATAATCACCCTCCGCCTTTTTGGTGCTTACTATTTTTATCGAATTACCAAAAAAATGAAAAAAATATACCACTTAAGCACATGTTCTACGTGCCAACGAATTATTAAAGAACTACAACTACCTAACGACTTTGTATTTCAGGATATAAAAACTGAAATTATAACTACGGCACAGATAGAAGAAATGCGCGAATTATCACAAAACTATGAGGCCTTATTCAGTAAAAGAGCTGTTCTATATAGAGAACGCAATTTGAAAGAGCAAAATCTTACTGAAAACGATTTTAAGGCACTAATTTTAGAACATTACACTTTCTTAAAACGACCCGTTATACTTGTCGACAATCTAATATTTATTGGTAATAGTAAAAAAGTAGTAGAGGCTGCCAAAAAAGCAATTCATCCGTGAACAAAAGATTACTAGCTATACTTGCTGCAATAGGTGCAACGACTATATATGGAGTTAACCACACTGTAGCAAAAGGTGTTATGCCCCATTATGTGCAACCTTTTGGCTTTATAATCTTGAGGGTTCTTGGTGCTGCAATTTTATTTTGGCTTATTTCTCCTCTTGGCCCAAAAGAACGTATTGATCCTAAAGATTATTTGCGAATGCTTATTTGTGCTCTATTGGGTATGGCCCTAAATATGCTAGTTTTCTTTAAGGGATTATCACTTTCTACACCTATTAATAGTGCGGTTTTAATCACGACCACACCTATTATAGTTTTGATATTGTCTGCTGTGATTTTAAAAGAGAAAATTTCAAGAAGAAAAATACTAGGAATTGGTATTGGCCTATTGGGGGCATTAGGACTCATATTATTCGGTTCGGAAATTAGACATGATGCGCCAAATATTCCTTTGGGTAATTTCTTGATTTTTATGAATTCTATGTTTTATGGCTCTTATTTGGTCGTAGTAAAAGTCCTAATAACTAAATACCACCCTTTTACTTTTATGAAATGGTTATTTTCATTGGGTGTATTAATTTGTTTGCCGTTTGGGTATGATGAGTTTATGCAAATATCGTGGTCCACACTACCGATGGAGGCTTATTGGGGAATTTCTTTTGTAATTCTTGGCACTACTTTTTGTACTTACTTGTTTAATATTTTCGCCTTAACTCAGTTAAAAGCTTCTACATTAAGTGCTTTTGTTTATGTTCAACCATTGGTAGGCATTGGGTACGCCATAGTAACTGGGCAAGACACCTTAACCATGGTTAAAATTATAGCTGCATGCTTTGTTTTAGTAGGGGTATATTTAGCAAGTAAAAAACCTAGGAAAAAAAGCTTTCAGGAAAGTTAAATATGTGATTTTCTAGTGTTATCAAGATGCGCCTGTATTGCTCTAATTGCCATTTCTTCATCTCTATGATGCATTGCCGATACGATGTCTAAATGCTCTTGCAATATATCTCTTAAAGGCCTTGCTAGACCAACTAAATCCATAAATGGCAATATTTTAGCGTTTTTGAATAATTCGTACATCTTTCTATTTCCACAATTTTTCGCAATAAACTCATGAAAATAACGGTCAATTTTATGAAATACATATGCATTTTGTGGTCCATTTTCAAACGGGACCAGCAAATTTCGCAGATCGTCTATTTTTGATTGTGATGCATTACGTGTAAAAAGCTTTACAGTCATAGTTTCCAAGGCTATCCTACAGTCGAACATTTCAGAAATTTCTCTATCACATAGCTCACGTACTGTTAAACCACTTTGTAAATTTCCTACCAATAATGACTCTTCTTGTAATTGCAATAGGACTACAGGTATAGTATCATCTTTAATATTAAGGGTATGTGATAATCTGTGTTGAGTAATTAATTGTCCTGGTTCCAATTTCTTGGTTACAATCAATTTTTTTACTTTCCCATATGTTTCTTGAAATATTTCTTCTGGAATGCTGACCATAAAGTAAATATAATAAAATAGCTAAATCAAAAAACAATTAATCTACCAAAATAGAATCGATTACAAATTCACAAGAAAAATACACTTCTAATTACTATAGATTCTTAGGCATTCTAGCAAATTTTCTCGAATCTTCTTTGGTAAGAACCTTAAAGCCGTCTGCCTTTTCAATACTATTGAACGTATGTAAAAACTCATTTGTTAAACCTGTGAGTTTACGAGTTTTAAGATCCATCCAAGCACCCATCATTTCACAACGCGCAATATTCTCCCCTTTATGATTATAAAAGTTATGATGAAACTCAAAGAACATACAATCCTCACTTAAACCCATTATTTCTAAAGAAACCTTAATTGGTTTTCCTGGAAAAGCTTCTTTAAAATAATATACATGCTCATAAAATACAACAGGCCCAATTTCGTGGATTGCCATTGTTCTATGGTCAAAACCTAGTTCTAGCAAATAAGCCATTCGGGTATGACTCATATAATTTATATAAGCAGAATTTGCCAAGTGGCGATTTGCATCTACATCACTCCATCTAATTTCAAAATCCTTAAAAAACATATCTATAATTTTTGTTATGCATGCATAATACTCGATAAAAATAACATAGTTTTGAAACCTAAAGAATAAACAAGCTATTTTTTTATTCTTATTTTCAATTCAAGTTGTAAAGTATTCATCCGTATGTCCAATAAACCCACTTTCATTAAAGAATTATCGTTACCCATAGTTGCCGCACCTATGTTCTTAATTTCAGGACCGCAATTGGTAATAGAATGTTGTAAAAATGGCATTGTTGGGACTTTTCCTGCCCTAAACCAAAGAACTAGTGAAGGATTTGAAGAATGGATAATTGAAATTAAATCTTCATTAAAACAATTTGAAGAGCAGACAGGTAAAAAAGCAGCTCCTTTTGGTGTAAACTTAATTGTACACCAAACTAATCCAAGATTAGAGGCGGATGTTAAATTATGTATTAAACATAAAGTTCCACTAATAATTACATCTTTAGGGGCAGTCACCGAAGTGGTTGATGCTATACATAGTTATGGCGGGTTGGTTTTTCATGATATTATTAAAAAACGGCATGCAGAGAAAGCAGCAGAAGCAGGTGTAGACGGTTTAATCCTTGTTGCTGCTGGCGCCGGTGGTCATGCTGGGACTATAAACCCAATGCCTTTAGTAGCTGAAATAAAGAAATTCTTCCATAAAACTATATTATTATCTGGTTGTATCAGCACTGGTAGAGACATTGCATCTGCCCTACAAATGGGTGCTGACCTTGCCTATATGGGAACTCGTTTTATAAATACAAATGAAAGTAAGGCCACTCCTGAATACCGCCAAATGATTATTGATGCAGGAGCAAGTGATGTAGTCTATACAGCTTCTATTTCTGGTGTACACGCCAACTTTCTTGGTGCTAGTTTAAAAGCTGCTGGCATAACCGAAGAAGACCTTAAAAAAGATGTGAAAGTAGATTTTGGAAAAGAATTGAATACCGAAGCTAAAGCATGGAAAACCATTTGGTCTGCTGGGCAGGGTTCTGCTTTAATTGATGATTCCGTCCCTGTAACTGAGCTAGTTTCCCATTTAAAGATTGAATTTAAAGATGCAATTCAAGAGCAAATTAAAGTTTTAGAAACGTATCCGAAGTAGTTCAATCAGCGATATTCTTTATTTGGCTCTCAAAGTTTTAAATGCCCATAATCAAATCAACATACAATCCACCGATCCTGTTTAAAAGCGGACACCTATCTACTATTTACGCCGGGTTACTTAGAAAAGTAGAAAATCTGGACCAAATACGTATTAGGATTGATTTGCCAGACACTGATTATTTGGATTTGGATTGGAGTTATTCCAAAAATTCTTCTAATAAATTAGTGCTTATAATTCATGGTCTCGAAGGCAGTTCTAAAAGGGCTTATGTTAGAGGAAGTGCAAAAGCACTTACAGAATCAGGTTTCGATGTTTGCGCAATTAACTTAAGAGGTTGTAGTGGAACAATGAATAATCTATATCGTTCTTACCATTCTGGCGCAACAGAAGATTTACAAGCTGTTATAAGTTATGTATTACAATTGAAGCAATACTCTTCTATATTTCTTCATGGATTTAGTCTGGGAGGTAATCTTATATTAAAGTATTTAGGCGAGAAACGAGAGTTACCAAAAGAAATTAAAGGTGCCGTTACCATATCTGTCCCCTGCCAATTGGCAGATTCACTTCATCAATTATTACTGTTTAAAAATATATTATATGCCAAAAGGTTTAAAGGAAATCTTATTAAGAAATTGAAAATAAAGCAAGAGTTATTTCCCAATCATATTTTGGATACCGATATAAAGGCCATTAAAACCTTAAAAGATTTTGATGATTTTTATACTAGTAAGGCCCACGGTTTTACTGATGCCATGGATTACTATAAAAAAAGTAGCAGCCTTCAATTTCTTAAATCAATTAACTTACCTACCTTAATTATTAATGCTAAAAACGATTCTTTTTTAGGAAAGGAATGTTATCCAATTGCCATTGCTAATGAGCATAAAAATCTGTTTCTAGAAATACCCAAGTATGGCGGTCATGTTGGTTTTTATGGCCCCAATAATTATACCTATACTGAAAAAAGAACCATAGAATTCCTTACAACTATTAAGTAGTTAAATAATTTTAAGTTGAATAAATTTAATAATTGTCCTACAAATTGTTATTTGAATAAATTTAAAGGTTAAATCGTCAATACTACCAGATTAAAACGCAACGCAACTCGTAAAAATTCATATATTAGTCCTTCATTAATTGAACAACTTAAAATATAACCCTATAAGTATGCGTAAATTATTCACTTTAGTAGCACTTAGCGCACTGATAATCAGCTGTGGTGAGAAAAAGGAAGAGAAAAAAGAAGGTTTTGAAATGAACAGAGCCAAAAAAGAGGTTAAAGCAGAAACTTCAACCGAAGGAGTACCCGTTGACCTAGACAATAAAGGTGTTGGTCCTATTACCAGTGTAACATTTGACGATACTGTAAATGCCGATATGGCGGCTGCAGGAAAAGAGAAATTCCAAGCAATATGTACTGCTTGTCATATGGCAGAACAACGTATGATCGGCCCTGCTTTAAAAGGTGTTTACGAACGTAGAAGTCCAGAATGGGTAATGAATATGATTATCAATCCTGATAAAATGCTAAAAGAGGATCCAATAGCAAAAGCATTATTGAAAGAATACAATAATGCAATTATGCTTAATCAGAATTTAAATGAAGAAGAGGCTCGTAATATAGCAGAATACTTACGTACGCTGTAAACTTAAATACCAATCTAATTACACCGAAAACCCTTTCATGTTCATGAAAGGGTTTTCTTTTTTACCCCAACATTATAGTATTTTATAATGTAGGTTTGTTATACTTTTTACGACTAAATTGATGTAATACGAAATGATTGATTTATGGTAAGCGATAAAATAAAAATAGATGTAATTTCTGATGTTGCCTGTCCTTGGTGTTACGTGGGTAAGAAAAGATTAGAAAAAGCAATTAAAGAGTGGGATGGTGTTAAAATAGAAATAGAATGGCACCCTTTTCAACTTGACCCAAATATCCCGAAAGAAGGATTAGATAGAGACACTTACCTTACTAATAAGTTTGGAAGCGTTGACGGTCCACTAGAAATGACAAAGCGTTTAGAGGTTACAGGTAAAGAGGAAGGAATAAATTTTAATTTTGGCAATGAATGGTTAGCAGTAAATACATTACCTCTTCATCAACTTTTACATATAGCTGGTGAAGAAGGTTTTAAGGATGCGCTAAAAGAACGCCTTATGAAAGCATATTTTGATGAAAATCTTCATTTAAACGATTTTGCTGTTTTAAACACTATTATGGCTGAATATAATTGGTCTACCGAGAAAACAGAAAAGATTCTAAATAATGATTCCATTGCCTATGCGGTTAAACAAGAAATAGCACACTACCAGCAGCGTGGTGTCAATAGCGTGCCTTTCTTTATCATAAATGATACATACGGTATCAGCGGTGCACAACCGCCAGCTGTATTTTTAGAAGCTTTTAAAAAAGTAGCTCCATTAAAAATAATAGCAACAGGTGAAAGTTGTGATCCAAACACAGGAATCTGTTAATGCCAGTAAAGGTTAATTGATTATTAAACTTAAATTAAAAAATATGAAAGCATCGTTTTCTGATATTATAAAAGGAGACACTCCAGTCTTAGTAGACTTTTTTGCCGACTGGTGTGGGCCATGTAAAACACTAGCCCCAATTTTAAAAGATGTAAAAGCGGATCTAGGTGACACCATAAAAGTCGTTAAAATCGACGTAGATAAAAACCAAACTTTAGCTTCTCAATATCAAGTTAGGGGTGTACCTACTATGATACTGTTTAAAGACGGAAAACAGGTTTGGAGACAATCTGGGGTAGTACCTAAAAACGAACTTTTGCAGATTATAAAATCCAATTAATAAAACTTTAAACATACTGGACTAGACAAATCAACCTGGCTTATAAAACTTAGAGTGCCTTTAGCTACATCTCTTTTAAAAACAACAATATTGTTGCTTCGTTGATTTGCTACCAGTAGATATTTCCCTGTTGGGTCCATAGTAAAGTTTCTTGGCCAATCACCTTTTACAGACTCTCTACCAACCAATTTTAATTTTCCTGTAGTTTGGTCTACTACAAATATTACTATTGTATTTTCTCCTCTGTTAGTGCCATACAAATACTTTCCGTCTACAGATAAATGAAGATCTGCACAATAACTTTCCCCGTCAAAATCCGAGGCTACCGTATCATAGGTTTCTTTACCATAATACTTACCCTCATCTTTCTGAAACATGGTTATAGTAGAATTTAATTCATTTATAACATATAGAAATTGTTCATTCTTAGTTGTTACAAAATGTCTAGGACCAGCGCCCTCGGCAACTACTAATTCTTTTTGTTCGCTTGGAACAAAATTTACATCGGATTTCTTGTACTTTTTAATTCGGTCCAGACCTAAATCCGACACTATTAATTCGCCATTTAAGAAAGCTGCCATGTGTGCATGTGCTTTTCTAGTGGAATCTAAAACTTTATGATCTATAATTTGCGGAACCGGTTTTAGATTTCCAGTTTCCAACGCGTTATACACCGCTACATTTCCACCTGTATAATTTGCTACCGCAACTAATTTTCCATCATCACTAACACCTACATAACATGGGTTTGCACCATGCGTTGATTGGTCTTCTACATAAACAAGAGAAGTATCCTTTACTCTGAACGTAGTAATTGAACCTTCTTCCTTTTTATAGTTATCAACCTCACTTACGGCGTACAAAGAATTTCTATCTGGAGAAAATGTTATGTATGATGGGTTTTTAATTTTTGCTGACAATGTTTTGTTTGTCAATTTACCCGTATCAAGATTTAAATTAAATCTATAAATTCCCTCACTACCATTATCGGTATAGGTACCTACGAAAAGAACTTCTTCGTTTTTTGACTCTTCCACCTCACAACTGTTTAAAATAATCAACCCAATAATTGCAATAAGTAAACCAACTTTATTCTTCATACTTCTAATTCTCTACTTTGAGCATACTCCACTTTAAATGATTGAAAATAGCTCTATTTAATAAATGTATAAAAGAATTGTTCAAATATTAAGTACAATTCTTTAATGTAACAAAACCTTCAATTTTACTACATATAAGAAAGAAAGAACGATGGGATATAGCGGACAACCAATGAAAGTAATAAAAGCAAATAGGGCTTTACTTAAAAAAAGTAAAAACTTTAGAGAGTTACGCAAAGATTATTTAGACTATTCCCAAGAAACCAAGTTACATTTTAAAGAACTCACCGATTTTGAGCGTAAGGTTGTACGAAATAAGATAAGAGCACAAGCTAAAAAGGATCGCATACAAGAAATAGGAATATACATCCTTTCTATAACTATCGTTTTAGTAGCCTTTTATGCTATCTATTATTTTGGATAATAATTAGGCCTATAATACGAGTTCCTATAAACCCCACAATTTAAAAGGGTTTTTAGTTTCTGTATCCTTTGTTTTAGTAAAAGGCTTATCTAGCATAACCTTGTAAGTTGGATCCTCCATAACATTTACATCTATAATGTCCTCTGCATTTGCTAATAAGCGAATACAGTCTTTACTTAAATGACGTAAATGAACCTTTTTACCTACTTTGGAGTAACGTTCTGTTATCTTGTTCAAAGCTTCTATACCGCTCATATCTGCTACACGACTCTCTTTAAAATCGATAATTACTTCACTTGGATCTCCTTGAACATCGAATTTTTCACTGAAAAGTGTCGTAGAACCAAAGAATAAAGGACCATAGATTTCATAATGCTTTACGCCATTTTCATCCACATATTTCCTTGCACGAATTCTTTTTGCATTTTCCCAAGAGTATGCTAATGCAGAAATAACAACACCTAACAAAACTGCTACTGCAAGGTTATGTGTAATTGCCGTAATCAATGTCACTAATACCATTACAACAACATCTGAATTTGGCATTTTTCTAAAAGTCTTAAAACTAGCCCACTCAAAAGTACCTATGGCCACCATGAACATTAAGCCTACCAATGCCGCCATTGGCAACCGCTCAATTACACTAGAACCAAACATTATAAACACCAATAACATTACCGCTGCAGTAATACCAGATAATCTTGCTCTTGCACCAGATGATGTATTTATTAAACTTTGACCGATCATAGCACAGCCACCCATACCAGATAAAAATCCTGACAAAATGTTGGCCGAACCTTGCGCTACACATTCCCTATTACTACTACCTCTAGTCTCAGTAATTTCATCAATAATATTCAACGTCAATAAACTCTCTATTAAACCTACGCCTGCTACAATTGCTGCAAACGGGAAAATGATTTTAAAAGATTCGAATGTCAAAGGTATTTGCGGAATAGATAATGGCGGAAAACCACCTTTAATAGATTCACCTTCTTGCATGGTATCCGCAACGGTCAATGTATCTATGCTAAACCCGATAACTATGGCAGAAACAACAACGATTGCTACTAGTGAAGAAGGTACTGTCTTTGTTAACTTTGGTAATCCCCATATAATTAACATGGTCAATAAGGTCAGCCCTAACATCATAGCCATATTCATACCTGTTAATAATTGGTCTGTTCCTTTCTGATAAAAATTAGGAAACTGAGCCATAAAAATGATAATTGCCAAACCATTTACAAAACCGAACATTACCGGATGGGGTACTAAACGAATAAATTTACCTAAACGTAATACTCCAGCTAATATTTGTAAAACACCTGCAACAATTACAGTGGCAAAAACATAATTTAGAATTGTTTCTGGTTCAATACCTGGGAAATTTCTCTTTAACTCCAAAATCAAGCCAATAAATACTACCGCTACAGCACCAGTTGCACCTGATATCATACCTGGTCTTCCACCAAAAATTGAAGTTATTAAGGCTAAAACAAATGCCGCATATAATCCTGTTAATGGTGAAAAACCTGGGATTAATGCAAAGGCAATAGCCTCTGGCACTAAAGCCAAGGCTACCGTTAATCCTGATAGGATTTCTGTTTTATAATCTACTTTTTGTTTGAAATCGAATAAATTAAAAATCTTCGCCATGTACCGCTAACTTTAAAGGGCGCAAAAATAGTAATATTTACCGGCCTCACCACAAACATGCTGATTATTACCAAATTATCTATCTACCAGCTCTTTAATCCCAGTAATTTCTCTCCTAATGGGGATAATTTAGCAGTTTCATATTTTGTTTGTTCCCATTTACGTGGATCACCAGGAAATGCATACCCTTCCGGTGCGATTCTATTCTTCCAAGAATCTATTCTCCAATTTTTCAATGCTTCGTTGTCAGGTTCCGCAGGCATCATAGAAATATATTGTGCTATACGCACCTTATTTTTAGATTTATTCGGCCGAATACCATGTGGTTCAGTACTGTTGAAAATTAGTAAATCACCTGCCTGCATTTTCACCTTTACAATTTTATCTTCCAAGCCTTCTAAACTAGGTTGAAAACGGTCTCTATCTTCTGGCTGTGTCAATTTCCAAGAATCATAATTACGGTATAACCAAGGTATACATTGAAACCCGCCCATATTTTCATCATCTTGATCAGCTAGCGCCAATACACCCTGAACATTTTGGGGCTTGGTCTCGGGGTCATAATCCCAATGTATAAATCCTTTCTTATCTACTCCCGGTGGCAATGGGAAATTAAGATTTGCACGGTCAATAGTCACCCACAACTTTTCTGTTCCCCAGACATCTACAAAGGCATCATAAACTCTTTGGGTTTGTCTATTGTTCCATAAATATTGATGGTTGTATACCTCAACCATTCCGGTACCTGTTAATTCTTTCATTTGCATTTCTGCTCTTGGCGGTGCATACCATGTTGAAGTATCTGTAGGACTCTTTTCATCAAACTCCCACAAAAAATCTGCTGTCATTTTTGCTTGTTCTAGAGGCACTGCATTCTTTATTACGATATACCCATTCCCAATCCAAAATTTCCAATCTTCTTCACTAAGTACACGAAGTGGTTTGCCGTTAGATAGATCGTTTAAATTTTGTTTGCTGCTTGTTGCTGTTGATGGATTACCTGGTATATTTTTGTGCGCTTTATTTCCTTGCTCCACTTTGTTGTTGGTCTGTTGCATATGTATAAAAATTTAAGGTTGAACTATTTTATAAAACTACTGAGCCTAAGTAACTTGAACTACCGTAATATTGACCACTATTTGAACAATATTGATTTAATATAAACATTAGACTAAATAAACGCGCAATTTTGTTACATTTAGCCCATGAAGATTGAACTAGAAACTATTGAACCTGAATCTAAAAGTCCGTTTAGACTTTTACATGACCCTAAACTGAGTCATCTTTTTTATTGGCATTTTCACCCAGAATATGAAATCGTTTATATAGAAGGTGCTAGTGGCACCAGGCATGTTGGCGATCATATTTCCGAATATAAAGAAACCGATTTAGTTCTTATTGGTTCTAATATACCACACCTAAATTTTGACTACGACGTTAAAACAACGTACCGCGAAGAAGTGGTACACATTAAGCCTTCTTTTAAAAGTACTTTTGTAGACCCTATTCCAGAATTGCAAAGCCTGAGCAGATTATTAGATTTATCGCGATACGGAATTGCTTTTCACGGGGAAACAAAAAAAGTGGTAGGTGAATTACTAAAGGAACTACACACCTTAAAACCCTTTGAATATTTTATGTCAATCATGAATATTCTAAAAAGGCTTTCTCAAAGTAATGAGTTTGAATTGCTACATAAGAAACCGTATAAGAATAGATATAGTAAAAAAGAACAAAGTAGAATTCGTGATATTTATGCCTTAATTGATGAACGCTACCAAGGTAAAATTTCTGTAGATGAAGTTGCTAAATTCTGTAATTTAACTAAGCCCGCTTTTTGCCGCTATTTTAAAAAAGCAACGGGAAGTACATTTATTGAGTTCTTAAATCAATATCGCATCAGCCAATCTAAACGTTTATTGCTAAACGGAAAAAATGTTAGCGAAACTTGTTTTGAATGCGGATTTGAAAGTCTATCGTATTTTAACAGAACGTTTAAGAAGGTTACTGGCGAGAATCCTTCAGCGTTTAAAAAGAGATTAAATGCCAATTAAGAATTTACAAACTAAAATACCTTACTATAATCTAGTAAGGTATTTTTAAGACAACCAACCTAATAATTATTTTGCTTTCTTCCGTTCTACATTCATAGTAGGGTTAGAAGATTTAATTCTCTTTTTGCTTTTAACACCTTTTCCAGATTTTAAATACTCTTGGTATCCTCTACCTCTAAACTCATAAGTTGTACCGCTATCTGGGTGGTATAATTCAATTGTACTATCATTTATTACATATAATTCAAAATAATCGTCCCCTAAGAAATCATAGTCAAGCGTCAAGGTTTTTAAAGAGTTATCACCTTGCACATTGTATACTTCGTAATTTCCTTCAAAATCCCACTGTAAATTGGAAATACTAGTATTTGGAGCATCTATAGATGATCTAAAAAAGCTTGGCAAAAACTGTAGGTAGTTTTCATTGTCAAAATCATTTAAAGCTCCAGCTTCACTAGTATATACTTTTTCCCATGCGTCATATTCTTGTATAAAATAATTGATATTGTCATAAAACACCATATCATAATCAAACCTATTAACTTGGTATCCTTTTAAAAAATAAGACGTATCTGAATTGGCATCATACAATTCAATAGTGTTATTAGTAACCGCGTAAACCTCTAAAAACCATGATCCGTCAATATCGTGATCAATATCAACTGTACCTCTAAGCGTACTATAAGTACCTACATCAATACCTAAACCACCACCCGTTTTACCGATACCAACTATATTATTGTTTGCATACATAACTCCGCGATTAAAAGACACTGTAAAAGCCCGCTGCAAAAAAGGAACTTGACCATTTCCACGTGTTGCATTTATATCTATATACCATAAATCATAGCTTTGTAAAACTTGATCCGTATTAAAAGCCGACTCTTCTATAAAATCATCTTCAATAATTACTTCTGTATAACAAGAAACCATTAAAGTGGCTAATAAGAAATATCCTGTAAGTAGTTTTATTGTTTTCATATGATTTTATTTAATTGATTAATAATCATAAAACAATCTCTATGCCAAAATTTATTTAAGACTGATACCAAACATATTAAGATCATGTATATTTTTGGTAAATTTGTACTATGGGTAAGGATTTGAAATTTGCAGTATTAGGTGGTGGTAGCTGGGCTACTGCTATCGTAAAAATGTTAACCAACAACCAAGAAAAAGTAGGTTGGTACATGCGAAATACTGATGCAATTGAGCATATTAAAACTCAAAAACATAACCCTAATTACCTTACTTCTGTTGAGTTTAAAACCGAGCAATTAATTTTGACCGATGATATAAACGAAGCAGTAAATTTTGCTGATGTGTTAGTGTTTGCTGTCCCATCTGCTTTTTTGGTTGGTGAATTAGAAAAATTAACAACGCCGTTAAAAGGTAAAATTATCTTTTCGGCAATTAAAGGAATTGTTCCAGAATCTGGATTGATAGTTGGCGAACATTTTCATGAAACTTATAAAATTCCTTTTGATCATATAGGTGTTATTACGGGACCTTGCCACGCGGAAGAAGTTGCAATGGAACGTTTATCTTATTTAACCATTGCTTGTGCAGATAAAGAAAAAGCACAATTAGTTGCTAAAAACTTGTCTAGCAATTTCATTAAAACCAATATCAGTAAAGATATTATTGGCACGGAATACGCGGCAATGTTGAAAAACATTTATGCAATAGCAGCGGGTATAGCACACGGTTTAGGTTACGGAGATAATTTTCAGAGTGTGCTAATGAGTAATGCAATTCGTGAGATGAAGCGTTACACAAAACGCATACATAACCTAGACAGAAACATTAATAAATCGGCTTATTTAGGTGATTTATTAGTAACAGGATATTCTATTTTTAGCCGTAACAGAATGTTCGGAAATATGATTGGGAAAGGCTATACAGTTAAAAGCGCCCAAATGGAAATGAGCATGATTGCAGAAGGTTATTATGCCACCAAAAGTGCTTATAACATAAAAGAGAACTTTACAAAAAAGGTCAAAACTCCTATTATTGACGCTGTTTATAAAGTTCTCTATGAAAACAAGAATCCTAAAAAAGTGTTTCTTGAATTGACTGATAAACTGGATTAATAAAAGTTGTCTATCTTAGAATCAGCTATTTATCTTCTATATGCGCATATGGACAATTTTTCTGTTTCTAATTATATGTACCTCCTGTACTCAAACTTCTAAAAAAGAGGTTTTAATTGGTACCCTTGAAGTACCTGCCAACCGTGAAAATTCGGATTCGCGCACAATGAGCCTTGCTTATAAAGTTTTAAAAGCAAAAAATAAAGATTCCCAAAAATCTCCTATAGTTTATTTACAAGGCGGACCCGGAGGTCCAACTTTAATCATGGAAAATTTCTGGAAGAATCATCCACTACGAAATGACCGAGATATTATATTAATGGACCAACGGGGAACGGGTCTATCCGAAGCAGTTTGTGTTGAATCTGGAGAGGATGCCATTTCTATTTTGAGAAAAAATCTTAATAAGGAGGAAGAATTTTTAGCATTAACCAAGTTAATGGAAGATTGTAAAAATTCATTAAGTCAAAAAGATATTGATTTTTCAGAGTTTTCCAGTAAAGAAATAGCTGCTGATTTTGAAGATTTAAGAAAAGAATTAGGGTATAATACTTGGAATCTGTTTGGAGGTTCTTACGGTTCACGATTAGGTTTAACACTTATGCGAGATTATCCTAATAGTGTAAAAAGCGCATTACTTTTTTCAGTATTCGCACCCGAAAATAATTTACTAACAGATTTTAGTAAGAGTTTCGAAGATTCGCTTTTCACTGCCCTTAAACGCTGTGAAAAAGATGAAGCATGTAATACGAGATATCCTAATTTAAAAATGCGAATGTTAACTGTGTTACGTAAATTGGAGAACGAACCTCAAACTATAGTTTTTGAAGAAAAAGAATTCATCTTGAATGCAAGAGATGCTATTTTAATAATAAAACAGATGTTATATCACCGCTCGCCTATTGCTAAAATTCCTAAGTTTATTGAAGCTTTAGAAGATAAAAATAGTGAAGCCATAATTGCTAAGCTAAATGATTTTATACCTATATACAGAACTATTAATTTGCCTATGAGCTATTCTGTAATAGTTTATGAAGAACTTCCTTTCACAGACATAAATGAAGTTGACACCTTTTTCAAAACAGAATCTAATTTAGGAAATGAGTATTATCCTTATGATTTAAATAGTTTGAAAAAATGGCACCCTTTTAGGGCACCAAAATCGGAGAACCAACCTGTAATTTCTTCAATACCAACATTAATGGTCAGTGGTGATCTTGACCCCGTTACACCAGTTCATTACGCAACAGAAGCCTTAAAAAATCTAGAAAATAGTTTCGGTGTTAACTTCCCAGATGATAGCCACGCCTTATTCAATACATGCTTTTTTCAAATGGTCGAAGATTTCTACAACGACCCTACCCAAAAACCAAATTCTGAATGTACTTCAATAAGAAAACCTATTGATTGGGATTTATCACCTTCTCTCTAACGAAAAATCTGAATGCTCCTTTAATTCAGCATTCAAAATGGTTCTCCACTCTTCTATCTTTGTATCTGGAACTTTAAACTTATTTTGAAATTCATTTAAAATTGGTTCCATTAAGGTTCTTACACTATCAATATCAAAATACAACCTACCCGTTCTTCTTATAAAGAAGTCCATGGGGTTTTGTACCATTTCATAATCAATACCAAAAGTTAATTCAGCTTTAGCCAAACGCACGTACTTGTCCTTCTCTACTATTTTAGCATAATTTTCTAGAATCTTCTGAGTTTGCTTACCATAATTGGTTACTAAAAACCAAGCATCATGTTCAGTAAATTTGTCTCCCTTAATCTTTTCATAAACTTCTGAAATATATTTCTTTACGTGTTTAAACTTTTTAAAATCGTCATTACCACATAGAAATATCTTTTCAGTAAAACATTCTTTTAATTCTGTATCATGTTCCTCCTCCATTTTCTTGGCAATACGATCTACAACTCTCTCCGCCATTTTACGATACCCTGTCAACTTACCTCCTGCAATGCTAATTAAGCCGGTATCAGAAACAAAAATCTCATCTTTACGCGATAATTCAGAAGCAGATTTACCTTCTTCATGTATTAAAGGTCGTAAACCAGCCCAAGAAGAAATAATATCCTTTAATTCTAGATTAATAGACGGGAACATGTTGTTTACTGCAGAAATTAAATAAATTGCATCTGCCAAATCTGTTCTTACAAAATCCTTATCATTATTATAATTGGTATCCGTAGTACCTACATAAGTAATTTTACCTCTAGGAATGGCGAACATCATTCTGCCATCTGGTATATCAAAATAACAAGACTGTTTCACAGGTAATTTCTCATACGGAAAAACTAAATGCACACCTTTGGTAAGATGTAATTGCTTTCCTTTTTTAGAATTATTAACGCTTCTTAATTCATCCACCCAAGGTCCCGCAGCACTAATTACATACTTTGACTTTATTATAAATTCTTTACCTGTAGTTTCATCAGTAGCCTTAATACCTGCCACCTTTTCATCCTTATAAATAAAATCATTTACTCTAGCATAATTTAATGCTTGAGCACCAAAAAGCAAGCTTGTTTTTATGTTTTCTATGGTTAAACGAGCATCATCAGTTCTATATTCTGCATAATATCCCGCACCATTAAGAATCTTTTTTGGCAACAACGGTTCTAATTTCATAGCCTCTTTTTTCTCTAACATCTTGCGTTTGTCATCGCCTGTTACTTGCGCTAGAATATCATACACTTTAAGGCCAATAGAGGTTAACCATTTACCATAAGAACCATTTTCAATTAACGGTAATAACATTTTTTCCGGCAGTACTAAATGAGGTGCTAATTTGTGTACAATAGCCCGTTCCGAACCTACTTCTTTTACCAACCAAAAATCGAACTGCTTTAAATATCGTAGTCCTCCATGAATTAGTTTGGTGGACTTACTACTTGTACCCGAAGCAAAATCTCCCTTTTCAAGTAAAGCCACTTTTAGTCCTCTAGAAGCTGCATCTAAAGCAATACCGCCACCTGTAATCCCTCCTCCTATCACCACCAAATCAAATTCTTCTGACTCTAGGTTTTCAATTATTTTATGACGTTTTAAATTCGTGAATTTTATATTCTTCATTAGTTGCTGTCTTTTAATAAAAAAGAAATATTCTAGTCGTTATTCAACAAAATCCTTACTCCAAAATCAAAGATATGAAGGGGCCCTCTATATATTGCTTAATAAAATTAATTAATTGTAAAATTGATGTTTAGACCTACTCCTCGTCTTCCCATCCTTTAGTACGTTCTACAGCTTTTTGCCACTTTTTATATAGTCGTTTTCTCTTAACACGATCAAACGTAGGTTTAAAAATACGGTTCATTGGTCTGCTCTGGTCAATATCAGACTTTTTCCAAAAACCAACCTGAATACCTGCTAAGAATGCAGCACCCATTGCTGTAGATTCTATTATTTCTGGTCTATGTACTTCCGAATCTAAAATATTGGCTTGAAATTGCATTAAATGATTATTGGCACATGCCCCACCATCAACTCTAAGATTTTTTAATTGAATTCCAGAATCATCTTCCATGGCTTTTAAAATATCCTTGGTTTGATAAGCCAGCGCTTCTAAAGTTGCTTTTGCTAAATGAGCCTTTCCTGTATCCCTAGTTAAACCAAAAACTGCTCCTCTTGCATACATGTCCCAATATGGTGCTCCTAGACCCGCAAATGCAGGAACAACATAAACAGGATTTTCACCTTCAATTGAGTTGGCTAATTCTTCCGTTTCTTTTGCATCTTTAATAAGCTCCAAACCATCGCGCAACCATTGTATGGCTGCACCTGCAATAAAAATACTGCCTTCTAAAGCATAATTTACTTTCCCATCTATACCATATGCAATAGTGGTTAATAAACCATTTTTAGAGAACTGAGGTTCTTCTCCTGTATTCATTAACATAAAACAACCTGTGCCGTATGTGTTCTTTGCCGAACCTTTTTTGAAACAAGCTTGGCCAAAAAGAGCTGCCTGTTGATCACCGGCAATACCTGCAATTGGTATTTTTACCCCTGCTATTTCATAATCGCCAAAATGTGCTGCTGATGGTTTTACCTCTGGTAGCATAGTTTTAGGGATGCCTAAGGCTTTAAGCATTTTATCATCCCATTTTAGATGAACTATATCATAAATCATAGTTCTAGAAGCATTGGTATAATCTGTACAATGCCTATGGTCTTTTGTCATATTCCACACCAACCAAGTATCTATAGTACCCATTAAAAGATCTCCTGCTTCTGCTTTCTTTTTGGCCCCCTCTACATTATCTAAAATCCATTTTACTTTAGTTCCAGAAAAATAAGAATCAATTACAAGCCCTGTAGTTTTCTTTACATGCGCTGTTAAACCCGACTTTTTTAAATGTTCACAAATATCAGCAGTACGTTTATCTTGCCAAACTATGGCATTATAAACAGGTTCTCCTGTATTTTTATCCCACACTATGGTAGTTTCTCTTTGGTTAGTAATACCAATACCAACTATTTCCGAAGGCGTAACTTTTTTCGTTTTTAGGAGCTCCTGCAAAACTTCCATCTGAGATGATAATATCTCTTTAGGGTCATGTTCTACCCATCCTGATTTTGGAAATATTTGTTTGAATTCCTTTTGAACCATTCCTTGAATGGTTCCTTCATGGTCCACTAATAAAGCTCTAGAGCTTGTAGTACCCTGATCTAATGATATTATAAATTGCCTTGACATGTGCTTTGAGTTATTTCTCTAAATATAGCTGAATTTAAAGCTATTTCAAAGCCGCAAAAAATAGAAGAGTTAAGAAAAAATTATGGGGTTCTATTAAAACTATATTCCCTTTCAACTAAACAAATGCGAACGGTATAAGAATTGTACCAATTGGCAATACCTTTTTTCTGGGCCAGTGAATGATCTGCCTGCTGTTTCCACTGGTGAATGGCATTTATACTCTCCCAATAACTTACGGTAATTCCTATTTCTTGTTGTGCACTTTCAATACCTATAAATCCAGGTTGTATTTTGGCTAATTGCTCCATGAATTCTGCCATTTTTCCATAACCATAATCACCAGTTGTTCTAGTAGATGTAAAAATAACAGCGTAATAAGGAGTAGTCATGTTTTATTTAATAAACTCTTTTTCTACAAAATAAGAAACAATTGCTTCTTTCATCAATACTGTTTGCTCCCCAGCTTTTAAAGATGGTAGTTCCTCTAATACATTATAATGTGGCCATCCATCTTCATCAAAAAAACTGAATTCGTAAAATCCATATGGCTCCAAAAGTCGACATATTGCAATATGCATTAAGTCTAACTTATCATCTTTCTTATATTTTTTGTGGTATTGACCAAGTTCCTGTACTCCAACCAAATAAATGATAGCATCTAGTTCTAGGGGGTCTCCATCAGAAAATTTTGCAGAAAGCTTTTCTACTAAATAATCCCAGCGTTCTTTTAATTGTATATCCCTTGCCATATTAATTCCTTCGACCTGTAGTATGATACAGACCTTGCAAAGGTACAAATCAAAGTTCTATATTTGTTAAAACACTTCGCGAATGGGTCTTTTAGATATTATACTTGGAATTCCTTTAATTTGGGGACTATGGAAAGGGTATAAGAATGGTCTTTTTATGGAAATAGCCTCTATAGTAGCATTGGTGGCAGGTATCTTTGGAGCAATTCATTTTTCCTATATTACGGGCAACTATTTATCGAACCACTTGAATTGGGATGAACGTAATATGAGTATTATTGCCTTTATAATTACATTAATTCTTATCATAATAATTGTCAGCTTAATAGGCAAACTATTGACGAAGGTTGCCAATTTTGCTATGCTTGGATTATTAAATAAGATTGCTGGTGGCATTTTTGGTATTTTAAAAGTTGCCATAATTTTAGGTGCTACTTTACTATTTTTTGATAGAATGGATAGTACGCTAGACCTGTTGGATAAAAAAACAAAAGAAGAATCTATTCTTTACCAACCTATTAAAGATATTGGAGCGTTACTTTTTGATAACGTTCTACATATTCATTCAGATACTGAAGAAGAAAGTGGTCATTCTATTTCTATTTAAAATACAAGTTTGAGTTATTATTCTTGATTATTGAACACTTCAACGAATAATCGATTTGGAATTGCACTTGCGCCAATATTTTCAATAATATTAGTGTATCGATATCCCAAATCGACAAGAGAACATAGAACATTCTCGATATCAATACTACCTACTACGCTACGCCGAGAGGCTAACTAAAAGACACTATATGAAAATGAGATTGCTTTACGCGGTCCCTGTCTTTTTATTACTTTTTCTTGGTTCTTGTACTAGTGACCCTATAGAGGAGACACCTGTGTTAGAAGCAGAAAATGTCATAACTATTGAACAGGACCTATTGGAAATTGTAAATGAGCACAGGTTAAGTTTAAATACTAACATGCTCCAATTTAGTGATGTTGCTTATAAATATGCCAACCTCCATACTGACTATATGATTCTAAAAGGTAGCATTAGTCACGATAATTTTAGCTCCAGAGCATCAAACATCAATACTGAAATTGCTGTAGAAATAGTTGCGGAAAATGTAGCTAAAGATTACCGAACTGCACTAGAAGCTTTTCAAGGTTGGTACCTTAGTAGTAGTCATAAGAAAACTATGGAAGGTGATTTTACCCATACAGGAATTAGTGTAAAGAAAGATGCACTTGGTAACTTCTATTTTACGCAATTATTCTATAAAAAATAATTAACATTTTTAAGATTTTTCTTATAAATAATGTAATCCATCAATTTATCTGCTTTAAATTGATGGCAAAACTTGGATGAATAGCCGTTTTTTATAGTTGAAGTACTGTTTACTGCATTAAATGCAGATTTTTACGATTAAAACAATTATGCACTTAGTCGATAAGGGCTTATATACGCTTATTTGACGGCTTAACGATTTTTTTACAACCTCTATAGATCTTCTTATTCCTAAAACGACAACTTAGGCTACTTTTGAGATATAATTAAATAAAATATACCCCCAAATGAAATTTTCCTTACCTACTTTAGCATTAATTCTTACATTATTATCTTCTTGTTCTAAATACGAAAACTTTGCAGGTTACGAAGAAAGCAATGATGATCTTACTTCAACTGTTACTTTGGTATCTTCCGACACACATACTACGTTGGAGGCAGAACTTTTTGAAATGATAAACACGTATAGAGTAAGTATTGGTTTAAATGAATTGGAATTTGAAAGCACTATATATTACTACGCTGGTCTTCATACAGATTATATGATTAAAAATGGGAATACTAGTCATGACAAATTTTCAGAACGAGCAGAAAATATTTCAAAAAGAACAAGTGCTAAATTCGTTGCGGAAAATGTAGCTAGAAATTATGACACTATTCAAGATGCTTTTGATGCTTGGTTAGATAGCCCTGGACACAGAACTAATATAGAAGGAGACTTTACCGATACTGCGATAAGCATTAAAGCAAACAGTAAGGGTGATTTATACTTTACTCAACTATTCTTTAGATAAATAATATTGGAAATATATTTTAAAGCCTTTGTGTTACAAAGGCTTTTTTTATGCGTAACTTTTAGGTAGCGGATAATGGTTTTTTTAACTTTCACTTAAAATTATATTCATGAGCATTAAAGCACCTTTTAACCTTAATAAATGGATTGCGGAAAATAGAGGCTTACTTAAGCCACCGGTAGGTAATAGAAATTTATACAAAGATGCTGGCGATTATATTGTTATGATTGTAGCCGGACCAAATGCAAGAAAAGACTATCACTACAACGAAACAGAAGAACTTTTTTACCAGCTTGAAGGTAATATTGAAGTTCATATTCAAGAAAATGGTGAAAAGCGCACAATGCAATTAGGTCCTGGAGACATGTATTTACACCCTGCAAAAGTGCCACATTCACCAGTTCGTAAAGAAGGCTCAATAGGCTTAGTTATTGAACGCAAAAGGGCAAACATGAATATAGATGACGGACTTTTATGGTTCTGCGATAACTGCAATCATAAATTATATGAAGCATATTTTACACTTAACGATATTGAAAAAGACTTCCTTTCTCATTTTAAATATTTTTATAGTTCAAAAGATTTAAGAACTTGTGATAACTGCGGTACAGTAATGCCCGTAGATGAACGTTTTATAGCCAAAGAACAATGATAATTACTGCCAAAATAATAACTTTAGTAGTTGCCCTATTACATATTTACATTTTGTGGATGGAAATGTTTGCATGGACTACCAGAGGAAGAAAAGTTTTTAGAAATTTTCCTAAAGATCTATTTGAACCCACTAAGCAAATGGCCGCTAACCAAGGTCTCTATAATGGTTTTTTGTCCGCTGGACTTTTATGGTCACTAGTAATAAACAATAACCAATGGTCTGCAAATATTGCTCTTTTCTTTTTAGGATGCGTTTTTATTGCAGGTGTTTATGGAGCAATTTCGGTTTCTAAGAAAATATTTATCATTCAAGGAATACCTGCATTACTAGGAATTATTCTTTGGAGTATTATAAAATATTCTATGTAAACCTTTAAACTGTGTATTGCATAAAATTCTTTGTATTTTTGTAATATATCTAACATAAATCGTAATAAAAGTTATAAAATGTCAAAAATAGCAACAGATTTTGGAATACATGATGCCTTAAAAAAACTAGGAATCAACGATATTAATGAAGGTACATCAACTGGAGCAAACAATTTTTCTTCCGGTGAAATTATTTCGTCTTATTCCCCAGTAGATGGCTCATTAATTGCCAAAGTGAAAACCACCACTAAAGCGGATTATGAAAAAGTCATGAATACCGCTACCTCAGCTTTTAAAGAATGGAGAACAAAACCAGCACCTCAGCGTGGTGAAATTGTTCGTCAATTTGGAGATAAACTTAGAGAACTTAAAGAACCCTTAGGAAAACTAGTTTCTTATGAAATGGGTAAAAGCTACCAAGAAGGCTTAGGAGAGGTTCAAGAAATGATAGATATCTGTGATTTTGCAGTTGGCCTTTCTCGTCAATTACACGGTTTAACCATGCACTCGGAAAGACCAGGTCATAGAATGTACGAACAATATCATTCTTTAGGTGTTGTAGGTATAATTTCTGCTTTTAATTTTCCCGTGGCTGTTTGGGCCTGGAACACTGCACTAGCATGGATCTGTGGTGATGTATGTGTTTGGAAACCATCAGAAAAAACTCCTTTATGTGGTATTGCTTGCCAAAATATAGCAGCAGATGTACTTAAAGCCAATAATTTACCTGAAGGTATTTCATGTCTTATTAATGGAGATTACAAGATAGGTGAACTTATGACTCAAGATAATAGAATTCCATTGGTATCTGCCACTGGATCCATTAGAATGGGTAAAATTGTTGCGCAAGCCGTTGCTGCAAGATTAGGTAAATCTTTATTAGAACTTGGTGGTAATAATGCTATTATAGTTACGCCAGATGCCGACTTAAAAATGACCGTTATTGGCGCTGTTTTTGGTGCTGTAGGTACTGCCGGCCAACGTTGTACTTCTACCAGAAGATTAATTATTCATGAGTCTATGTATGATAAGGTAAAAGAAGCTGTAGTTTCTGCTTACCAACAATTAAGAATTGGAAATCCTTTAGATGAAAATAATCATGTTGGTCCATTAATTGACACTGATGCTGTTGCGCAATATAAACTAGCATTAGAAAAAGTTGTCTCTGAAGGCGGTAAACTAATTGTAGAAGGCGGTGTCTTAGAAGGTAATGGTTATGAAAGTGGTTGCTATGTAAAGCCTGCAATTGCTGAAGCCAAAAACGACTTTGAAATTGTACAACATGAAACATTTGCACCTGTTCTATATTTATTAAAATATTCTGGAGACGTTGAAAATGCCATTGCTATTCAAAATGGTGTTGTACAAGGTTTATCATCTGCAATTATGACTAATAACCTTCGTGAAGCAGAGCATTTTCTTTCAGCTTGGGGTAGCGATTGTGGTATAGCAAATGTAAACATTGGCACCTCTGGAGCTGAAATTGGTGGAGCCTTTGGTGGTGAAAAAGAAACTGGTGGTGGTAGAGAAAGCGGTTCTGATGCTTGGAAAGTGTATATGAGAAGACAAACCAATACCATTAATTTTACTACAGAATTACCTTTAGCTCAAGGTATTAAGTTTGATCTATAAAATTTCAATAATTTCCTTTGTGTGTTGGCTTAAGCGGTTTTTCCATTAGTAACCTTATGAGACCAGCTACCATGTAATAAAGCTTGAACGCCTAATATTACAAACATGCAAAGGAAATTAATAATGCCCTTTATTTTCTTCTTCATTTGTAAAGTATATTATTCTCCTTATTAAATTATCAAAATATTCAATTCAGATAATTGAAATCTGTATAGCTAAACCATAATATTGTATAAACGGATTTTCTATAATGAATTACAACAATAAAAAAATCCTGTCGACTTATAGAAGACAGGATTTTTTAACCAACTAACTCAAAACTTTAAATGTAAACTCAGTGCCCAAACTTTGAGGGGAGAAACTTACATTTGAAATACTTACGTAAAATTGCAATTAAAAGACGTCCCAAAAACCATCTTTTTTACTTTCAAACACTATTACTGTATAGTTAGCAAACTATCAAGTATATCTGGAATTATACATAATCATTGATTGTAAGGTAATTAGCTTATAATGTTTTAACATTTTTAAGTTTTTTTTAATACATTGTACCTCAAACACTAAACATTAATTACAATGACAAAAACAACAACCAATTTATTATTGATGTTGATTACCATTGTAGCTGGTACGTACTTTTATAGAACATGCTGTAGCGAATGCAATGCAGGAGCAACTACTACAGAGCCATCTACAGAACAGGTAATCATCAAAGAACCAGAGGCTACTACATATCCCTTTGCAATTGATGGCAACGGCTTTACTTATAACACTAATGACAATTACAATTTTAATGTGTCCTCCCACACTATTCTTACACCTTTGAGCCCTGAATTAGAAAATGGTGTCAATGGTTTAAAAGAACATCTAGAAACTAATGATAATAATGTTATTAATGTTACCGGTTTTTACACAAGTGATGAAGAAAACAAAACCGCATTTCCCAATTTAGGTTTAGCACGCGCTAATAACATTAAAAATGATTTAGCCTCTAAAGGTATTCCTACAGCTCAAATTAATACGTATGGAAAACTTATGGACGAAATGATTGCCAAAGATGGTACTTATTGGGGCGCTGCATCTTTTGGTCTTATAGAAAAATCTGCTACCGACGACGACGAATTAAAAGCTCTTTATGAGAAGATTAAAGCAGACCCATTAATTCTATATTTTGATACTGCGGAGGCTTCCATAAGTTTAGATGCAACACAAAGACAAAAAGTTGCCGATATTTCTAGATATTTAGATAAGGTTGCTGGTGCTACAACTAGCGTAGTTGGTCATACAGATGCTACTGGGCAAGCAAGCACAAATATGAGACTTGGGCAAGACCGAGCAGATTTTGCTAAAAATTATTTAATGACAAACGGAATCGCCGAAGATAAAATCATAGCTTCTTCTAAAGGGCAAACTCAACCTATTGCTAATAACACAACGGAAGAAGGAAGAGAAAAAAACAGAAGAACCGTAATCACTTTAAACTAAAACATACACTAATCCTATAAATAAGTAAATCATGAATTTTGAAAATATGAATATTTGGTGCTGGCTAATACCCGCTTTATGTGGAATCATCTGTGGAATATTAGGTTACCTAATTGGTAAAGGCTCTGCCAAAGTAATAGATAATTCTACTGAAATATCTGGTCTTAAAGCTAGTAATAGCAAACTAAAAGCAGATTTAGATGCTTGTAACCAAAAAGTAATAGCTGCTAGTAAAGTTGTACCACCTGCACCAAGTACAAATTTAGGAGCATCTGCTGCTTCTTTTGCTGCTGGTACAGCTACAAGTAGTGCCTTAGCATTCAATGCTACGGCTGCAAAAGCTGCTTTTGGTAAAAACATTAAGCAAGATGATTTAAAAATTGTAGAAGGTATTGGTCCAAAAATTGAAGGGATGTTTAAAGACCATGGTATTAAAACTTGGAAAGCCCTTTCTGAAGCTAGCCTAGTTGAATGTCAAAAAGTTTTAGACACAGGCGGAACAAGATATAAAATTCATGATCCAGCTTCTTGGCCAATGCAAGCCAAAATGTGTTACGAAGGAAAATGGTCAGAACTTGTTAAATGGCAAGATGAACATAAACACGGCAAATTATAATCCAGAATTAAAATAAAAAATCCCGATCATTAATGATCGGGATTTTTTATTTTATAATGCTCCGTTTGCTTCAACCCATTTAAAATGATATTGATCTTGCGGAAATTTCATGCGCTCTGCAATCCTCTCTAATCTTGCCGGTAGCTTAATTAAATATTCACGGGCTTTCTCAGCTTCTTCATTTAAAGAACGAACACTTTCTAATTCCCAAAAGGCATTTAACTTGCTTAAAATATCAACATAATCCTGTGCTGTATACACCCCTAAACGCTGCGCACAATTAGAAAAGTTTTCAAAAGCCGACCCTATAGTTCCACCAGATTCACGTAAAAAATGTGCCGGCATTACTATTTTCTTTTTCATCATGTCTGCAAAGGCTATCATCATACCAGAAGGGTCTTCACCAAATATTGTCTTTACAAACTCTCTGTATGCCAAATGATGTCTCATTTCGTCACCTGCAATAATAGTGCACATTTTTCCTAGCAACACATTTCCCTTTTTCTTAGCCATTTGCCCTACACGTTTATGTGAAATATTAGTAGCTAATTCTTGAAATGAAGTATATACAAAGTTCTTATATGGATCACGGTCTGTACCAATATCAAATCCGTCAGATATTAAATGCTGTGTAGTTAATTCAACTTCTCGCATATTTACCCTTCCAGATAAATAAAGGTATTTATTCAACACATCACCATGTCTATTTTCTTCTGCAGTCCAAGCACGAACCCATTTTGCCCAACCATTGGTTTTATGATCGCCATGTTGGTCAATACCCACAACATCCATTAACCAAGATTCGTAGGTAGGTAATGCCTCTTCAGTTATTGTATCGGCTACCATTGTAACCCAAAAATCGTAACCCAAATCTTTAGACTCTTCTCTTAGCTCCTTTACTTCTTGTAAAAAAGTATCTTTTTCTGAATTAGGCAAAAAGTCTGTTGGTTGCCAAATATCTTCTGGTTTTATAAGGAAAGAATCCATAAAACCCTCCACTTTAGGCTCTAGCGCCTGCATTACTTCTAATCTTATATTCTTTATTGGCATGATATAATTTTTATCAAAGTTCGTTAATAAAACAATTTTGTATAGGTAAAGTTAATGGTTTTCTCAGTTTCTGCCCGTTTCATTAGGATAAAACGTATAAACAGGCTCACTCTGCCAGTATTTTTTAGCTTCTACATCAAATATGGTTAACGGTCCTTTAAAAGCCGCACCTGTATCTATATTCCAAACATTTGCTGCCTTTTGCGGTGTTGTTTTACCAATTCTAGTAACAGGTGTATGCCCAATATAAATTTCTGAATAATTTTTTAATCGCTTTGGATAATGAATATGTTCTTCTTCTAATTCCTTACTTAATGAAAGTGCTAACTCCCACAACGTTCTGTCCCAATAAAAGGTTTTTTGAAAATATTCATGTTCTATACCTTTTAAGTTAGTAAAACCAGCATGTAAAAACAACCTATTTTCCGAATCCAAGTAATAATTATCTAATCCTTCATAAAATTTAAGGTGTATATTTTTAGCCTCTTCGGTTATGCTTGCATATGAATTAACAGTGGCTTCACCACCATGCATAAACCAAGTTGGGTTGTCATCTGCCCCAGTTAACCATTCATAACAAAGCTCATCATGATTACCTCTTAGGTATATACAATTATAATCTTTCCTTAAATTTAAAAGAAAATCTATAGTTTCTACAGCCTCACTCCATCCATCAATATAGTCTCCCAAAAAAATTAGCGTATCATTCTCTGTTATAGCCGCCTTTTGAAGTACTTGTTTCAAAGCTTGTAATCCTGAATGGATATCACCAACGACCAATGTTCTTTTTAAACTCATTTAGCAAAAATCGCAAATACTGCTATTAATACAATGATAAAAATTGCTAAAAAGAAAATCTTCCAAAATGAATAAGGTCTATTTCCGCTTAAAACACCTGTTTGCCCATTTATATAAAAATTATACTCTTTACCATCATACCTATAGGTACTTACATATATAGGAAGTAAAATGTGTTTAAATTTTTCATCGGACAATTTTATATCTGCATTTGCAACCCTTTGTGTATCACCACCAATATCTCGTCTAATCCAATTATAAGCAATATCTTTTGCTTCTTGAAAAGATTTGTGATGCCCTTCTTTAAGAGAAACTGAATATTTCTCGGTAACAAAGCCAGATAAATATTTTGAGTTAAAAACAACTAAATCTTTAAGATTCCAAAAGGCAACTTTCACAGGAATTTCTTTACGCTTCTTTTCAGAGGCGCTGATTAGGATATCATCAACGAAACCATCTATAGTACCAGAAGCATATGTCCACCTGGTTTTTCTTACCTGTCTAGTGCGTTTACCTTTATTACTATTATATGTTTCAGTAACGTAATAATAATCGCCTCTTTGTCCTTGGTAAGATGCATTAAGATTGGCATCAAATGTCCAGTAAGGCACGTACAAACCATGCAATCCTTCTGGATCTAAAGCGGCTTTTTTTAAATTGTCTGGTGCAAACCATATTTTACTAACCCAATCTTTAAATATTGATTGGGCTTTTTTAGCATCTAATTGAAATGGCACAAGAGCGCCAGGTAATATCCACCCTTCTTTTTCGATGTCTTCACGTATTAATGGTTCGCTACAATAAACACAATTAAGGGATTTGTAATTCTCTTCTACATGCTGATTGGCCCCACAATTTTTACAATGCAACAATTCAATGGTCTCCGTATAAGCATTTTCGCCTACTATCTTTAAGTAATGCTCTAGCTCAAGTTCCTCAAAACTACTTTTAGATTGCTCAATAAATTCTTCATACCCACAATACTCACATGTAAGTTGATGAGAGCCTGGTTTAAATTTTAATTCGGCACCACAATTGGCACAAGCCTTTTTATATTCCGATTTTTGAATATCCTCCATAGATAGTTCCCCTTACTAAAAAGGTGTATTTATCTTCTAATAATATAGATTACGCTGTTGGTAAGGGTGGTGGAGTATTACCTCCTAAAAAAGATTTTAATTCTTCTATTTCTTTTAATTCAGTCCAACTTGGCATTCCCTGTTTCCAAATTAAAGAATCTCTATTTATAGTTCTACTTGCAAACAATTCTTTCAGTTTTTCAAAAGTTACAGGACCAGATTGTTGACCGTTTACTGCATAAAAATAGGATATTTGAGTAGGTATTGGCGGTGGCGCTTGTGCTTGTGGTGCTTGCCCGCTAAAAGGTTGAGCTCCAGGTTGCCCCATTAAACCTCCCATTTGCTGCGCTAATACAAAGCCCATTCCCATTCCCATACCAGCACCAGCTGTACCACCTTCGTTTTTAGCCGCTAATTCCATAGCTTTTGCTGCCTTAAACTGTGCTAGCTTAGCCATGTCTAACTTATCTAAACGGCTATATTCAAAAATTTCTTTTTTCAATTCTTCTGGCATCGATACATTTTCGATGTAGAATTTTTCTAATTCAATACCAACTCTATTAAACTCTGGCTGCATAACCGTTTGGCAAGTTTCTGAAAGTTCACTGGTATTTGCCGCATATAGTTCAATTGGTAAATTAGCCTCCCCAACAGTATCGGTAAAACGAGTTACAATTAAACTTTTAAGATGTTCATTAATTTCATAATTAGTAAAATTACCGTCAGTACCTACTACATCTACTACAAATTTACCTGCATCATTAATTCTGAAACTGTACGTACCAAACGCACGTATTTCCACTAAACCAAACCTATCATCACTAAGCATGAAGGGGTTTTTTGTTCCCCACTTCTCATCTGTAAATAAGCGAGTATTTACAAAATAAACCTCCGCTTTAAACGGACTATCAAAGCCGTATTTCCAACCTTTTAAGGTGGTTAAAATTGGTAGGTTCTTTGTATTTAAAGTATAAGTTCCTGGCTTAAAAACATCTGCTAATTGACCTTCATTTATAAAAACAGCTGTTTGCCCTTCTCGCACAATAAGTTGTGCATTATTTTTTATTTCGTTTTGGTAGCGTTCAAATCTATGAACAATAGTATCGTCATTAGTATCTAGCCATTCTATTATATCAATAAATTCATGACTTAACTTCTTTTTTATTTCATCAAATATGCTCATGGTTAGTGTGTATTTTAAATATACCATTCAAGATATGGAATTCAATAATAGAGCCAAAACAACTAGTGCATTTATTCAGAAAAAAATATAGAGTTTACTATAATTTAATAATTCCTTAAGAATATTTAGGAAATAGCTAGTATTTCTAATTAACTTAGACTTCCTAATTTTTATTTAGAATTATGAAAAAGGTCTTTTGTATTGGTGAATTATTAATTGACTTCGTTGCCGAAAACCAAGGCAAAGATTTATCAAAAGCAAAAGAATTTTCCAAAAAAGCAGGGGGAGCACCCGCAAATGTTTCTTGCGCTATAAGTAAGTTAGGTGGCCAAAGCGTTTTTATTGGTTGCATTGGCAAAGACCCTTTTGGCACATTCTTATTGGGAATTTTAGAAAACGAAAAGGTAGATATTTCGTTAGTACAAAAATCTGACACATTTACCACTCTTGCCTTTGTTTCTATTGATGAAGATGGTGAAAGGGATTTTGTATTTAGTAGAGGTGCAGATAGAGAGCTTGTTTACGATTCATCACATAAAACCAATTTTGAAAACAACATCCTACACTTTGGTGCTGCTACTTCATTTTTAGGAGGTTCTTTAGAAGATGCATATAGCCGATATTTATTTGATGGATTAACCAAAAATGCCTTCATTAGTTTTGATCCTAATTATAGAGTGGACCTTTGGAAAAACAAACAAGATGTTTTTATACGAAAATGCCACGCTTTCATAGAAAAATCTCACCTATGTAAATTTAGTTTAGAAGAAGCTCAATTGCTATCAGCAAAAGATAATTTAGAAGATGCTTGTAAAGTATTTCATGAAATGGGAACTAAAATAATAGTCGTTACTTTAGGAAGCAAAGGCACATTTTTAAGTACTTTAAACTTCAGTACAACTATTCCTAGTATAAAAATAAGTCCAAAAGATACTACTGGTGCAGGTGATGCCTTTATTGGGTGTTTATTACAGCAAATAGCGGAATATTCTTCTACTCACCATTTTATGGAAAAAGAGGACATCTTAACTCACATGATTACAAGAGCTAACAAAGCAGGAGCAATTACAACTTTAAATTTTGGTGCCATAGAATCGTTACCAACTTTACAACAATTAGATTCTTAGAATGAACCAAGCAGAATTACACCGTATTTTAGCCTTAAAAGGTTACGAAAATAAGGATTCTTTAGATTTAACTTCCTTATACCACCAAAGGTTATCCGCCAATATATCTTTAATAAAAACGCATTTTTTTTCACTTTATCAAGAAGCGGAACATAAAGCCTATTTTTTTAAATTATTAGACAAATTAGAACTTCTATTCAACGTACGCCCTATAGAACTTAAAAATCAAGATTTAGAACGTTTAAATTCTGGCAACTGGTATCAAAGCGAAAAAATGGTTGGTATGCAATTGTATGTAGACCGTTTTAATAAAGACATTAATGGTCTAAAAGAAAAACTACCTTATTTTGAAGATTTAGGTATTAATTTTCTTCATTTAATGCCTATTACAACAAGACCATCTGGTGAAAATGACGGAGGTTATGCTGTAAATAGTTATCATGAAATTGATGGCAAATATGGCACTAAAAAAGACTTTTTAGATTTTGCCAAAAAAGCGCGAGAGAACAATATGTTCTTGATGCTAGATTTTGTGGTTAACCATACATCGGACGAATTTGAATGGGCCAAAATGGCTAAGAATGGAAGTCTCCATCACCAAAATTATTATTACACTTATGCTGACCGTCATATACCAGACGAGTTCGAGAAAACGCTTCCTGAAATATTCCCACAATCTGCACCAGGTAATTTTACCTATAATGAAGAAATGGAAAAATGGGTAATGACCTGTTTCAATACATACCAATGGGATTTAAACTACAGAAATCCTGAAGTATTTATTGAAATGCTTGGTAATTTAATGTCATTAGCCAATATGGGAGTGGACGTAATTCGATTTGACGCCTTAGCATTTCTTTGGAAAAAATTAGGAACTTTATCTCAAAATTTACCCGAAGCACATACGCTAATTTCATTATTTAGAATGTGCTTACAAGTTATTGCACCAGGGGTTATTCTTTTGGCAGAGGCTATTGTTGCTCCTAGAAATATCATTAAATATTTTGGTGAAGGCATAAGCGAAGGCAATGAATGTGAAATTGCATATAATGCCTCTTTAATGGCATTATTATGGAATTCAATTGCCACTAAAAAAGCGACTTTAATGCTTAAAAGCTTAACCGAAATATCTAATAAACCTGACGACGCTACATGGATTAACTATATACGCTGCCATGATGATATTGGGCTAGGATATGACGATAAATTTGTTCGCGCAATGGGCTCGGACCCTACTGCTCATAAACAATTTATACTCAATTATTATACTGGTAAATTAGAATGGTCCCCCGCAAAAGGGCTTATGTTTATGTATAACCCTAAAAATGGTGATGGTAGAATTACAGGTAGCGCAGCCTCATTATTAGGATTAGAAACCGCCCTTGAACAAAACAATAAGCCTATCATTGATTACGCTATTGCAAAAATTTTAATGATGCACGGTATTATTTTAACCTATGGCGGAATACCAATGATTTATGCCGGTGATGAAATTGCCACCTTAAACGATTACTCTTACGAACAAAACAAAGACCATGTTAATGACAACCGCTGGGTAAACAGACCTATGCAAAATTGGGATGTTGTTGCTACATTGGAAAAAACAAAAGAAAGTCCCTCTGCGATCATTTATAATGGATTAAAAAACATGATACGTTTAAGAAAAGTGCATGTTCTCTTTAAGGATTCTAATGATGTAAAAATACATGGCTGCCCCAATGAACATATTTTTGTCTATGAACGTACTTTTGAAAATGAAAGCGTTTGGATACTTTCTAACTTTAACGAGGTAACAGAAACCTTAGATATTGGCTGGCTACTTTCTATAGGAATACACGCTGGTAAAAACTCTATTAATTTACTGACCCAAGAAACTTTTGTCCTAATACATAATGCATTACCCTTAAAACCTTTTCAACAACTTTGGATTAAGAATGTTTAATTCTCCGTAAAAGCACAGACAACCTTTTAGGTAAAAGTATATCTAATACATAAAAATAGTACATGAAAACTCCTTTTTTTATATTAGTAATAGTGCTTATTGCTCTGTATGGTTGTAATACATCTAATAGTGATCAAGATATTGAGGGGTTTTACACGGGTACTTTTCAAAGGGGGGACATAATATCCAATGTCACATTAAATTTAAGTGAAATGAATTTTTCAGGAGAAAGTGATACTGTAAAATTTCCCGCCATTTGTAATGGCAATTTCTCAATTTCTAAGGACATAGTTAAATTCGAAAATCTATGCCCTTGGACTGCTGAATTTGATTGGACCTTGATATTAACTAATGAATGGTATTTTAGTACTGATGATAATAATTTAACGCTAACAAATTCTATTGGTGATATCTATATTTTAAAAAAATAAACTCCCAGAATTAAGTTTTGCTATTAAATTAAAAGGAATATTCTTAATTATACTTCACCTTCCTAAGTACTCGTAAGGCCTCTTTCAACGAAGCATTTATATTTGGATATTTTAACTTTAAAAGTTGCCTAGCTTTTTCCATTTCCTCTTTAGCTTCCTCTAATCCATTGAGGTAGCAAATTAGATAAGAATCTGCTAAATATTTTAAACTTTTAACCTCTTCTATGGTTAAAACCATATTACTACTGGCCTTAACTACCAAAGCATTATTATTATTATAAATTTTTTCTAGTTTATTTCTATTATGCTTTGGAGGATTAAATAGCAAGTCGCTATTAATTTGATACGTTCCATTTTCGCTAAAATTGATAACCACTTTTTCTAATGGATAGTACTTTTGTTTAGCTCCTAAACCAAGTTGTACAAACTCTATTATGGTAAAAGAATCATCATTAATACTAATCTTAATTTCGTCTAAATTGGAGTAGAAGAGTTTAACCTGTTCATTAATTAACTCTATGTCTACTCTATAATAATAGGTTTCTCCATTAGACACTTTTTTATTCCCTGCCCAACAAACTACAAATTGCTCCTTAAATACTTTGTAGTCACTTTCTAAATCTTTATGCCTATAGTTTATAAAATCTATAACTCCGTCTAAAGTAAGTTCAATGTTATTTTTAGCATGCTGCTCAATGGTCGCAACAGCATCAGAATTAATGTTTTTTAACTCAATATCATATGCTTTGGGCAAACTGATGCTGCCTTCTCTAAAAAAGACCGAACCTCCATAATATTTCCAAATGTTCTTACGTAGTGTACATAATTTGCCAATAGATTTTATGGTAACCAAGCCCACAACCTTACCATCTGGCAAATTTGGAAATGGAATATTTTCATAAGAAATACGAGGAGGGTTATCTAAATAGGCATTAACTAAATTCTGAATTTTACTATCATCAAAAAAATCTACACCTACAATTTTATTATCCTCATCTTCCACCCCAATAACTATAAAAGAATTATTTGCAGGATTACTGTTTGCTAGAGCACAAACATGTTTTAAAAATTTAGCCTTTCCTTCTTTTTCACCAATATTTATAAAACGCTTTTTATCATAAAAACTATTCTCGTCGTTATGTGCGAGTAAGTTTTTTACCAATAGGCGTTTATTAATCATTATGCATTTGTTTTATTTTGGCTTTTATTCTAAAATCTTTAAATATTATTAATCTTTCTTTACTATAGTTGAAGAAGCTTGCGCTGTTGGCATTACTACTAAATCGGCAATATTTACATGATATGGTCTTGTAACAACAAAATAAATAATGTCAGCAATGTCTTCTGGTTTTAATGGCTGAAAACCTTTATACACATTTTCTGCCCTACCTTCATCTCCTTTAAAACGCACATTACTAAATTCCGTTTCTACCAAACCAGGGTTTACGGCACCAACACGTATACCAGTACCGTTCAAATCTATCCGCATTCCTTGGTTAATGGCATCAACGGCATGTTTACTTGCACAGTATACATTACCTTTTGGGTAAACTTCTTTACCAGCGGTAGAGCCAATATTAATTATATGTCCCATTTTGCGTTCAATCATTTGCGGAATCAACGCTTTTGACACATAAAGCAAACCTTTTACATTTATATCAATCATAGCATCCCAATCATCCTCACTACCATCTTGTATGGTATCTAATCCATGGGCATTACCTGCATTATTAATTAGTATATCTACTTGGGCAAACTCTTTTGGCAAAGAAGATATAGCTGCATGAACCGATTCTTTATTTCGAATATCAAAATTCAAAGTATGTACTTGAACTTCTTTACCTAGTTCTACTTTTAGAGCATCTAACCTGTCTTGCCGTCTTCCACACAATACTAAATTTATCCCGTTTAAGGCAAAATGTATCGCGGTAGATTTACCTATACCACTTGTTGCTCCTGTAATAAATGCTGTTTTTGTCATTATCTGTTTTATTATGCCACTTCTTTTCCTTCATTTGCTTCAAGAAGTGCAAACCAATCTTGTAATTCCAAGTTAATATGCGCTGCCTCCATTGCCATTTTCAATCTTTTAGGAGTAGCTGTACCTACTACTGGGTGTATTTTGGACGGATGTTTTAAAACCCAAGCCAATAGCAACTGGTCTTCTGTTGCATTATACTTCTTAGTTAAATTAACTAAGACCTTCTTTATTCTCTTATTAGCTTCGGATTCTTCTCTAAAATAATTTCCTAGCGGGCTCCAACTCATAGCAAGTCTATTATTAACTATACAATCGTCCAAAGTACCATTATTCATGGCCTCATTTGATGATAAAGAATACTCCACTTGGTTTGCCTCAACCGGAATTACTTTTTCTATAAGTTGAATTTGAGATGGTGTAAAATTAGAAACGCCAAATTGCTTTATTTTCCCATCTTTCTTCAGCTTTTCAACAGCTTCTGCAATTTCATGCGGATTCATTAAAGGGCTTGGCCTGTGCAACAACAATAAATCTATATACTGGGTTTGTAGCATTTTCAATGACCGATCTACTGACCAAATAATATACTCTTTACCATAATTATAATGTTTTACCCTATTAGCTCGTTCCTTTACTTGGAACTGAATTCCACATTTACTTATCAATTGAATATTTTCTCTTGAAATTGAACTTTCATGAAATGCTTTTCCAAAATCTGATTCGTTGGTATAATCGCCATAAATATCGGCATGATCAAAAGAGGTAATGTTATTTTCTATACAATGATTCATTAACGCAATCATTTCAGTTGTAGAATGTTGTTTTCCCCATTTGCCCCAGGTCATAGTACCTGCAATAATTCTTGAATATTTCAATGTTTTGTTATTAGGATAATGAAATTAAAAAGAAATCCCTTAAAACCTTCATAAAAATAAGGGGATTTCCAATTTTTTAACCTATCATTAACAGCGACTGACTGAATAAATTTTCAATTTGCATGACTGTTAAAATTAGAAGCGTTAACAATCAATAATATATAATTTTAAATGGAAGAAAATACCTCAATTGACATAAGTGCCATTAATGAGAAAATAGCTCAAGAAAGTGCTTTTATCGATTTATTGATGCTTGAAATAAATAAAGTAATTGTAGGCCAAAAATATATGGTTGAACGATTATTAATTGGTTTATTGGGCCAAGGCCACATTTTATTAGAAGGTGTACCTGGTTTAGCAAAAACTTTGGCCATTAACACACTCTCAAAAGCAGTTAAAGGTAGTTTTAGTAGAATACAGTTTACTCCAGACTTATTACCGGCAGATGTTGTAGGTACATTAATCTATAATATGAAGTTAAATGATTTTTCTATAAAGAAAGGTCCAATTTTTGCAAATTTTGTTCTTGCTGATGAAATTAACCGTGCTCCAGCCAAAGTGCAATCTGCACTTTTAGAAGCAATGCAGGAAAAACAAGTTACTATAGGTGATGAAACCTTTATTTTAGACAAACCATTTTTAGTAATGGCCACTCAAAACCCTGTTGAACAAGAAGGAACCTATCCGCTTCCTGAAGCACAGGTTGACCGATTTATGTTGAAAACAGTTATTGATTATCCTAAAATAAATGAAGAGCAGTTGATTATGCGCCAGAATTTATTAGGTAATTACGAAACTGTAAATGCAGTGGTATCCATAGAGCAAATACTAAGTGCACAAAAGGCTGTGCGCCAGGTTTATATGGATGAAAAAATTGAAAAATACATCCTTGATCTTGTATTCGCTACAAGATATCCTGAGAAATATAATTTAGAAAGTTTAAAACCTTTAATTAGTTTTGGCGCTTCGCCTAGAGGTAGTATTAACCTTGGTGTAGCCGCTAAATGCTATGCATTCATAAAAAGAAGAGGTTATGTAGTTCCTGAAGATGTTCGTGCAGTTGTACACGATGTTCTTAGACATAGAATAGGAATTACGTACGAAGCAGAAGCTGAAAATATCACCTCTGTAGATATTATCAATAAAATTGTAAACGAGATAGAAGTACCTTAACCTAGTTGACAGTATTCAACATCAGTAATTTATTGTTATAATTACTAATGCTGAGTAAATTTTGCTGCAAACTAAGACTGTAACCTGTTTACTAAAAAATGGATACCAAAGAGCTACTCAAAAAAGTACGAAAAATAGAGATTAAGACACGTCGTCTTTCTGACCATATTTTTGGTGGAGAATACCACTCCACCTTTAAAGGCCGTGGTATGACTTTTAGCGAAGTACGCCAGTATCAATTTGGAGACGATGTTAGAAATATTGATTGGAATGTTACAGCTCGTTACAATGAACCTTATATAAAGGTTTTTGAAGAAGAGCGAGAACTTACTATGATGCTCATGGTAGATATTAGTGGCTCTGAACTTTTTGGTACAACCAATCAATTTAAAAATGAAATTGTTACTGAAATATCAGCAACATTAGCCTTTAGCGCACTACAAAATAATGACAAGGTTGGTATTGTTTTATTTTCTGACCAAATAGAGCTTTTTATTCCCCCTAAAAAAGGAAAAACCCATGTTTTAAGGATTATTAGAGAACTATTAGAATTTAAACCAAAAAGCAATAAAACAGATATTGCCCAGGCATTGAAATTCTTGAGTAGTGTTATGAAGAAAAAAGCTATTGTTTTTGTGCTTTCGGATTTTATTGATGATGGCTATGAAAAAACATTAAAAATTACTGGTAGTAAACATGATCTTACAGGTATTAGGGTATATGATGAACGGGAAGAAACTATACCCAATTTAGGTATGGTTCAATTAAAAGATGCTGAAACTGGTAAAATACAATTGGTAAATACCCAATCTAAAAAAGTTAGGAATGCGTACGCAGAATACAACCGTGAACGTGTTATCTATTTTAAAGAATCGTTTACAAAATCGGGCTGCGGGGTTTTAGATTGCAGGGTCGATGAAAGTTACGTGAAAAAATTATTGGGCTATTTTAAAAGAAGAGGTTAATACGAATGATGAATAATAACATACTAATTAATAAAGGCATTTCGAGATTAAAGCGAATTTTGCCTATGTTTATTTTACTTCTATTTGTTATTCAAATATCGGCACAAGATAGTCCGGCAATACATACTGAAGTAGATACCACTTATATTAAAATTGGAGAACAAGTTCAATGGACAATTACTGTTGATATAGATTCTACAGATCAAGTTATTTTTCCTGAAGGACAAACATTTTCACCTTTAGAAACTGTAGAAGCTTTTGCTACAGATACTACAAGAAAAAAAGACCGCTTAACTCTTCTAAAAATATATGCGCTTACTCAGTTCGATTCTGGCGCTTATAAATTACCCTCTCAACGTATAGAAATAAATGGAATGGGTTATATGACCGATTCCATGATGATTAATGTAGCTACTATACCGGTTGATACCTTAAATCAGAAAATGTACGACATTAAACCCCTAATTAATGTTGAGAAAAGCAATATCGATTTATGGAAATATTTAATCATAGCCATATTAGTTCTTTTAATTTTAGGCGGACTTATTTATTGGTTTGTACTTCGCAAGAAACCATTAACGGAAGAAGAGAAAGTTGCGCTATTACCACCGTACGACAGAGCCTTACTTGAACTTAAAAATTTAGAACATTCTAAATATTTAATACAAGACGAATACAAACAATACTATTCCGAACTAACTACTATTGTACGATCTTATTTAGAAGAGGACGCTCATGTAACCGCATTAGAAAGTACTACAGGCCAGCTAATTGAAAAATTAGAGCTTTTAAAAGATGCTGGTCAACTAAAACTAGATGACGATACTATAAAACAATTTCAACAAATTCTACAGACGGCGGATTTAGTGAAATTTGCCAAAAATAAGCCGTCAACTTCCGTAGCTGAACAAGATAGAAAACTAGTAGAGCAAATTGTAGTTAAAACCCATGATGCTCTGCCAGAACCTACCCAAGAAGAATTATTGGAGCAAGCAGAATACCAAGAGGAACTAGAGCGTAAAGCCAAAAAGAAGAAAATAAAAATTGCCATTATATCGGCAATATCCTTTTTACTTATTGGGTTTACCATATTAGGCATAAAATTTGGTTTTAGCTACGTAAAAGATACGGTATTAGGCCACCCTACTAAAGAATTATTAGAAGGGGAATGGGTTCGCAGTAGTTATGGTTTTCCACCAATTCTGTTAGAGACGCCACAAGTTATGGCTCGCCAAGAGATTAAATTGCCGCCTGAAGCTAAAGCAGCAATTGCAGATATACAAGCTTTTGGGTATACCAGCCCGGTAGGTTTGTTTTCTGTTGGCACTACGTCAATAACACTTAACCAGCAAGATGCTGAACCAGATTTCGAAAAAACTATAGAGCAAATTCTATCTAACTTCGAAAATCAAGGAGCAAAAAACATTATTACAAAACAAGAAGCTTTCTATACAATTAGTGGTGTAAAAGGTTTAAAAGTTTTTGGTAATGGAGAATTCTTAATACCTGGCTCTAAAGAACTAATTGATGGAAAATATACGGTTTTACTTTTTGGAGGTAAAGGTTTTCAGCAGTATGTTATTTTAACCTGGTTAGAAGATGACACATATGCACAAGAAATAGTAGAACGAATATTGGTATCGGTAGAAGTTAAAACAGAATAATAAATGTTCGAGAATATATCATTTGCAAATCCTGATTTCTTTTGGCTGTTCCTAATACTGCCATTAGCTATTACATGGTATCTCTTTAAACAAAAAGAAGAGTCGGCATCTCTTCGTATATCTAGTGTAAAAGGTTTTACCTACAATAGTATTTTACCAAAACTTAAACCCGCATTATTTATTTTAAGGCTATTGGCTTTGAGTGCTATTATTGTGGCAATGGCAAGACCACAGACCGAAGATATTTCAACCAGAAGTAAAACAACAAAGGGTATTGATATTGTTATGGCAATTGATGTATCTTCAAGTATGTTGGCTCGCGACTTAAAACCTAATCGATTATCTGCTCTTAAAGAGGTTGCAGCCGATTTTATAAAGAAAAGACCAAATGACCGTATTGGACTTGTAGTTTATGCCGGTGAAGCATATACCAAAACGCCTGTAACAACAGACAAATCAATAGTTTTAAATGCACTTTCAGAAATTACTTATGGGCAATTAGAAGATGGTACCGCAATAGGTATGGGTTTAGCTACATCTGTCAATAGACTTAAAGAAAGTACCGCAAAAAGTAAAATTATCATTTTATTAACCGATGGTGTCAATAATTCTGGCTTTATTGAACCCCAAACCGCTTCAGATTTAGCAATAGAATATGGTATAAAAACTTATACTATTGGTTTAGGAACAAATGGAAATGCCCTTTCGCCAATAGCATATAATGCAGATGGTTCATATAGATACGGTATGCGACAGGTTGAAATTGATGAACAACTTTTAAAAGATATCGCTATTGCTACTGGTGGTCGATATTTTAGGGCAACCGATAATGAATCGTTAGAAGAAATTTATGACGAAATCAATAAACTAGAAAAAACAGAGGTTGAGGAGTTTAAGTATTATCGTTACGAAGAAAAATTTAGACCTTGGATATTATTGGCTGGAGCACTTCTTTTAATGGAATGGATTCTAAGAAACACACTATTTAGAAGTTTTGTATAATATGGTACAGTTAGACGAAAAAATATATTTCTATTTACTCATTATCATACCAGTGATAGTGGTACTCTTCTTATTGGTTTTAGTGTGGAAAAAAAGAACACAAAAGAAATTTGCTAACACAGAGCTTTTAAAAAGACTAACACCAAATCGTTCTACTAATAAAAGTACTATTAAACTAATTGTTTTAATTCTTGGTTTAGCCTTATTAATTATAGGCCTTGTAAACCCAAAAATTGGCACAAAGTTAGAAACCGTAAAAAGGGAAGGTGTAGATATCGTTTTTGCCGTTGATGTCTCTAAAAGTATGTTGGCAGAAGACATTGCACCTAACCGTATAGAAAAAGCAAAAAGATTGGTTTCTGAAATCATTAACCAATTAGCGAGTGACCGTATAGGTATAATAGCTTATGCAGGACAGGCATATCCGCAATTACCGATTACAACAGATTATGGAGCTGCAAAAATGTTTTTACAAAGCATGAATACAGATATGCTTAGCTCCCAAGGTACCGCAATAGATCAGGCAATTGAATTAGCCACTACTTATTATGATGATGCCGATCAAACAAATCGTGTATTGTTCATAATTTCTGACGGGGAAGATCATTCTGAAGGTTCCACATTAGATGCCGTAGAAGACGCGGTTGATGAGGGCATTATAATTTATACTATTGGAGTTGGTAAAGAAAAAGGTGCGCCAATCCCCATTAAAAGAAACGGAATTTTAGAAAGTCTAAAGAAAGATAGTCAGGGTGAAACTGTAATTACCAAATTAAATGAATCTGTACTTGTTGATATTGCTAGTGAAGGAAAAGGCTCGTATATAGATGGCTCCAACACAGATACCGCAGTAAAATTTATAAAAGAAGAATTGTTGAAAATGGATAAAAAGGAATTTGAAGCCAAGCAGTTCGCAGAATATAAAGACCAATTTCAATGGTTTATTGGAGCAGCTCTTTTGCTATTATTTTTAGATATTTTTATCTTGGACCGCAAGACCCGTTGGTTAAAAAAACTTAATTTGTTCAATGAGAAGAGAAATGAATAAAATAAACAAAGTACTAGTGTTATTTTTCGTTTGCTTTACAACTGTTGCTCAAGAAGTTGATGTGAAAGAAAAAGAAAAGGCGCTTCGGTCTTCAACCAATTTAACCTGGGATGGTAACAAAGCGTTATCGGAAGACAACTTTATTACCGCAGAAACAGATTATAGAAAAGCAATTTCTAAAAGCCCAGATAATAGTGTAGCCCCATACAACTTAGGTAACGCCTATTATGAAAACGAAACGTATAACGAAGCTTTTGGCAGATTTAAAGAAGCCGGTGAAGCCTCTAACTCAAAAGAAGAAAAGCATAAAGCCTATCATAATATGGGTAATGTTTTTATGAAAAGAAAAGATTACGCTAAAGCCGTAGAGGCTTATAAAGAAGCATTACGTAATAACCCAAAAGACGAAGAAACAAGATACAACTTGGCCTTAGCAAAAGAACTTTTGAAAAAAGACGAAGAAGAGAAAAAGCAAAACCAAGACGATAAGGACAAGGATAAAGAAAATAAGGACGAAAATAAAGATCAAGACAAAAAAGACGAAGGAGAAAACGAAGATAAAAAAGATAAGGGCGACGAAGGGGACAAAGGTGATGAAGGTAACCAAGACGAGCAAAAGAAAGATGAAAATAAGGATGGTGAAGGTGATAACAAACAAGATCAGAAGAAAAAGCCAGAACAAGGCGAAGGCGATAATCAACAAGAGCAACAACAACCTAGACCTAATCAACTTTCCAAACAACAAGTCGAGAATCTTTTAAGGGCCATGCAAAATGCTGAGAAAAAGGTTCAAGATAAAATTGACGATAAAAAAATAAAAGGTGTTAAAGTTAAAAACGAAAAAGATTGGTAGACTTTAAGTCCATAACTAAACTAACGTTAATACTAACGGTATTTATGTCATCTCTTTTGATGATGGCACAAGATAATAATGCGGTAACTTTTGAAATGAAGTTAAGCAAACCTAAGCTAGGCTTAAATGAACGCCTAAGGGTAGATTTTGTCATGAACCGCGATGGGGATAATTTTAATCCCCCAGATTTTGCGGGTTTTAAAGTAATTATGGGACCATCGCAGTCTATCAGTTCTTCATGGATTAATGGTGTTCGTAGCTATTCTAAGTCCTATTCGTATACCCTGGCACCTACTGCAAAAGGAAAATTTACGATTAAACAAGCTACTATCGTAATTGGTGGTGAAACCTATAAATCTTTGGCAAATGAAATAGAGGTTACTGCTGCTGTTGATAAGCCAAGTGACCAAATGACTGCGGACGATGTTGCTGATGAAAATTTGCATTTAGTTGCTGAAATTTCCAATAGCAATCCATTTTTAAACGAAGCTATAACGGTTATCTATAAACTATACGTAAGTCCAAATATTAGTGTATCGAACTATCAACCATTAGATAATCCTACCTACAATAATTTCTGGAGTCAAGATATTAAAGTATCGGCATTAAGTGCCCAAAACGGAACTTACAAAGGCAAACCATACAGATATGTTATTTTAAAACGTGTAGTTTTATATCCTCAGAAATCGGGTGAATTGGATATTGAGCCTCTATCGCTTGATGTAACTGTGGACGTGCCTACTGTAAGACGTGACTTTTTTGGTGGCAGAGTCTATGCTCAAACAAATAAAACGGTATCGGCAGGAAATAGAACTATTAATGTAAAACCGTTACCATTAACAAACCAACCGGCTAATTTTAATGGTGCAGTCGGTGATTTTGATTTTACGGTTACTACAAGTAAAACCAACTTAAATGCAACCGAATCATTACAGGCCTTAATAGAAGTTAGTGGTAAGGGAAACCTAAAACTATTTAAGTTGCCAGAACTTGAACTACCTAGCGCGCTAGAAGTTTACGAACCTGAATTCACCGAAGGTGTTAGAACTACTCTTGCGGGTATGCAAGGCAAAGTTAGCAACCAATACACCATAGTTCCATCTTTTAGAGGCAAATACCCAATTGCTCCCTTAAGTTTTAGCTTCTTTAATCCGGTAACTGAAAAATATACCACCCTTACATCTAATGAAATTATAATTAATGTTTTAGAAGGCCCATTAAGTGCTACTAGTACTTCACCTAATGCTACAAATAGCACAAAACAATCTGTAGTTGCTAGTGAAAATCAATTCAATTTTATAAAATTGACTCCAAATTTGTCTAGCAAATCAATATCTTACTTTTTTAGATCTACGCCTTTTTACCTCTGGTTATTATTACCCCTTTTATTAATTCCATTGGCAATATTATTTAGGATAAAACGAGATGCAATCGCAGGCGATATAGCTGGGAACAAAGTAAGAAGAGCAAATAAATTAGCTCGTAAATATCTTTCTGCTGCCAAAAAGCAATTAGGCAATAAAGAGTCTTTTTATGTAGCATTAGAACGAGCCTTACACAATTATTTAAAGGCAAAATTGAAAATTGAAACCTCAGAATTTAGTAAAGACAAAATTACCGAATTGCTCACAAAAAAACAGATAGAGGAAACTACCATTAAAGAGTTTATAGCTCTCCTTAAAAATTGTGAAGCTGCGAGATATAGTCCTTTTTCAAATGTTCAAATGCAGGCTGACTATGAAAAGGCCAGTGAAGTTATTTCTTTAATGGATAAACAATTATAACAATGTTCAAAAAGCTAGTAATTGTATGTAGTCTTTTTACAGTACTTGTATGTACTGCGCAGAACAACAAATTGTTCGATCAAGCTACCGATGCCTATAATGCCGGAGATTACGAAAAAGCAATACGTTTTTATACTGATATTCTTAGTAACGGGGAACACTCTACTGCGGTTTACTATAATCTGGGAAACTCACATTATAAACTAAATAAAATTGCAGAGAGTATTTATTATTATGAAAAAGCATTATTACTATCCCCTAATGATGATGAGGTAAAAACCAATCTAAGTTATGCACAAAACATGACTTTAGATGCAATAGACACTTTGCCAGAGACAGGATTATCTAAACTTTACAAATCTATTACGGGCAAATTGTCTTTTGACCAATGGGCGTATTTATCTATTGGAGCAATATTGTTATTTGTATTATTATACATTCTATTTTATTATTCAAGTACTTCCTCTTTAAAACGATGGGCATTTATCGCTAGCTTACTTGCATTATTTATATGCATTATGGCTATTGTATTTGCTTATATTCAACAAAGTGATTTTAATAACAAACAACCTGCAATTATATTCGCTGATGAAAGTGCAATAAAATCTGAGCCTAATGCTAATAGTGAGCAAGTATTTGTAATACATGCTGGCACAAAGGTTAATGTTCTAGATGAATTAGATCAATGGAATAAAATTAAACTTGCCGACGGTAAAACAGGTTGGATTCTTAAAAACGATTTGAGATTGTTAAAAGTTTTTTAGATATAATTTAACAAAATTTTAAAGTCACGGTGTTATCTTTGTTTTCGACCATGTAGATATGAAACACATAGCTCGCATTACTTTATTATTTTTATGGCTTTTTGCAATTACTGCACCAAGCATAATAACCTTATGCGATATAGAAAACCCTATTGTCGTTTCTAATCTCAATGAAGAAGAACAAGAGTCAGGTAAAAAATCAATGGGCGAAGAAAAATTTGTCAAAGAAAACTTTATAGACTTTTCAATGCTCGCGTATTCAAATAATTCAAACAATCGTAACTATTATATTATAGGTTGTTTTGATTTTGCGTTAGAAGTTATTTCTCCTCCTCCAGAACAGCTGGGCTAGATATCTAAACATTCTTTTTATTTTTTAAATAACTAATCTATCCTGTTTCATGAAATAGGATATAATCTTATATCTAATATGTTCAAACATATAAAAAGTGATATTCCTGCGAGTATCGTTGTATTTTTCGTTGCCCTACCTCTTTGCTTGGGTATAGCACTTGCTAGTGGTGCCCCATTATTTTCAGGTTTAATTGCCGGTATTATTGGTGGAATTTTCGTAGGTGGCCTAAGTGGTTCCAAAATTGGCGTAAGTGGACCAGCAGCCGGCTTGGCCGCAATTGTTTTAACTGCAATAGGAGCCCTAGGAGGTTATCAAAATTTCTTACTTGCAGTAGTTCTTGGTGGTATTATTCAAATAATTTTCGGTATTCTTAAGGCAGGTGTAATCGGCTATTATTTTCCATCATCTGTTATTAAGGGTATGTTAACCGGTATTGGTATCATTATTATTTTAAAGCAAATTCCGCATTTTTTTGGTTATGACCCTGACCCAGAAGGCGATTGGGCATTTTTTCAAGTAGACGGTAAAAACACGTTTACTGAAATTTTAGATACCTTAAATAATATTAGCCCTGGTGCTACCTTAGTTGCTGTTATAGGTTTATCCATTTTATTATTATGGGATAAAGTGCTTTCTAAAAAAGGAAAAATATTTCAACTGGTGCAAGGGCCATTGGTAGCGGTCGCCGTTGGTATATTATACTTTGTTCTAACTAAAGACAGTGAGGTATTTTCAATATCATCAGATCATTTAGTTAGTGTTCCTGTTCCAGAAGATGCTGCATCCTTTTTAGGTCAATTTAGTTTTCCTAACTTTTCGGCAATTACTAACCCACAGATTTGGATAACTGCTTTCACTATTGCTTTAGTAGCGAGTTTAGAAACGCTATTATGTGTTGAGGCTACAGATAAATTAGATCCGCATAAAAATGTAACTCCTACAAACAGAGAATTATTAGCACAAGGAGCCGGTAACATTGTTTCAGGTATGATTGGTGGCCTGCCAATTACTCAAGTTATTGTTCGTAGCTCAGCAAATATTCAATCCGGAGGTAGAAGTAAATTATCAGCTATAATTCATGGTTTTCTTTTATTAATTTCTGTAATTCTTATACCCACCCTATTGAATATGATACCACTTTCTGTATTGGCGGCTATACTTTTTATTGTTGGCTACAAATTGGCGAAACCAGCTCTATTCCTAAAAATGTATAAGCTTGGTTGGAAACAATCTATCCCATTTTTTGTAACAGTTTTGGGTATTATTTTTACCGATTTGTTGATTGGCATAAGTTTAGGGCTCGCTGTAGGTATTGTAGTAATATTATTAAAGAGTTATCAGAACTCACATTTTCTTCATATTGAAGATAATAGCAATGGAAAGCACAGGATAAAAATGACCCTAGCTGAAGAAGTGACCTTTTTTAATAAAGGTGCAATTCTGAAGGAATTAGATAGCCTTCCTAAAGACACCTATTTAGAAATAAATATTTTAAATACCCGATACTTAGATAATGACATCATAGAAATTTTAGAAGACTTCAGTTTAAAAGCAAAAGAACGAAACATTGATATTCGATTAGTTTCTAAAAGAGGTATTATCGAAAACCCCCCAAGTTTTATTGGGTTTTTTGAAGAAAGACCAAAGTCAAAATTAAGCTTAAGCTAAAGCTTAATTAAAAGGTCTAATTAATATAAATTTTATAATCATGAAGACTAATAAATATAAAATAGTGGTATTCTCAGATTTAAAAAAATCATTGAATAATACACTTAAAAGTACACTTACCCTAGCTAAAATGATAAATGGCGAAATAGAAATTTTCCATGTAAAAAAAGCTTCTGAGGTAGTGAATAAAGAAAGTCAACTTTCTGCGATGAGAACCATAAATGGTGAATATCTTGAAATGGAAAAAAGAATAAAATCTGTTGTAGATAAATTTTCCAAAAATTCTGGCATGCCCATAAAATATTCATTTTCCATTGGCAATCTTAAAAGCGAAATAGCAGACTATATAAATGAAAACAAACCTGACATAATTGTACTAGGTAAGAAAAAAACCAAACTATTTAATTTAATAGGAGACAATCTGATTCAATTCGTTTTAGAACGATATAACGGACCAATATTCTTAACTGATGATAAAAATATTTTAAAATCAAATAATGAATTGAGCCTTGGAATATTAAATGATGAAAAACAATCCTCAATTACAGGATTTGTTGAAGATATACTATTACATTCCAAGAAACCTTTAACATCATTCAAAATTTCTAAAAATCTGAGTGTTCCTAAAGAAAATCTAGAATCCAAAAAAAGAAGTGAAATAAAATTTGAGTTTGAAGAAAATGATAATTCTATTCAAAATCTTTCAACTTATTTATCAATAAACCATGTAAACCTACTTTGCCTTAATAGAACAATTGATAAAAAAAGCAAAAAAGATTTAACAACCTCAAAAATTACAAATATTATTGGCGGAGTAGATGTTCCTCTTATATTAATGAGGCCATCTATCAACAAATAGTAAACAACTATTTAAAATAAAAAAATATGAAAGCACATACAAAGGAAACACAGGCAACAATGACACCTACAAAAGCATTGAATTTCTTAAAAGAAGGAAACCAACGTTTTCAAAACAACTTAAAAGCCAACCGAAATCTTTTAGAACAAGTGAATGATACGAGTGATGGACAATTTCCTTTTGCTACTATTCTAAGCTGTATTGATTCTAGGGTTTCTGCTGAATTGGTTTTTGACCAGGGATTAGGTGATATTTTCAGTATTCGTATCGCTGGTAACTTTTCTAACGAAGATATTTTAGGAAGTATGGAATTTGCCAGTAAACTTGCAGGTACTAAATTAGTTGTAGTTTTAGGCCATACTAGTTGCGGCGCTATAAAAGGTGCATGTGACCATGCAAGATTAGGTAATTTAACTGCCTTAATCAATAAAATTGAGCCTGCAGTAGAAGCAGTAACCGAGCCTAAAGATGAAAGTCTAAGAAATTCCAAAAATCTTGCTTTCGTTGATAAAGTTGCTGAAAAAAATGTGTTGTTAACAATAGAAAATATACGTAAGAATAGTTCTGTTTTAGCAGAAATGGAAGATAATGGCGAAATTAAAATTGTTGGCGCAATGTATGACATATCTACCGGTGAAGTAGTTTTCTATTAATAGATTAAAATATTTATTTTAAAAAGGTCGATGTCAGTATCGACCTTTTTTCAGTATTAGTGTAGAATTAGCCCTACTTTGTAAAAAAAATTCACACCATGAACTTAGATACTGTTTTTGAAAACAACGAAAAGTGGATTTCTGATAAATTAAAAACAGACCCAAATTATTTTAAAGAACTTGCCGAAGGTCAAAATCCTGAACTTTTATATATTGGTTGTTCAGACAGCAGGGTAACAGCAGAGGAAGTAATGGGCGCAAAACCAGGTGAAGTATTTGTTCACCGGAATATTGCTAATATGGTTATCAGCATTGACCTAAATATGCTGTCTGTTGTAAAATATGCAGTAGACTATTTAAAAGTAAAACACATTATTGTTTGTGGCCATTATGCATGCGGAGGCGTAAAAGCTGCCATGAAATCTGAAGATTTAGGAGTATTAAACCCTTGGCTAAGAAATATTAGAGATGTATATCGTATTCATAAAGATGAGCTTAATGCAATTGAAAATGAAAGCAAAAAATATGATCGCTTAGTAGAACTAAACGTTAAAGAACAATGTGTAAATCTTATTAAAACAGCTACTGTTCAAAAAGCATATCGAGATCATGGATTAAAGGTTCATGGATGGATTTTTGATGTTGAGACAGGAAAGCTCATAGACTTAAAAATTGATTTTGAAGGCTACCTCAAAAATATAATGGAAATCTATCATTTAGATTGAATATATTACAATCAACCAACGTCATAGCACAAAATTAGTATTATGAAAAATTTATTCTCAAATTTTAAAGGTGATTTATTTGGCGGCATAACCGCTGGTATTGTTGCATTACCCTTAGCACTGGCATTCGGTGTTAGTTCTGGTATGGGACCAAGTGCGGGTCTTTACGGAGCAATTTTTATTAGCTTTTTTGCTGCCCTTTTTGGTGGTACTAATACACAAATTTCTGGCCCCACTGCTCCTATGACTGCAGTAAGTATGGTCGTTATTGCCGGTATTGTTGCTATAAATGATGGTAGCCTAGAAAAGGCATTGCCAGCAATATTAATTGTTTTTCTATTAGCAGGTTTAATGCAAATAGGACTAGGGTTAATTGGTATAGGTAAGTATATTCGATATATTCCCTACCCAGTAGTATCTGGATTTATGACCGCAATAGGAGTTATCATTTTAGTAACACAAGTTTTACCAGCTATTGGATATTACCCTAAAGAAGATACTGAGTATGTAAATCAATACAAGCCTATGGCCGAAGAAATTATCTTAGATAATATTCTAAAAGAAGAAGCTGGGGAAGGTATTTTGGTTTTAGAAGATTTTAAAGAAACTATAAAACGAGCCGAAAAAATTACAAAAGCAGATATGCTAAAAGAAGCCCAGACATTAGCAAAATCGGACGCATCGGGTGTTATTGGTGCAATTAAAATTCTTCCTAGAGCATTAAAAAATATTAATTGGTTAGAATTATTTCTAGCCCTATCAACTATTATTATTATTTACGGCTTTAAAAAAATTACGACTACTATACCAAGTGCCTTGGTTGCACTAATTGCCGTATCGGGTGTCGCTTATGCCTTTGGTTTAGATTATAGGCCAATAGAACAAATACCTAGTGGTTTTCCTGTGCCTAATCTAAATATATTCACAGAATTTCAACTCGGCTCTATAACACCTTATATTTTTACTGCTCTAACCTTAGCACTCCTTGGTGCTATTGACTCCCTTTTAACATCTGTTGTGGCAGATAACATGACCAAAACAAAACACCAACCAAATAAGGAACTAATTGGTCAAGGCATCGGTAACAGTATCGCTGCAATTTTTGGTGGAATTCCAGGAGCAGGTGCTACAATTAGAACAGTTGTAAACATAAATGCTGGTGGCAAAACTAAATTATCTGGTATGGTGGCGGGCGTATTGTTGCTAATTGTTCTTCTAGCTCTTGGCCCAGTTGCATCGCAAATTCCAGCAGCTGTGCTAGCAGGTATTTTAGTTACTGTCGGTATTGGTGTAATGGACTACAAAGGGCTAAAAGCTATACCCAGTTTACCAAAGGACTTGAGTCTAGGTCCTATAAAATTTAGCTCCGAAGTTATTATCATGTTAGTGGTTTTAGTGTTATCATCTGTTTGGAATTTGGTGTATGCCGTAGGCATAGGATTGGTAATAGCCTCTTTAATGTTTATGAAGAAAATGGGGGATTTAACTGCTGATAGATCCATTGTGAAATCATTGGAAAAAGAAGTGAATTGGCCAGACGAAGTGGCTTTCCCAAAAAGTTTGCAGGAAGAAGTTTTTATTAAACATTTAAAAGGACCTCTTTTCTTTGGTTCAACAAGTGAGTTTCAGCAAATGGCCGACCAAATACCAAGAACTGCATCCACCGTTATTATTAGAATGGGGCTTATGCAATATATGGACCAATCTGGTTTATATACCTTAGAAGATGTTCTAATAAGTCTTAGAAATTCTGGCATTAATGTATTGTTTGTAGAAGTTCTTAAACAACCAAGATATATGATGGAACGTGTAGGGGTTATACCAGATTTGATTCCTGAAGAACACATTTTTGATTCTTTTGATGAATGTCTTATTTGGGTAAAAGCAAATGTAAAAGATAGATTCCCATCGAAGTAATACATCAAAACCAATAAAAAGATATACTACCTCTTTTAAAAGTTTTAAATTTGCGGCTTTAATCAACATGTATGATTGATAAGATAAAGGAACAGATTTCTGAAGTAAATGCATTTACAGCTAATAGCTTAGATGCCATAGAAACGTTTAGAATTAAATACTTAGGTAAAAAAGGAGTTTTAAATGACTTTTTTGCTGAGTTTAAGAATGTGCCAAACGAATTAAAGAAGGAGTTTGGACAAACTATAAACGAACTAAAGCAAGCAGCTACTCTAAAAGTTGAGACTTTAAAAGAGGTTTTAGAAAATTCACAATCTACTGAACAAGTTTATGGTGACCTAACTAGACCTGGTAACCCTATTGAACTTGGTTCACGCCATCCTATTTCTATTGTAAAGAATCAAATTATTGATATCTTCTCAAGAATTGGATTTAATGTTTCTGAAGGCCCAGAAATTGAAGATGACTGGCACAATTTTACTGCATTAAATTTGCCAGAATATCATCCGGCACGTGATATGCAAGATACTTTCTTTGTACAAACTAATCCAGATATACTTCTACGTACGCACACTTCATCAGTTCAAGTACGGTATATGGAAAATAATAAACCTCCTATCCGAACCATTTCTCCGGGTAGGGTGTATAGAAACGAAGCAATTTCCGCAAGATCTCATTGTTTCTTTCATCAAGTAGAAGGATTATATATAGATAAGGATGTTTCTTTTGCCGATTTAAAACAAACATTACAGTATTTTACCACACAACTTTTTGGTAAATCGAAGATTAGACTTAGACCGTCATACTTTCCATTTACTGAGCCAAGTGCTGAAGTGGATGTGTATTGGGGTTTAGAAACTGAGGCTGATTATAGAATTACCAAAGGTACAGGTTGGTTAGAAATTGGAGGTTGTGGAATGGTGGACCCGAATGTATTAACCAATTGTGGTATAGACCCTAACAAATATTCTGGTTTTGCTTTTGGAGTAGGTATTGACCGTATAGCCATGCTTTTACATCAAATTACCGATATACGTTTAATGAGTGAAAATGATGTCCGGTTTTTAGAACAGTTTAAATCTGCTTTATAACTTAGAATATACCCTTTTTGAAAAACGATATAGAAATACCTATTGTTAAGGACGTACACGTTGTCATGATACGTGAATGGAACGAAGAGTTTCTAGACAAAGACTGGAATGTTTATATTGTTAATAACCGCACAACGGTTATTGAAATGACTATGGTCGTATCTAAAGGGTATGATGGAGAGCGCAAAACTTCAATAATGCGCCATACCGTTGGTAATTTAGAACCAAAATCATTTAAGAAAGTTGAAGTAGTTCAAGAAGACGTTTTAACTTTAAACAATGAATTCTTTGTTACTTTTTTTGATGATAAAAAATTGTACGAAAAACGGTTTATATTTGAAAAAAATACGGTTACCGAATGTAATCTCACCACTATTCCTCTAAATGATAAAGTTGGCATATTTGCCAAATAAACCATTCCTTTTGGTGGTTAAAATTTAGCTTAGTTGATATTACAACGACTTTCCCTTATAAAAATTCATCCTTTTTCAATTTCAAATACCGTTAGTAAATTTATTTATTACTCTAATTTTCAATTAGTTATAGCATACTTTTATTGTCATAACAAATCTTTAACATGATTTAACAAAAATTAAGTTCTTTTAGTTTGTTTGTTACCGAACTAACAATATCTTTGTGCTTTCAAATTTCGAATTATGGAAAAAGAAGAACGTAAACAAAAGTTAATAGAAGAGCTAGGTGTTCATTTTGAGGCTGAGTATGGTTTACCTCCTTTAGCTGCAAGAATATTCGGAAATCTTGTAGTAACAGAAGAAGTTGGATTAACTTTCGATGATTGTCAAATGAAGAGAGGGGCAAGTAAAAGTTCAATTTCAACCTCATTAAATTTGTTGTTACAGTTAGGTATGATAACATATTTTACTAAATCTGGAGATAGAAGAAGGTATTTTCAAATTTCTGATAAAAGCACTTTTTTTATTAAAAAATTAGAACAGGCACTTAAAAAAGCAGCTAACGAATCAAAAATGATACAGAAAGTTGCTGAATACGATAAAGCATATAATATTGAAAAATATATTTCCAATAAAGCTAAAATAGAAGCATATATGCACTGTTTAGACCAAAATGAGAGTACCTATAAAGAAACGATAGAAGCTTTAAAAAAATTGATATAAAAAAAATTTAGTCATTAAGTTCGTTTTTTACCGAACAATCAGAATTAACAAAACCTTAACAGTTATTTATCTTTAAATTAAACATCCATCTAAAATGAAAAAATTATCAATTATAGGAATATTAAGTATAGTACTTCTATTGAGTTCTTGTTATGGAACATCAGAAAAAACAGTACAAGGGCCAGGTACCCCACCACCACCTAGTTTAAAAGTAGAAACTTTAAAAAAACAAGATTTAACGGTTTACAATGAATTTTCTACTACTCTAGAAGGAAAACAAAATGTTGAAATTTGGCCAAAAGTATCTGGCTTTGTACAAGAAATTTATGTAGAAGAAGGTCAGAAGATAAAAAAGGGACAATTACTTTTTAAACTAGAGACCCAAACCTTGAACCAAGATGCGAATGCTGCCAAAGCCTCAGTAAATGTAGCGCAGGTAGAAGTAAATAAACTAAAACCACTGGTAGAAAAGAATATTATAAGTAGTGTTCAATTAGAAACGGCAATGGCCCAACTAGAACAAGCTAAGGCAAACTACCAAAGTGTTGCATCTAATATTGGATATTCTCGTATTACTAGCCCTGTTGACGGTTATATTGGTGAAATTCCTTTTAAAATAGGTGCTTTGGTAAGTTCAGCTATGGGACAACCATTAACTACGGTATCTGACATTAGTGAAGTTCGTGCATATTTCTCAATGAACGAAAAAGAACTTTTAAAACTAAAAGAGTCCATGCCAAGAAATGATAAAAATCTTATGGACATTGAAAAAGCTCCTAAGGTGACATTAGTTATGATTAATGGCGAAGAATATGAAGAGCAAGGAAAAATTGCAATGATTAACACCATTATAAATAGTACCACAGGTAGCGTTACAGCTAGGGCCGATTTTGAAAATAAAAGCAATATACTAAGTAGTGGTAGCACAGGGAAGATTAAAATTCCTACAATATACCATGGTGCTTACGAAATACCACAAACTGCAACAATTGACCTTCAAGGTAAAAAACTAATTTATCTTCTTAAAGATGATAATACCGTTACCACTATGCCTTTAGATATTATTACTACTACCCAAAAAGGATTTATAGTAGAAAACGGAATAAAAGAAGGGACTACTATTGTACTTGAAGGAGTTTCAAAATTAAAAGACGGAATGTCCATTAGCCCAGCTAAATAAGGGTCCGTCAATTACCATAACATATAAATAAAGAACAATGTTTCAAAAATTTATAGATCGTCCCGTACTTTCTACGGTTATATCGATCCTTATAGTCATTCTAGGCATCCTAGGCTTAACAACCTTACCAATAGAAGAGTATCCCGAAATAGCACCCCCAACGGTGCAGGTCACTAGTACCTATACTGGTGCAAATGCCGAAACAGTACTCAATAGTGTTGTTATACCATTAGAAGAACAAATAAATGGTGTCGAAGACATGTTATACATGACCTCTAACGCTAGTAACGATGGAAATGCCACTATCAACGTATTTTTTAAATTAGGTACCAATCCAGATATTGCCGCGGTAAACGTCCAAAACAGAGTTGCTAGAGCTAATAGTATATTACCACAAGCCGTGGTGCAAACTGGAGTAATAACTCAAAAGTCGCAAACTAGTGCATTACTATTCTTTTCATTATTCTCAGATAATGACGAGTATGACGCTACGTTCGTGGAAAATTATGCACGTATTAATATCGTACCTAAATTACAACGTATTGAGGGTGTAGGTAACGTTACTGTTTTTGGTGCAAAGGACTACTCTATGCGTATATGGTTGAATCCAGAAAAAATGGCCGCTTACAAATTAATGCCATCAGACATACAAGCCGCACTTAGAGAACAAAATCTTGAAGCAGCAACCGGTAAAATTGGTGAAAATGCCGATGGAGTTTATGAATATGTTTTAAAATATAAAGGTAGACTTTCGGAAGAAGCCGAATATGAAGATATCATTATTAGAGCTCAGGAAAACGGACAATTTTTACGTCTAAAAGATGTTGCTGAAGTTGAATTAGGTGCCTTTAATTATGGTACTAAAAATGAAGGTATGGGTAAACCCGGTACCGCTGTTGGTATTTTTCAAACATCGGGTTCAAATGCGAATGCCATTATTGATGAAATCCAAGTTATCCTTGATGAAAGTAAAGCAGATTTTCCTAAAGGGCTGGATTATGTTATTCCTTATAACACCAAAGATTTCTTAAGTGCATCTATTGAGCACGTAATACAGACATTAATTGAAGCTTTCTTATTGGTTTTCTTAGTGGTATTTATCTTTTTACAAGATTTCAGGTCCACTTTAATACCTGCCATTGCTGTTCCAGTTGCAATTATTGGTACGTTTTTCTTCCTCTCGTTATTTGGATACTCCATTAACATGTTAACCTTGTTTGCAATGATTCTCGCCATTGGTATTGTGGTGGATGATGCCATTGTGGTAGTAGAAGCGGTACATGCCAAAATGGAAGAAGGTGCCACCCACCCAAAAACGGCTACAAAATCTGCCATGTCCGAAATATCAGGTGCTATTATTTCCATCACTTTGGTAATGTCTGCGGTATTTATTCCCGTATCATTTATTAGTGGTTCATCTGGTGTGTTCTACCAACAATTTGGTATTACATTGGCAATTGCGATTCTTATTTCTGCAGTAAACGCATTAACGCTGAGTCCGGCTTTGGCTGCACTTTTATTAAAACCCCATAACCCATCCGAAGAACGTAAAAAAGGTATTGGAAAACGTTTCTTTTCTGCTTTCAACACAGGTTTTAATGCTATAACCGATAAATATATTGATTCTGTAAAATTCATTGCGAAAAGAAAATGGGTAACATGGATTTCTATTGCTGTTTTTGGAGTGATAGCATACTTATTGTTCCAATCTACACCTACAGGATTTATTCCTAATGAAGATAAGGCAATTATATTTGCAGATGTTACCATGCCTCCTGGAACAACTTTAGAGCAGACCCAGAAGACCGTGAAGAAATTAGATTCTATATATCAATCCATGGATATAATAGAAGCTAGAATGAACATTACAGGTTTTAGTATTTTGAATAGTGTTAACGGTGGTTCTTATGGTTTCTCCGTAATTCGTCTAAAAGACTGGGGTGAACGAAAAGGAGAAGGAGAATCTGTACAAGAAGTTGTAGGTAGCTTGTTCGCAAAAACAGCAGGACTTAAGGATGCCAAAATATTCTTTTTTACTCCGCCAAGTGTACGTGGTTTTGGTAACTCTACCGGTTTTGAAATGAACTTACAGAGTAAAGATGCCGATGATTGGCAAACGGTAAATAAAGTAACCAATGACTTCTTAGCTGCTATAAATGCCAGACCAGAAGTACAATATGCCATTACAAACTTCAACGCTAATTTCCCTCAATATGAATTAGAGGTAGATGCCGAGAAAACCAAAATGGCAGGCTTAGCGGTAACCGATATTTTCAGCGCTATGCAAGGTTATTATGGTGGTTTATATACTACCGATTTTAACAAATTTGGTAAGCAGTACCGTGTTATGATCCAGGCAAAACCTGAGGATAGAGCCAATGAAAATTCATTGAACCATATTTTCGTAACAAATGCCAACGGGGAATCTGTTGCCGTATCTCAATTTGTATCGCTAAATAAAATATATGGCCCAGAGGTAGTAAGTAGATTTAACCTCTTGAGCTCTGTAAAAGTTAACGGAGCTATGAACCCAGGTTATTCAACAGGTGATGCTATAAAAGCAATTGAAGAAGTAGCTGCAGAGGTATTGCCTAACAATTACACATATGAATACTCTGGTTTAACAAAGGAAGAAAATAGTGCAGGTAGCCAAACTATTATCATTTTTATCTTGAGTTTGGTATTTGTTTATTTCCTATTAAGTGCTCAATATGAATCTTACATATTACCATTCTCCATTTTGCTTTCACTACCAGTTGGTATTGCCGGTGCTATTGGATTTGTAAGCTTAGCGGGATTAGAAAATAACATTTATTTCCAAATTGCCTTGATTATGCTTATTGGTTTACTTTCTAAAAATGCTATTCTTATTGTAGAGTTTGCATTGCAAAGAAGAAAGCATGGTATGTCAATAATAGATTCCGCCATTGACGGTGCAAAAGCAAGACTTAGGCCTATATTAATGACCTCTTTCGCTTTTATACTTGGTCTAATGCCATTGGCATTATCATCTGGTATAGGTGCCGTTGGTAACCAGTCCATTGGTATGAGTGCTGTTGGTGGTATGTTAATAGGTACCATATTCGGCGTATTTGTTATACCTGCTTTGTATGTTATTTTCCAAACATTACAAGAGCATATTTCGGGCGCACCACAAGAAGTTATTGAAAATAAAGAACTATAGAAATCATGAATAAATTAGTCACTAATAAACTAATACTGGTTGCATTATTACCGCTTTTGTTGCAGTCTTGCTTTACAGCAAAAACGTATGAACGCCCCAGTGTAGAAACAGAAAACCTATATAGAACAGATAATCTGCCACAAGACAGTATCTCTTTTGCAACGGTTTCATATAAAGACCTTTTTACAGATTCTTATTTAAAGACATATATAGAAAGGGGATTGCAAAACAATCTTGATATTAGAATTGCATTGCAGAATATTGCTGCTGCAGAGGCATATGTTAAACAAGGTAAGGCAGGTTATTTGCCTACCTTGAACGGTGCCGCAAGCGCTACAAGAACGGCAAAGAACAGTGAAAACGGACAGTTTGGTGCGCTTTTTACGCAACCGTACAATCAATTTGAAATGTCTGGTACCGTTTCTTGGGAAGCCGATATATGGGGCAAAATTAGAAGTACTAAACGTGCCAGTGATGCCAGCTACCTACAAACGGTAGCTGCCCACAGAGCAGTAAAAACAAGTTTAGTTGCACAAATTGCGACTACATACTACCAATTATTGGCTTTGGACAAACAGATTGCGGTTACTGAAAAAACCATAGAAACACGTTCTAAAAGTTTGGAGACCATTGAAGCGTTAAAAGAAGCTGGACAAGAAAACCAAGTAGGTGTAGATCAGACCGCAGCACAATTGTATAGTGCACAAAGTCAATTATTAGATCTTAAGAATCTACAATATCAAGCTGAAAATACCTTAAGTATTCTACTAAGCGAAGAGCCACAAGAGTATACTCGAGGCACTTTAGATGAGCAATCACTATCCAGTGAAATGCAACTTGGTGTACCTGCGCTTTTATTGCGCAACAGACCAGATATTATGCAGGCGGAATATGGATTGGTGAACAGCTTTGAGCTAACAAATGTTGCTAGAAGTAATTTTTATCCTTCTATTACGCTATCTGCCCAAGGTGGACTGCAAAGTTTAGAAATTGATAACTGGATAGATTCTAGCTCCATCTTTGCAAACCTAGTTGGCGGACTTACACAACCTATTTTTAATGGGCGAAAAATTAGAACTGCTTATGAAGTTGCAAAAATAGAGCAAGAGCAGTCGTTGCTAAGCTTTAAACAAGCACTTTTAACTGCTGGCAAAGAGGTATCAGAAGCTTTATACGATTACAATATTGCTGTTGAAAAAGAAGTGTTCGTGAGTAAACAAGTGGTTGCCCTAAAAAGAGCGGAAACCAATTCTGAAGAATTATTGAACAGTGGTTACCTAACGTATTTAGATCTATTAACAGCAAGAGAAAATTCATTGAACGCTGAACTCAATTTAGTGGACAACAAATTTTCTCAACTATCGGCTACCGTAGAGTTATATCGCTCACTTGGTGGTGGATGGCAATAGATCTATGCTTTAAAAAATGCAGAAAAAAACTGAATATATTGAGCAGGCATTAGTGCTTTTCTCTAAATATGGATGCAAAAGGGTCGGAATGGATGATGTGGCTGAGACCCTTGGCATCTCTAAAAAAACATTATATGAAGTTTTTGAAAACAAGAGTAGTCTTGTACAGGAAAGTGTTTCACTTTTACTGAATAAAACGCATGATAAAATGAGCAGGTTTTTTCAAACTTCTGATCAAACGCCAAACCCATTTAATAATATTATTCATATTTATAGCGTAGGACTAAAGGAGCTAAGAAACCTAAGTCCTACTTTTTTATATAGCCTAAAGAAATATTACCCTCAATCCTATATACTATATGACAATTTTACCAAAGCGGTAGTCTGGACCTACGTTTTGGATTTATTAGAGGAAGCAAAGACTGAAGGACTCTTAAGAGATAACATAAACATTAAGCTCATTTGCGAGCTATTTCTTCTTAGAATAAATGAGGTAATAATACCAAATAGAGATTTTTTTGACAGTTATACTACAGATGAACTTTTGGAACATTTAATTATAGTGCCGTTACATGGCATTAAAAAATAAAAAGGTCTTAACGCAGTCCAAAACCTTTTGCAGCCCACCATGGGTGAATTTCTATTTGTAACCTTCCTGCCTTTACCATAGGATCTGCATTTGCCAAACTATCTGCCATTTCAATATTTGGCGTATTATAAATTGTTATTCCTCTAATACCACCATCATCTCCAAAAGGACCGGAAATATCAGCATATCCTAATTCATACATTTTACCTAAATGTGCCATATGCAGAAGTTGCAAGCTATCTGCTACTGCTTTGGGTTGATCACGGTTTGGACCACTTTTTAAAAAAGCAATATAATACTCTTGCATAAGTACGGTGTCCTTAGTTTTTTCATCTACATAATCAAAAATTTGAAAACCTTTCTCGGTAAGCTCTGTCTTTAACTGCGCCGCCGATTTCTTTTGCGCTTCGGGTTCAACGCTTGCGACTTCCGTTGTCTTTTCTTTACAAGCCTGTATAAAAATCAACGCTATTAATACCCAACAAATGTTTCTATTACTTACCATAGATTAAAGGGTGTTTTGCTTAATTGCGAGTTATAATATTTTACTTCTCCCGTTACCTCAACTCCAAGCCAAGCGGGTTTTTCAAAAGATTCATTTTCATGGTTCAATTCGATTTCAGCCACTATTAGTCCTTCATTTTCGTCATAAAATTCATCCACTTCATAAACATGTTTTCCTACCGGTACTTCATATCTATATTTATCTAAAATTCCTTTTTCACACAACTTTAAAAGATTTTCTGCGTCTTCTACAGAAATTTCTTTTTCCCATTCAAAACGAGATGTGCCAGAAGTATTAGATTTTCCCTTTACGGTTATAAAGCCTAAATCTCCCTTAATTCTAACCCTAACCGTTCTATTAGGATCTGTGTTTAAAAAACCCTGAACAATTCGTGTTTTAGTTCTTGCTTTAGACTTATAATCATCAGATTTGACCAAAAACTTGCGCTCTATTTCTATCATATGAATGGGTTAATCTACTATCCTTAAAACTAAGATAAGTCTTAAATTTGCTTATGCCCAATGAAATGCCTCTTCGTAAAATTATTCATGTTGATATGGATGCATTCTATGCTTCCGTAGAAGAATTGGATAACCCTGATTTAAAGGGAAAACCATTGGCCGTTGGCGGAAATGAAATAAGAGGTGTAGTTTCTGCAGCCAATTATGAAGCCCGTAAATTTGGGGTGCGCAGTGCAATGAGCGGATTTCAAGCCAGAAAAAACTGTCCACACCTAACTTTTGTAAAACCGCGGTTTGACCGTTACAAAGAAATCTCAAAGCAAATACGGGCCATTTTCTTTGAATACACTGATCTGGTAGAACCGCTGTCTCTTGACGAAGCTTATTTAGATGTAACCGTTAATAAAAAAGGGAACCCATCTGCGACTATGCTTGCCACTGAAATTAGACAACGTATTCTAGAAAAAACAGGCTTAAATGCTTCTGCAGGAATATCTATCAACAAATTTATTGCCAAAATCGCAAGTGATATCAACAAGCCTAACGGACAAAAAACGGTCAATCCAGAAGAAGTGATTCCTTTTTTAGAAAATTTAGACATACGTAAGTTTTATGGAGTAGGTAAAGTAACTGCTGAAAAAATGTACAAATTGGGCATTTTTACTGGGAATGACCTTAAGAAAAAATCAATAGAATTTCTAGCAGAGAATTTTGGTAAGAGCGGTCCTTACTATTACCATGTAGTACGCGGTATACACAACAGCGAAGTTAAACCACACCGCATACCTAAATCCGTTGGTGCAGAACGTACGTTCAACGAAAACCTCAGCAGCGAAATTTTTATGCTAGAGCGGCTAGAGCATATAGCCCTAGAGTTAGAAAGAAGATTGAAAAAATCCTCTATTGCAGGTAAAACTATTACACTGAAAATAAAATATAGTGATTTTACATTGAACACTAGAAGTAAAACAATGCCCTATTTTATAGCCAATAAAGACTTAATCTTAGAAACAGCTAAAGATCTTTTATTTCAAGAGGAACTCCAAAACTCTGTTAGACTTTTAGGTATATCTCTCTCTAATTTAAATACAGATGACAAAACCAATAAAAAGGTTGTTGATAAATCAATTTTAGTGCAATTAAAATTTGATTTCTAAAGGTAATCTCTTCATTTGCCACTTTTTAAATAATATTTAAAAATGTTAACAAAAATTAACTGCAATTACTTGTACAGTAGATTTCTCTAGAATAATTTTGCCCACTTAAATGAAAAAGAGTTTACTAAAATTTCTTCTTTCTCTCTGTATACTACTTTCAAGTGTATACAGCCCTCTATTTGCTAACAACGATTTAGGGGATATCATTTTACAAAATACTGGGCAGTCATTTTCATTAGCGGTTAATACTACACATGAACATCATAAAGCAACAATAACAGGTACTTTAGAACAAAATAGTAAAGTATTAGAGATAAATGCTGCTGAGATAAAAGAAGAGGAAAGTAAAAACAACTATTTAAAGGGTAGTTTCTTTACCACATATATAACTACAGCTTTTTATCTTTTATCCCTATTATATTTATTTAGTTATTTAAAGAATAGCAATACTCTACAAGGGCTATTTACCTTTCTACCTACAGCAGGTAGGCGCTTTGTCCTATACCAAGTTTTTCGCTTATAATTTTTATTGAGCATTTGATTTTATCAATAGTGCTCTAATCTTTCATATCCGGTACTCTAAACCGCAAGCTATTGCGTCTATAAAGTATCCAAATGTAATGCGTGTCCGCATTTCAAAATTTAAATTTTCCAATCCATTTAATATTAAAATTATGACCAAGAGATTTCTCCTGTTCGCAGTCGTGAGTGTTGTATTTCTTTCAACCAGCTGTGAATCTAATAAAGAAAAAAAAGAAGAACATTCTAAATTTTTAGTGACCAGTCCTATAAAAATGGACACCTCTATTACCAAAGATTATGTATGCCAAATACATTCCATACGGCATATTGAACTAAGGGCTCTCGAAAAAGGCTATTTGAAGGAAATTCATGTAGATGAGGGGCAAGAGGTAAAAAAAGGGCAAAAAATGTTCAACATTATGCCAAATATATATCAAGCAGATTTACAAAAGGCAAGCGCCGAAGCTAAGGTTGCTGAAATAGAACTTCAAAATACTCAATTATTAGCTGACGGTAATGTAGTATCTAAGAATGAACTTGCTATGGCTAAAGCTAATTTGGACAAAGCCAATGCAGAAGTTTCTTTAGCACAAACCCATTTAGGCTTTACCAATATTCGTGCTCCTTTTGATGGTATAATGGACCACTTGCACGTTAGGGAAGGAAGCCTTTTAGACGAAGGTGAATTATTAACCACCTTATCTGACAACTCTAAAATGTGGGTTTATTTTAATGTTCCAGAAGCTGAATATTTAGATTATATCATTAGCGCAGATAAAGACGTGAAAAAAGAAGTAGGTCTTTTATTGGCTAATAACAAAGAATTTAATCAAAAAGGAATTGTTGAAACCATTGAAGGAGAATTTAATAACGAAACTGGTAACATTGCTTTTAGAGCTACTTTCCCTAACCCAGATAAAATATTGAGACACGGTGAAACTGGTAGTGTTTTAATGACTATCCCTTTTAAAGATGCATTAATTATTCCTCAAAAAGCAACATTCGAAATTTTAGATAAAAAGTTCGTTTTTGTTGTTGATCAAAACAATGTTGTAAAACAACGCGAAATATTTGTTGGTGGGGAAATGCCAAACCTTTTTGTAGTAACCAAAGGCTTAACAGAAAAAGATAAAATTATTCTTGATGGTATACGCATGGTTAAAGACAACCAACATATAGCGTCTGAATTTATTGCCCCTAAAAAGGTATTATCAAGTTTAGATTTATACACAGAATAACCATATCCAAATACAAAAAATATGTTCAAAAGATTTATACATAGACCAGTATTGGCTATTGTTATTTCGGTAATCATAGTTTTTACAGGGTTATTGGCAATAAAACAATTACCAATTTCCCAGTTCCCTGAAATTGCCCCTACCACAGTAAACATTTTCATTGCTTACCCAGGTGCAAGTGCAGACGTGCTTATTAATTCAACAATAATTCCTTTAGAAACAGCCATAAACGGTGTACAAGGCATGCGTTATGTAGCCTCAGATGCTACAAGCGCTGGTGAAGGAACTTTACGCATTATTTTCGAGCCTGGTACAGATCCCGATCAAGCGGTAGTTAGGGTAAAAACCCGCGTAGATCAAGTAATGCCAAACTTACCTGAATTGGTACAAATGGAAGGGGTAGTAATTACTCCTGTACAACCTAGTATGTTAATGTACGTGAACCTGTATAGTAATAATGAAACGGACAATGAACTTTTTCTTTACAACTACGCCTACACCAAAATTGTACCTGAAATTCAACGTATTGATGGTATTGCAAGTGCCCAAATTTTAGGTAGCCGTAAATATGCTATGCGGGTTTGGTTAAAACCAGACCGCATGCGCGCTTATAACGTTTCAGCCGAAGAAGTTATGGAGGCTATGCAAGAACAAAGCATAATTGCTAGACCCGGTAGACTAGGTGGTAGTTCTGGTAAAAAATCTCAATCTTTAGAATATGTGCTTACCTATGAAGGCAGGTATAATGAGCCAGAGCAATATGAAAACATTATTGTACGAGCTAACGAAGAAGGTGAAATTTTAAAACTAAAAGATGTAGCCGAAGTAGAATTAGGAAGTGAGTTTTTTGATATTTACTCTAACCTAGATGGCCATCCTTCTGCATCTATGATTCTTAAACAAACTGTAGGTAGTAATGGTAAAGATGTAATCGATGCGGTAAAGCTAAAGTTAGAACAGTTAAAAGTTGACCTTCCTCCTGGCTTAGATTACCAAGTAAGTTATGATGTATCTAATTTTTTAGATGCCTCAATAGAAAAAGTACTACACACTTTAAGAGATGCCTTTATTCTTGTGGCTATTGTAGTCTTCCTGTTTTTAGGAGATTGGCGATCTACTTTAATTCCAATTATTGCCGTGCCTGTTTCTTTAATTGGCTCTTTCTTTGTAATGCAGCTATTTGGGTTATCTATAAACCTAATTACCCTTTTTGCCCTCGTATTAGCTATTGGTATTGTGGTAGACAACGCTATTGTGGTGGTTGAGGCCGTTCATGTAAAAATGGAAGAAAAAAACCTATCTCCCTATAAAGCTTCTTCAGAAGTGTTAGGCGAAATTGGTGGTGCCATTGTAGCAATAACATTGGTTATGGTATCGGTATTTATTCCTATTTCATTTATGTCTGGCCCTGTAGGGGTATTCTACAGGCAATTCTCAATTACTATGGCTGGATCTATTATAATCTCAGCAATTGTAGCACTAACCCTTACTCCTGTTCTTTGCGCTATGATGTTAAAAAACAACCATGGTAAAGAAAAACGAAAATCTCCGATAGACAAATTTATTAATTGGTTCAATAATGGTTTTGAACGTTTAACGGGAAGTTACGTTAAGTTATTAAACAAAATAGTTGCAAGGCGTATCGTTACTTTTGGAATTCTCATAGCTTTTTGTGTCGGTATTTTCATTACTAATAAGACGCTTCCTGCTGGTTTTATCCCCAATGAAGATCAAGGAATGATCTATGCAATTATACAAACGCCTCCTGGAGCTACTTTAGAGCGCACCAATGATGTTGCTAGAAAGCTGCAGAAAATATGTGAGGAAATGGAAGGCGTAGAATCGGTTTCTTCTTTGGCCGGTTATGAAATTATGACCGAAGGTAGGGGCTCTAACGCAGGTACTTGTTTAATTAACTTGAAACCATGGTCTGAACGCAAACACTCTGTACACGAAATCATGGAAGAACTTGAGGAAGAAACTAAAGATTTAGGAGCTGTAATTGAGTATTTTGAACCGCCTGCTGTACCTGGTTTTGGCTCTTCTGGTGGTTTCTCAATGCGTTTACTTGATAAAACCGAAAACACGGACTACCATGTTTTCGAAAAAATCAATAACGATTTTATGAAAGCTCTTGGTGAACGTAAAGAATTAACTGGTCTTTTTACGTTTTATTCTGCCAATTACCCACAATACGAATTAAAAATCAATAACCAAATTGCCATGCAAAAAGGTGTAAGTATTGGTAAGGCAATGGAAAATCTTAACATACTTATAGGTAGTACTTATGAGCAAGGTTTTATTCGTTTTGGTAGGTTCTTTAAAGTGTATACCCAAGCAGCGCCTGAGTATAGAGCACTTCCTTCAGATTTAGAAAAATTATTTGTGAAAAATGAAGAAGGTGAAATGGTACCTTATTCTGCGTTCATGTCAATGGAAAAGAAATTAGGGCCAAATGAAATTACTAGATATAACCTTTATAACTCTGCAGCCATAAACGGACTACCGGCAAAAGGTTTTACAACTGGCGATGCTATTACTGCTATTAAAGAAGTAGCCAAAGAAACCCTTCCAAGAGGTTATGATATTGCTTGGGAAGGATTGTCGTATGACGAGGCAAGTAGAGGAAACGAATCGCTTTACATTTTTATCGTAGTTTTGATTTTCGTTTATTTCGTACTTGCTGCGCAATACGAAAGTTTTCTACTTCCATTTGCGGTTATTCTTTCTTTACCTGTTGGTATTTTTGGCTCTTTCCTACTACTGAAAATGACCGGGTTGGCAAACGATGTCTACGCACAAATTGGTGTAATCATGCTCGTCGGTCTCCTTGGTAAAAACGCGGTTTTAATTGTTGAATTTGCTGTTCAAAAACAACGACAAGGGGCTACGGTTTTAGAAGCAGCTATTGAAGGTTCCAAGGCTAGGTTTAGGCCAATTTTAATGACCTCATTTGCATTTATTGCCGGATTAATTCCTTTAGTTATTGCATCTGGTGCTGGTGCTATAGGGAACCGTACCATTGGTGGCTCTGCCCTTGGTGGTATGCTAATTGGAACAATATTCGGGGTTATTATAATTCCTGGTCTCTATTTTGTATTTGCCAAACTTGCTGAAGGTCGAGGATTAATAAAAGATGAATCATTTGAACCGGTTTCAGAAGAATTTATGCGAACAAGTGAAGGAAATACCAAGACCAATCAGTCTATAAAAGAATTAAAACAAATGATTAAAAAACTAACCAGAAAAGATGAAAATAATCAAGATTAAAACAACCATGAAGCATGGAAAATTATTTTTGGTGCTTCTTATACATGTTGGTCTATTTTATTCATGTGTGCCAACAAAAGATTTACAAGAGGCTAATAAAAACCTCCCATCAAATTACAATCAACAATTGGCTGATACAACCAATAGCGCTCAGTTAAAGTGGAAAGATTTTTTTAATGATGAACATTTAACCATGCTAATTGACACTGCTTTGACTAACAACCAAGAGCTACGAATTATGATGCAACAAATAAATGTAGCACAAAATGAGGTGAAGACCAGAAAAGGGGAATACTTACCTTTTATTGGCTATGGTTTGGGTGCTGAAGTTGAAAAAGTAGGTGAGTATACCCGTAATGGCGCGGTAGAAAAAAATCTGGACATTAAAGAAGGTGAAGAGTTTCCTGAGCCTTTAACGGATTTCTCTGCCGGACTGTTTGCTTCTTGGGAATTAGATGTTTGGCAAAAGCTACGTAATTCTAAAAAGGCCGCTGCTTTAGAATACTTATCTACCATTGAAGGTAAAAACTTTATGGTAACTAGGCTTATTTCAGAAATAGCAGATTCTTATTATGAACTAATTGCTTTAGACAATCAATTGGCTATTATTGAACAAAACCTTGAGTTACAAGGAAATGCTCTTAAAATGGTGCGTTTACAAAAAGAAGCCGCTCGTGCTACTGAACTTGCAGTAAAAAGGTTTGAGGCAGAAGTCTTAAAGAATCAAAGCCATAAGTTTGAAGTACAACAAGAAATTGTTGAAATAGAAAACAAGCTTAATTTTTTAATTGGCAGACAACCACAACATATTGCTCGTAATTCTGAAGGTTTTATTGAAACACAAATGGATACTATTTACAGTGGTATTCCTACTCAATTATTACAAAATAGACCTGATATTAGACAAGCAGAATACGAACTAGAAGCTGCGAAACTTAATATTAAAGTTGCCAGAGCAAATTTTTATCCTAGTATTGGTATAAAAGCGGGTGTTGGTTTACAAGCATTTAACCCAAAATATTTAACTGAAACGCCAGCATCTTTAATTTACAGTGCCGTTGGCGATGTTGTTGGTCCGTTAATTAATAGAAATGCCATAAAAGCGAATTACAATACTGCCAATGCAAAACAAGTGCAAGCTGTTTATGAATTTGAAAAGGCTATTTTAAATGGATACATTGAGGTGGTAAATCAGCTTTCTAAAATGGAGAATCTTAAAAAGAGTTATGACTTAAAAGAAAGCCAGGTAAAAGCGCTAACAGAATCAATTGACCTATCAACCCGATTGTTTCAATCGGCAAGAATAGAATATATTGAAGTGTTACTTACTCAGCGTGAAGCTTTAGAATCTAAAATGGAATTAGTTGAAACCAAAAAAGACCAATTAATGGCGCGTGTAAATGTATACCAAGCCCTAGGTGGTGGGTGGAATTAAAACCTGTCAAATCTTATAAATTTAAACCCTTAATAGAAATAATATTTATTAAGGGTTTTGCTTTTTTAGGTTTTTTTAGAGCAATTACAACTATTAAATGTTCAACATTTTCAATGACTTTCTACAGTAAACCCAACCAACACTTAAACATAATTACTTATCCTCACTTAAAATTATAACTGTCGCGGGTAATTTTTTAGATTTATGGGAAATTACTATTAAAAAGAATTTTTAATTCCCAATCTAAACTTTACAAAATGATAGATTTAAAAGATTACGACAATGCCGTAATAAAGTTTAGAAAAAGTTTGAATTTTACTTTGTTACCTATTCTTTCGTGGGACTTTTATGCTTCTAATTATGAAAAAATAAAACTAACCGAAAAAGATACTGTTGCACTTTTGAGTTTGGTTTCTGCCAATTCTTGGAATATAGATACCGAAATTCTTAACATTAAATTAAAGGCAGAAAAGAATGTTGTTCTGGTAACAGATGCCAAATTAAACATTGTATTTGCTACCCAGAACATCTGGAATATGAGTCAGTACTACCCAAAAGAAGTTATAGGTAAATCTCCTAAAATATTTCAAGGCAGTTTGACTAATACGTCTACATTGAAAATTGTTTCTAATGCCGTAAAAGAGAAGCAACCTTTTGATGTTACGGTTGTCAATTATAGAAAAGATGGCACCACGTATAATTGTCACATTCAAGGGCAACCTATTTTTGATAAAAAAGGTGACGTGGTTAACTTTATTGCTTTTGAAAAAGAAGTTGCTTAACTAAATGGATTTACATAAAAAAAAGGTCGCTAAATAGCGACCCTTTTTTGTGAATTATAGTATTAGACCTGACTAAATATCGCCAGATTCTATTTCTGTTACTCTTAATGTATTTACCATACCTTTATCTTTCATTGGCATAGCGGCAAGGCTAATTAGCATATCACCTACTTGCAAATATCCTTTATTGAAGGCAATACGGTTTACATCATCGATAGTATCGTCTGTAGAAACATCTTTATCATAATAAAATGCTTTTACTCCCCACAATAAATTTAGTTGCGTTAAAATTCTTCTGTTAGATGTAAAAACTAATATATGTGCACTTGGTCTCCAAGCTGAAATTTGAAATGCCGTATATCCACTATTGGTTAGGGTAGATATTGCTTTAGCTTTAATCTCATTTGCCATTAGTGCCGCATGGTAACAAATAGATTTTGTTATGTATCTTTTTGTACGAATATGAGGCGGATCATGTGGTACATGTATTAAATCTGAACCTTCAACGCTCTCTAGAATACTGGCCATTTTTTCAATTACTTGTACTGGATAATTCCCAACAGAAGTTTCTCCAGACAACATTACAGCATCAGCACCATCCATCACAGAATTGGCAACATCATTTACTTCAGCTCTTGTTGGCGTAAGGCTAGTAATCATTGTTTCCATCATTTGGGTAGCAATAATTACCGGAATTCTAGCTTTTTTAGCACGTAGTACTAGTTGCTTTTGAATTAACGGTACTTCTTGCGCAGGAACTTCTACACCTAGATCACCTCGAGCTACCATAAGTCCGTCACAATAAGCAACAATTTTATCAATATTTTCTACTGCTTCTGGCTTTTCAATTTTGGCTATAATTGGAATTTTATGTGCAGAATGTTTATTGATGATGTTTTGCAGATCAATTAAATCTTGACTAAAACGAACAAAAGAAAGTGCTATCCAATCTACCTCCAAAGAAATGGCAAATTCAGCATCTTTAATATCCTTTTTCGTTAAAGCTGGTAATGAAATATTAGTATTTGGTAAGTTAACACCTTTCTTGGATTTCAATGGTCCGCCTTGTATTACTTTGGCTAGCACTTCGTCTTTGCCATTAGTTTTAACAACTTCGAACATTAGCTTACCATCATCTAAAAGAATGCGCTCCCCAGCCTTAACATCTCTAGGAAATTCTTTGTAGTTCATGTAAACTCTTTCTGCAGTTCCTTCAAATGGCGTACCGGTAACAAATGTTATTTCGTCTCCTGGGCTTACAACGACATCACCTGCCATTACCCCTACACGTAATTTAGGGCCTTGTAAATCTGCTAAAATGGAAGTATTTGTTTCCATTTCCGCATTTAATTCACGTATCATAGTTACACGCTCTTTTACATCATCGTAATCGGCATGTGAGAAATTTATTCTGAATACATCTACTCCTGCATCAATCATGCTCCTGAGTACCTCTTTCTTGCTCGTTGCAGGCCCTAAGGTTGCTACAATTTTCGTCTTTTTTACAGTTGGCATTTTTAAAAAATTAAGTTGTTTTTTGATTTTAGTTTTTCTGTACTTATTTCATACGCTGCCATGACTCTTGGCAGCATAAGTATATTTTTAATTAATTTGCTTGTATCAAATTCCTTTTCCGTTTCTATTTTTAATAGATAATCAACATCTTTATACTCAGGTATTAGCCTTGGTTTGGTATACGTTGCTTCATTTTGGAATAAATCATTATTAAGTATTTGTTCTTGTTCACTGCTGTGGTTAGACACCAACACCCAATACATATCTTGAAATTGATCATCCCATTCAAAAAATGGGAATGATTTATTTTCAGCTAGATTAAAATTTTTTCTTGCCCTAACAAATCTTGCCTTAATAGTATCATTTAAACCATATACTAATGCAAAATCTTCTAAAGTAGTATGTAATGCGATAACTATAAAAGATTCGTTGTAAAAATCTTCATTTATTTTGTAAATAGCTGCCATACTAAAAGAAAACGGTAAATATAAAACTAATAAGCTTCAATGCCTAGTTTCATAAATCGATAAAAACACAATAAAAGTTATTAAAATGTTAGCATTTTAATATTATGGCTGAAGATTAGTGCTCCATTTTGTCTTGAAGAGCAAAGAATGCTCTTTTGGATGCTCGTTCTTCTGCTTTCTTTTTTGAGGTGGCCCTAGCTTTTGAAACCACATTACCCCCAATAGAAAGTTTTACAGCAAAATGTTTTAACGGATCATTACCCGTATCTTCATAAACATCAAAATCAAAAGTTTTCTTTCGCTTTTGACACCACTCAATTACCAGACTTTTATAACTTATTACCCTACCCTCTAATTGTTCAATATCTACATAAGGCTCAATTACTCTCTTTTGAATAAATTTTTCGCAGTAACTGTACCCTCTATCTAAATATATTGCACCTACCAAGGCCTCAAAAACATTCCCATGTATATTTTGACCAAAATGAGATTTAGGTATTCTACTTTCTACAAAGTTTATTAATCCTAAATCTTTTCCTAATTCATTTAGGTGTTCGCGGCTTACGATTTTAGAACGCATTTTAGTTAGGTAACCTTCGTCCCCTTCTGGCACCTCTTTATAAAGATGTTTTGAAATTATAGTGCCTAACATAGAATCTCCCAAGAATTCTAGCCGCTCATAATTCATTGCATTTCCCTTATCATCCTTTCTATTCATTGACCTATGTAAAAAGGCCTTTTTATAAAATGATAATGTTTTGGGTTTAAATCCTAAAATTTTGGTCACCCCCAAAAAAAAATCCCCATCCTCTTTTGGATGGGAATTAAATAAGTTTGTGGGAAAAGACATAAAACTATTAATCTAATTTTTTAAAAACTACACATGCATTATGGCCACCAAAGCCAAATGTATTACTCATAGCCACTTTCACATCTCGTTTTTGCGCTTTGTTAAGTGTAAGGTTTAAACTTTGATCAATATTTTCGTCTATTGTGGTGTGGTTTATAGTTGGCGGTACAATTCCATGTTCCATTGCCAAAATTGATGCAATTGCCTCAATAGCTCCCGCAGCACCTAATAAGTGTCCGGTCATTGATTTGGTGGAATTGATATTTATATTCTTAGCGTGATCTCCAAATACTTGGGTAATTGCCTTAAGTTCTGCAACATCTCCTAAAGGTGTTGAAGTACCATGTGTATTTATGGCATCAACATCTTCTATAGATAAGCCGGCATCTCTTAAACAGTTTTCCATTACGCGCACTACTCCAATACCATCAGGGTGTGGAGCAGTCATATGGTAAGCATCACTAGACATTCCGCCTCCTGCTACTTCAGCATATATTTTTGCACCTCTTGCAATTGCATGCTCATATTCTTCTAGGACTAAAGCTCCTGCCCCTTCTCCTAAAACGAAACCATCTCTGGTCGCATCAAAAGGTCTTGAAGCCGTTTCTGGACTTTCGTTTCTAGTAGATAGTGCGTGCATTGCACCAAATCCTCCCATACCCGCAATAGTTACAGCAGCTTCACTTCCTCCTGTTACAATTACATCACAATGACCTAATCGTATATAATTTAAGGCATCTATCATAGCATTTGCCGAAGATGCGCATGCCGAAACAGTTGTATAATTAGGCCCCATAAAACCATGCTTAATGGATATATTCCCTGGAGCAATATCTGCAATCATTTTTGGTATAAAGAATGGATTGAACCTAGGAGTACCATCTCCATTAGCAAAATTCATCACTTCATTCTGAAAAGTTTCTAAACCCCCAATTCCTGCTCCCCAAATAACTCCAACACGAAATTTATCGACTTTTTCTAAATCTAATTTAGAATCTAGAATAGCCTCATCTGACGATACAAGTGCATACTGTGCAAATCTATCCAGTTTACGGCCTTCTTTTCTGTCAAAATGATCTTCGGTGTTAAAATTCTTTAACTCACACGCAAATTTAACCTTGAACTTTTCTGTATCGTAATAGGTTATTGGTGCAGAACCGCTTTTGCCGTTTACCAATGCATCCCAATATTCCTCTATATTATTACCTATAGGGGTAAGTGCCCCTAAACCTGTAACTACAACTCGCTTTAACTGCATTTAACTTCTTATTTGTTTAAATCTAAACCAAGCGTAAATTAAAAAAAATTATCCATGTGGAGCATTTACCACATGGATAATTTGAATTCTATCTAAGAATACATGATTTACTTAGCTTCTTGTATATAGCTGATCGCTTGACCAACAGTTGCGATATTTTCGGCTTGATCGTCTGGAATTTGAATATCAAATTCTTTTTCGAATTCCATTATCAACTCAACTGTATCCAATGAGTCCGCGCCTAAGTCGTTAGTAAAACTAGCTTCCGTAACTACTTCGTTCTCATCAACTCCTAATTTATCAACGATGATAGCTTTAACTCTTGATGCAATGTCTGACATAATAATATTTGTTTTAAAATTTAAATTGAAGGCAAAAATAAAAAACTTTGGTTTAATTACACTAATTGTCGTTAAAATGTATGGTAATTTAATAAAATTAAAGACAAGTGCACTAATTTTACCATATTAATATTTTCTTTCGGTAACGTTGCAAAAAGGTATTGAAGAAGTGGCGAGGTATTAGAACTATAATGATATTCGTTTTTTTCTAAATTCTGACAAGCTTATTTATTTACTTTTTAAATCCGAAAATTAATTTATTGCTTACGCTCTTATTAAAGACCATTTCTATTGAAAACCAAACAAATTATTCTTTTTGCCTCAGGTTCTGGGTCTAATGTTGAAAACATTGCCAACTATTTTAAATCTCGAAAGGACGTTACTATATCCTGTGTATTAACTAACAAAAGCGATGCCAAAGTCATTGAACGGTGTAACAGACTTGAAATAAATGCGCTTTTTTTTAATCGCCAGGCATTTTCCAAAAGCGATTTTATCCTAACGATGTTACAATCTCTTAATCCTGACCTTATTGTATTGGCAGGTTTTCTCTGGAAAATACCAGAATCTATCACTATTGCTTTCCCAAATAAAATTGTGAACATACACCCAGCACTATTACCAAAATATGGTGGCAAAGGAATGTACGGTATACATGTTCATACTGCTGTAAAAGAAAATAACGAAAAAGAAACAGGTATAACTATACATTATGTAAACGCTAACTATGATGAAGGCGCAATTATAGAACAGGCAAAAACTATCATAGAAAGTAATGACACAGTAGAACATATCGCTTCTAAAGTACATCAGCTAGAATATGAATACTTCCCAAAAGTTATTGACGAAATTTTATTGAAACAGTAATGGCGAAAAAAGGGAAATTCTATGTCGTATGGAAAGGCAAAAAGCCCGGTATTTTTGATTCTTGGGCAGCATGCAAGAAATCTATTACTAACTATGCAGGTGCTGAATACAAATCTTTTGAATCTTTTGATGCTGCTAAAAAAGCTTATAATGGCAATTATGCAGATTTTAAAGGAAAGAAGAAAACAGGACCCACATTATCTAAAGAAGAATTAATACGCATTGGCCAGCCTAACTACCATTCCATTTCTGTAGATGCAGCATCTAGTGGAAACCCAGGTGTTATGGAATACCAAGGCGTAGATACCAAAACCGGCAAAAAACTTTTTAGACAAGGTCCTTTTCCGCAAGGCACCAACAATATAGGTGAATTTTTAGCCATTGTTCACGGACTCGCATTTTTGAAAGAGCGCAATAGCGACCGCATTATCTATACAGATTCTAGAACGGCCATGAGTTGGGTACGTAAAAAGAACTGTAATACCAAATTGACTGAATCTCCAAAAAACAAAAACCTATTTGAACTTATAGAAAGAGCAGTAAACTGGTTGAATAATAATCAATACACCACTGTTATCGTAAAGTGGGAAACAAAAGCTTGGGGAGAAATTCCGGCTGATTTTGGTAGGAAACAATTGGTATTTCCACGCTGAATTATATTTTTATCGACTATTACAATCTGTTATCAAAAAACGATTTTAATTCGCCAGCCAAATCCCTATCTTTGCAGCTTAAATTTTTTACAATTTTATGGGTAAGCTTTTAATAGTCGGTACTGTTGCTTTTGATGCCATTGAAACTCCTTTTGGCAAAACGGATAAAATATTGGGGGGTGCCGCTACGTATATAGGTTTAGCTGCATCACAATTTGAGGTCGAATCAGCCATTATCTCAATTGTTGGTGAAGATTTTCCACAAGAATATTTGGACTTATTTACGGAAAGAAATATTGATATTTCAGCACTTGAAATAGTTAAAGGTGGAAAAACCTTCTTTTGGAAAGGTAAATACCATAACGATTTAAACTCAAGAGACACTTTAGTTACCGAATTAAATACCTTAGCGGACTTTAACCCTGTAGTTCCTACCAATTTTAATGAAGCTGATGTTGTAATGTTAGGGAATCTTCACCCAATTGTTCAGCTAAGTGTAATTAATCAAATGAAAAAACGACCAAAATTAATAGTATTGGACACCATGAATTTTTGGATGGACAATGCTTTATCCGATTTAATGGAGGTCATTAAACATATAGATGTCCTAACTATTAATGATGAAGAGGCAAGACAATTAACTGGAGAATATTCTTTGGTAAAAGCGGCTCAAAAGATATTTACAATGGGACCTAAATTTGTGGTTATCAAAAAAGGAGAACATGGTGCTTTATTGTTTAATGAAGACCAAATATTCTTTGCCCCTGCTTTACCATTAGAAGAAGTTTTTGACCCAACTGGTGCCGGCGATACTTTTGCAGGTGGTTTTTCGGGTTACTTAGCAGCCAGTGAAGATAGTTCATTCGAAAATATGAAAAAGGCAATAATTCACGGATCTAACCTAGCTTCTTTTAGTGTCGAGAAATTTGGTGCAGAAAGAATGCTTAAGTTGGAACATAAAGAAATTAGAAATAGACTGCATCAATTTAAAAAATTGACCCAGTTTGAAATTGAATTACAATAATCCCCCTAGCCCCTTTTTTATGGGGTTTTTTTAATACCAAAAGCAATGAGTGACGCAATTAAGCATGAATGTGGTATATCTGTAATACGGTTATTAAAACCATTAGAGTATTACAAGGAAAAGTATGGAACAGCATTTTATGGTGTAAATAAAATGTATTTAATGATGGAGAAACAGCATAATCGAGGTCAAGATGGTGCAGGTTTTGCCAGTATTAAATTAGATGTAAAACCAGGTGAGCGTTACATGAGCCGTGTACGTTCTTGCCAGCAGCAACCCATACAAGATATTTTTGCTCAAATAAATGACCGTATTAATGCTGAACTTAAAGAGCACCCAGAATATGAAGACAATGTGGCTTTACAGAAAAAGCACATACCATATATAGGTGAATTGCTTTTAGGTCATGTTCGTTATGGTACGTTCGGTAAAAATAGTATTGAAAGCGTTCACCCCTTTTTAAGACAAAATAACTGGATGCATCGTAACCTTATCGTTGCAGGTAACTTTAACATGACTAATGTTCATGAGCTGTTCGATAATTTAATTCAAATAGGCCAACATCCCAAAGAAATGGCCGATACGGTTACCGTAATGGAGAAAATAGGCCATTTTTTGGATGATGCTGTTGCTAAGTTATACAAGCAAATTAAAAAAGAGGGTTACACAAAACAACAGGCATCTCCCATTATTGCCGAGCGTTTAAAAGTATATAAGATACTAAGAAGAGCAGCCAAAAATTTCGATGGTGGTTACGCTATGGCTGGTTTATTAGGACATGGTGATGCCTTTGTATTAAGAGACCCAAGCGGAATTAGACCTGCCTATTACTATAGAGATGACGAAGTCGTAGTCATAGCTTCTGAAAGACCGGCTATACAAACTGTATTTAATGTCCCTTTTGAAGAAGTAAAGGAGCTAGATCCAGGCGCGGCAATTATTATTAAAAAGAACGGCACTAGTGCCATTAAACAAATTTTAGAACCTAAAGAGCGAAAAGCATGTTCTTTTGAACGGATCTATTTCTCTAGAGGTAGCGATAAAGAAATTTATCAGGAGAGAAAAGCTCTAGGAAAGCTTGTTTTTCCTCAAATATTAGAGGCAATTGATGAAGATATCAAAAACACGGTATTCTCTTTTATTCCTAATACAGCTGAAACCTCTTTCTATGGAATGGTTAAAGAAGCCCAAAACTACTTAAACAAGAAAAAGGAAGAGCAAATACTTGAATTGGGACCTAAAATTACTGGAGAGCAACTACATGAAATTTTAGAAGTTCGCCCACGTATAGAAAAAGTAGCGATTAAAGATGCTAAACTTAGGACCTTTATAACCCAAGATAGCAGTAGAGATGATTTAGTTGCGCATGTTTATGATATATCTTACGGATCTGTAAAGGAAGGGGACAATCTAGTAATCATTGATGACAGTATTGTTAGGGGCACCACACTAAAGAAAAGTATACTTAGAATATTAGACCGTTTATCTCCTAAAAAGATTATTGTGGTTTCTTCTGCTCCTCAAATTAGATACCCTGATTGTTATGGTATTGACATGGCAAAACTAGAAGATTTCGTTGCTTTTAAAGCTACTTTGGCCTTACATGAAGACAACAACTCTATGCATATCGTAGATGATATTTATAAAAAATGTTTGACACAAGTAAAATCTAAAGACGTAGACGTTATTAATTATGTCAAAGAATTCTATGCACCATTTACAGCTAAACAGATTTCGAAAAAAACTGGTGAACTATTAAGCCCAGAAGGGATTAATGCGGAAGTCTCTATAATTTATCAAACCATAGAAAGCTTACATGAAGCTTGTCCTAAGAACTTAGGAGATTGGTATTTTACTGGAAATTACCCAACCCCTGGCGGAAATAGAGTGGTAAACCGAGCTTTTATAAACTTTTACGAAGGAAATAACGAACGTGCATATTAACTAATTTATTGATGTTAACGGTAAAATTTATGCATTTCGTCGACAAAAAATGTATTTCATCGATAGAATAGCCTATTTGAATTAACCAGCTTTACTTTTAGAGTTACCATAGCATAAGTAGGTTAAGTTCATGGTAAGATTTGGGGCAAAAAAGGTGGAGACTTCTCCGCCTTTTTTATTTGTAACCATTAGAACTAAATACATCTTTGCAGCATACTTTACATAAAAGCCCTGTTCAACGTAATTACGAGGAGTTTAACTAATACCTTTTATAATCTTTAATTTGACTAATATCTTTGGAAGACCATAGCATAAGTAGGTTAAGTTCATGGTAAGATTTGGGGAAAAGACGGGGCTATGCTCCGTCTTTTTATTTTATACCAATTTAAACTTTAACTGCCCTTCTAAATTTGCCTCGCAATTACTCTTTTGGCAATACAACTAATCTTATTGACATTCAACGGATTACTTTTAATAAAATGAATACGACGATTACCTTTGGGGGACCATAGCATAAGTAGGTTAAGTTCATGGTAAGATTTGGGGAAAAGACGGGGCTATGCTCCGTCTTTTTATTTTATACCAATTGGCTTATCTTGAAACTACTATCTCATTAACAACGGCAACTATAAATTACCCTTTACATGAAAAAAAATATCTTTTTTTTCTTAAAATTTCTTTTTTTATTTACTCAATACCAGTAATTTAGTATCGCCATAGCATAAGTAGGTTAAGTTTATGGTAAGATTTGGGACGAAAAGGGTGGAGACTTCTCCGCCCTTTTCTATTTTTAAAATAAAAAAACCACTTAAGATATTATCCTAAGTGGTTTCTTACAAAGTAGTTAAGTTAAATAATACCTAGATATTATTTGTTCTTTACATATAATTTTGAAACTTCATCCCAATTGATGATATTAAAAAATGCCTCAACATAATCAGGTCTTTTATTTTGATAATTTAGGTAATATGCATGTTCCCATACATCTAAACCTAAAATTGGATATCCTCCACAACCAACTCCTGGCATTAATGTGTTGTCTTGATTTGCTGTAGAACACACCTCTACTTTACCTCCTTTATGAACACATAACCATGCCCACCCAGAACCAAATCTAGTACCTGCAGCCGAAGAAAATTCATCTTTAAATGCATCAAAAGAACCAAAGGCACTGTCAATAGCACTTCCCAATTCGCCGCTAGGCTTACCACCACCATTTGGTGATAATATCGTCCAGAATAGAGAATGATTATAAAAACCGCCGCCGTTATTTCTAACCGCGCCATTATTCATATCTAATCCTTTTAAAATTTCTTCTATTGATTTTCCCTCAAGAGCGGTGCCTTCAATAGCCGAATTTAATTTACTAGTATAACCAGCATGGTGTTTTGTATGATGTATTTCCATTGTTCTTGCGTCTATATGAGGCTCAAGAGCGTCATAAGCGTAAGGCAATTTTGGTAGTTCAAAAGCCATAATTTATGTGTTTTTAGATTTATATTAATTGTCTTCCAAAGTTACGAATTTTAACATTTATATTCATCTAATAATTTGTTAAGAACTGTGCAGGAATCCTTAATTTGCAGTAAAAATCTGTGTCTAGCAATTCTTTTACCATATACAATGCTTCTGCAGGATCGGGCAAAACATATGCCTTAGCTAAAGTATATCTGAAAATTATACTAGATTCTCCTCAAAATTTTAGAAAAATTTTAGCTATTACATTTACCAATAAGGCGGTAAATGAAATGAAACATAGAATTTTAGATAGCCTTCATGAATTTTCAAAAACTAGCTCATATGAAGAAGCTAGCCCTTTATTTAAGGATATAATAAATGAAACAAGCTTAACATTCGAAGAATTACCATCTTTAAGTAAACTTCGATTAAAGCAGATTCTACATAATTATGCATTTTTTGATATTTCTACTATAGACAAGTTTACACACAGGCTAATAAGAACTTTTGCCAAAGATTTAAAAATACCCCAAAATTTTGAAGTTGTCTTGGATGTAGATTTACTATTACAAGAAGCGGTAGAAAGAGTCATAGGAAAAGCCGGTGAAAACCCCGAATTCACTAAAGTACTTCTAGATTTTGCCTTAGAAAAAATAGAAGATGATCGTAGTTGGGATATTGCATTTGATTTACTAAAAATAGGTAAGCTCATTTTCGATGAAAATAATGCCGACCACCTTAAACATCTACAAAATATAGAATTAGGAGACTTTCTAAAGCTTCAAATTCACCTTAAAACAAAAACAAAATCCTTAGAAGAAGAAATTTGTAAATTAGCAACCACATCTTTAAATGAGATAACAAACTTTGGCGTGGAATTCAAAGATTTTCCTAGAGAAACATTGCCAAATCATTTTAAGAAAATAATAGAGGGAAATTTTAACCCTTCGTTGCTGTATAATAACAAACTAGAAGAAAACCTCATTGATGGTAAAATATTAAAAGCAACTATTAAAAATCCCCCGTCAGAACTTTCTCCTAAACTCCTTCATTATTATCAGACTATAAAAAAACTGATTTACAAAAGAGGTCTTTTCTCAAACATCAATAGAAATATTGTTCCTTTTGCGCTATTAAACGCTATTCAAAAAGAACTAAAAATTATTCAGGAAGAAAAAGACCAACTATCAATTTCAGAATTCAACACCCTAATTGCCAATGAAGTAAAAGACCAACCTGCACCGTTTATATATGAACGTCTTGGAGAGAAATACCGACATTATTTTATTGATGAATTTCAAGACACTTCTCAAATGCAATGGGAAAATCTAATTCCATTAATAGGTAATGCTATGGAAGGTGAAGATGAACTAGGAAATACAGGTTCTTTATTCTTGGTAGGCGACCCAAAACAAGCAATATATAGATGGCGTGGTGGTAAAGCTGAACAATTTCTTGAACTAGCCACACAACAAAAACATCCATTTACAGTAGCGTCCGACTTAGTAACCTTACCTAAAAACTATAGAAGTTATGCCGAAATCATAAGCTTCAACAATTCTTTTTTTCAAAGTATAAGTCCGTTTTTAGAAAATAACATGTACCAAGACTTTTTTAGCCTAGGTAATAATCAAGAAACTAATCAAAAAGAAGGTGGTTTTGTACAACTAAGTTTACTACCAGAGGAAAATGACGAGGAATATGCCATATCAACCCTTTCCGCTATTCATAAAAGTTTGGCTAATGGTTATACCTATAAGGATATCTGTATTATTATAAGAAAAAAGAAGCATGGACTATTCCTAGCCGATTACCTAATGCAAAATAACGTCCCGGTTGTTTCTTCAGATTCATTGCTTCTTAATGAAAGTGACAAAATTATATTTCTTGTACAGCTTTTGCGTTACATGATACAACCAAAAGAACAAGAGATACACTATGAAATTTTAAAGTTTCTGTCGGCAGATAAAAGCGATAAGCACACCTACATTTATAAAAATTTAAATCATCTTGATACTCATTTACTAAAGGAATATGGCTTTGAAGTAACTAAATTAAGACAATCTTCAGTTTTTGACGGCCTTGCTTACGCAATTAAAATATTTGACCTTATCCCTATATCAGATGCGCATATTACCGCATTTATGGATTTGGTTTTCGATGTAGAACAAAAATTTGGCTCAGATATACAGTCATTTTTAGACTATTGGGATAAAAAAGGGAACTCATCAAGCATAAGTACTCCAGAGAATTTAGATGCGGTGCAGATTATGACCATTCATAAATCTAAAGGATTAGAATTTCCTGTTGTTGTTTTTCCTTATGCCAATTCAAATATATTTGAGGAGATTGACCCCAAATTATGGCTTCCTGTAGAAAAGGAAGATTTTCTTGGTTTTTCTGAAGTACTTATAAATAAAAAGCAAGAAGTTCAAGAATACGGTGAAATTGAAGCTTATTTATATTCCTTAGACCACCAAAAATTGCAATTAGATGCTTTTAACCTTTTATATGTTGTGCTTACACGAGCAGTTAATACGCTATTTATTATTAGCTGTAATGCATTAGATAGTAAAGGAAATCATAATACTAATTATTATTCTGGCCTTTTTATCCATTTCCTAAAAAGTAAAGGGATATATCTACAAGATAAATTAGACTATGAATTTGGAGAATTAAAAGCTCCAATCCATAAAAGTTCAAAAACCACAAGCCAAACAAGTATACCATATATATATACCAATAAAAATAGACCGGATTTTAAAATTCTAGCATTGGCAGGAACACTTTGGGATGAAGGCTTAGATGTTGCTATTAATCAAGGAAATGTAATTCACTACATTCTAGGTGCTATACATACAACTATAGATCTTAATAAAGCAATACAAATGGCTTTACAAAAAGGACTAATAAAAGAACAGGAGATTTTAGTTTTAAAAGAAATAATTAAAAAGGTTATTTTTCATAAAGATTTAAACCAATTTTACGAAAGTGGAGTAGAAATCTTAAACGAGCGAGACCTTTTAATTGCGGACGGGAGTATACAAAGACCAGACAGAGTTGTTCTTAAGGACGGTCATGCTACCATAATAGATTATAAAACAGGTGATCGAAATCCTAAATATCACCACCAAATAAATACTTATGCAACTAGTTTTAAAAACATGGGTTTCATAATAGATAATAAAATCATTGTTTATATTAACCAAGAAGTAGAATTAGATTATATATAAAATATGTACGGAAAGATTAAGGAACACTTACAACAAGAAATTGAGTCCATTAAAAATGACGGACTTTTTAAGGAAGAAAGAATTATTGTTTCTCCACAAGATGCAGTTATAAAAATTAATACCGGTAAAGAGGTTATTAATTTTTGCGCAAATAATTATTTAGGCCTTTCCTCTCACCCAGATGTTATTCAAGCAGCAAAAGATGCAATGGACACTCATGGCTTTGGTATGTCTTCAGTTCGGTTTATTTGTGGCACACAGGATATTCATAAAGAATTAGAGAAAAAAATAGCACATTTCTATGAAACCGAAGATACTATACTCTATGCCGCTGCATTCGATGCCAATGGTGGCGTGTTCGAGCCTTTATTATCTGCAGAAGATGCTATAATATCTGACTCATTAAACCATGCTTCAATTATTGATGGTGTTCGTTTATGTAAGGCAATGCGATACCGTTATGCCAATAGTGATATGCTGGATCTTGAAGAGCAGCTTAAAAAAGCAAACAAAGACGGAGCACGATTTAAGATAATAGTTACAGATGGTGTATTCTCTATGGACGGCATTGTGGCACCTTTAGATAAAATATGTGATTTAGCGGATAAATATGATGCACTTGTAATGATAGATGAATGCCATGCTGCAGGATTTATAGGCGCAAAAGGCAAAGGCACCCTAGAAGAAAAAGGTGTAATGGGCAGAATAGACATTATAACAGGTACCTTAGGCAAGGCATTAGGTGGTGCCATGGGTGGCTATACTACGGGTAAAAAAGAAATTATAACCCTATTAAGACAACGCTCAAGACCCTATTTATTTTCTAACTCATTGGCACCTGCCATTGTTGGTGCATCTATAAAGGTATTCGACATGCTAGAAAATGACACTTCTTTACGAGATAAACTACAAGAAAATACTACTTACTTTAAAAAAGGAATCATTGCGGCAGGTTTTGATATTGTTGATGGTGATTCTGCTATTGTCCCAGTAATGTTATATGATGCAAAATTATCACAAGAAATGGCAAATAAGTTACTAGAAAAAGGTATTTATGTAATTGGTTTCTTTTACCCTGTAGTACCTAAAGACAAAGCTCGTATACGAGTACAACTATCAGCAGCCCACACAAAAGAACATTTAGATACTGCAATAAAAGCATTTACAGAAGTGGGAAAAGAACTGAAAATCGTTTAAAAGCCATTTTAATCTACTAAATGCGTTAAAAAAAATAGGAAATTGATTTTGTTAATAATATT
>TARA_R110002051_G_scaffold122437_1_pt1 | contig 102840 bp, 89 predicted proteins | sample TARA_R110002051 | Tara Oceans TARA_R110002051 (sample SAMEA4397023) | marine metagenome | biome: Polar Biome; feature: [MES] marine water layer (ENVO:01000295) within the mesopelagic zone...; material: water (ENVO:00002006), including particulate matter (ENVO:01000060) such...
GACTACAATTTATCTTCAACTTCAACTTCATCTTCGTTTTCGATTTCGATTTCGATTTCATTACACCAAAACACATTACCTCAAACCCTTACTTCCCTCCCATTTTGACTCGTTTCTTCATTTCTTCAACGATATTAAAGGCAGCTGGGCACATTTTTACGTTTTCAAGGGTGATTTTAGAGATTTGTTGGAACTTCTTTCTGTCGGTATGTGGAAATTCTCTGCAGGCTTTTGGGCGAACTTCATAGATGGAGCAGTAATTATCGGCACCAAGGAAGGTACAAGGTGTACTTTGTAGCACATAGTCCTTATCTTCATCGATACGCAGGAAGGAAGTGATAAAGTCAAATTCCTTCATCTTAAAATGCTTTGAAATACGGCTGATATCTTTATCTGTAAACAGCGGCCCAGTTGTTTTGCAGCAATTGGCACATTCTAAGCAATCGGTGCGTTCAAATTCGTCTTCATGCAATTCCTGCATTAGATAGTCTAAATTCTTTGGAGGTTTTGCGCGCAATTTGGCAAAGAACTTTTTGTTTTCGTTCTCCTTATCTTTGGCACGTTTTGGTAAGGCTTTTATAATCTCTTCCATCACACAAATTTAACCATACCCCATGAATAATACCGCAGACATTTTTGGATTAGCGCTTGCCGACTATTACAATGATGCTTATACAGAAGATATCATCGTTCATTCTTCTATCGCCGAGGATGATGTTATTCCTATTCCCTACTTATTTAGAAATTTTGATGAGATGCCTCCTATAGAGCAAAAAGCCCTTTCGCTATGTAAAGGATCTACACTAGATATAGGATCTGGTGCAGGCAGCCACAGTTTATGGCTACAGGAGCAAGGGTTTGATGTTAGAGGGATTGATATTTCAAAGGGGGCTATTGCGCTTTCGCGAAAGCGGAACCTCAACAATGTTTTACACACCTCAATATTACAGCATACCGGTGCTTATGATACTTTATTATTATTGATGAATGGCACTGGAATTTTTGAACGAATAGATAAAATAGATAGTTATTTACAACATTTAAAGTCACTACTTCATCCAGGCGGACAAATACTCATTGACGGTTCAGATATAAAATATATGTTTGAAGATGAAGATGGAGGCTATTGGGTGGATACGCACCGAGCCTATTATGGAGAAGTTACCTATGCCATGAGTTATAAAGGGCAACGCAGTGATACCTTCGATTGGCTCTACTTAGATTATGAAACTCTTAAAACCTTTGCACAAAAAAATGAGCTCGCATGCGAACTCATTCTAGAAGGTGATCACTATGATTATTTAGCTAGACTTACTGTTGCATAAGATATCCTTTGGTAGCTAATTTGTCGATCATGGATTTATATAAATCTCTACTCCAGATTTCAGAAACCTCAGATACCGAACGAGAAATTTCGTTCTTTGAATTGAGAACTTTCTTCCCTGTAGGACTATTGTAAAAGAAACTCGCATCGTTGCGTTGCGCATCTGACATCGAGGTCTGATCTCTCAGTAATTGTTGGCCAGCATCTGTTTTATAAAAAGAAATGAGGTTTTTGATATCATCTTGATCATATACACCTCTGTATGCAGACACTAACATGGCTTTCATTCGGCCTATCTCTCCTTGACTTTCATCACGTAAGCTTGCCCAAACAGCTTCGTCTATCTTATGAGAGGTATATTGACGTTTTAGTAATTCAAATAGCTGATCAATGGCTCCACTGTATTGTTCGGTGGTTCCATTGAGTTCTAAATATTCCAAAACATCTTGTCTATATGTAGTTTCTTGTGCAATTAGACCCATATTTGAAATTAAAATAAGTCCGAAAAGTAATATTTTGCTCATCTTTACGATTAATTAATTAGATACTAAATATATAAAAATGATAAGACATCGATTTCAAAAGTTGAGTATGTTGCTTTTACTACTTGGAATAATCGTTATAAGTTGTAAAAAAGACGATGAGGGAACGGAAATACCAACGAACCCTGACCATATTGCCAATCAACAACCCCTAGGAACTTCTGCCAACGAATTGTTATCGGCTGATGAGTTTACAAGTCTCCGACTTGAAATTGTGTATCCAGATGGTTTTAGACCTACTCAAGAAACAATTAATCTTATTGAAGATTTCTTGAGCGAGCGCCTCGACAAGCCAAATGGAATAAGCATGGTTGAAAATATTATTGATCCCTCTCAAACTCCGCCTTATACTATCAATGAAATAGTTGCCATTGAAGATGAACACCGTACCGTATACAATAATGGAGACGAGATAGGTGTCTATGTTTTCTTTTCAGATGGAAACTCCTCTTCTAACTCTGGAAATTCTGTAGTTCTTGGTACTGCTTACCGCAATACATCCATGGTGATTTACGAAAAGACCTTTATAGATCTTGCAAATCAATCGACCACAGGAATTAATAGAACCTTGATTGAAACTTCAACCTTACGCCATGAGTTTGGACATATCTTTGGTTTGGTAAATACAGGAACACCTCTTACCTCAGATCATGAGGATCAAGATAATAATAGACATTGTAATGTCGAAGATTGTTTAATGTATTTTCAAACAGTGACCAACGTCTTTAACGATAGTAGTGTTTCTAGTATCCCGGACTTTGACCCGCAGTGCATTGCAGACATGCAGGCCAATGGCGGATTATAGATAACAAAAAAGAGCTTCCAAAATGGAAGCTCTTTTTTTTGTTAAATGAATATATTATTAGTCCTTTATAGGAGTCAATAATTTTACTTCTTCCAACTGGAGGTTCTCTCCATATTTCATAAGATATACAGCCGTATTGTAGAAACCACCTGTCGATGTTTGCTTGTAACGGAACTTATTTTCAATATTTTGTGTTTCAATACCCGTTGAGGCGGCACTGTATAAATCTTTAGCATAAGCCAATCTCAACAAGGTATCGTACATAATATCATAACCTCTTGTTGCGAAACGGCTTGGACTAATGGTGTATTTATCTTCGTAAGCTGCAATAAAAGCATCTGCACGATCATTGGTAGTTTCATTATCTATAGAAGGAAAATGAAAGTTCAAATTTGTTAAGTGCAGGTGTTGAATTTCATCACTATCATAGGCCGATCCTTTATTTGTTGTAAATAAGGTCACTTGACGAGTTGCTGTGAGTGTATTGAGATTTGTAGTCACATTACTGATTAAAGGAATATCATTTGTTTCTAAAATCACCCAATTCTCAGCCGTTTCTGATATTTGCTTTGGAATATCGTCTGGGTATAAGTAATAGCCTTTATCTCCAGATCTAGGAACAACCTCCTTAGCTGAAGGAAATAGTGCTTTTAAGGAAGATTTAATCCTACCATTTTTAGCATCTGCAATGATGACTATATTTTTACCTTGTCCATAAGCCTTTAAATATTCCAGCATTTGATCTTGTAACATAGCGTCACTCGGTCTTGACTGAAATACGTTTGATCCCATGCTCACCTTTCCCGTAAGTGGAGAAATAACTGGAATTCCTTTGCTTCTCAAGATACTTGCGGCACGATTTACATTATCGCCCATTACAGGTCCAATCACTACATCTACATCAGAAGTATTGCTAGATGTCAATAACTGATCAATTTTCCTTGCGTTAGTTGCAGTACCATTGGATCGTGCATACTCAGTATCTAAAACCTTTAAATCTACTGAAATGCCATTTGCTTTGGCTTCTTCAACTGCCATCAGAATCCCGGAGTGAAGGTCCAGGGATAAACGCAATAGGCGATCACTTTTTAATAGCTTTTCATCGGTCATTGTAGAATCTCCTTGACTGCGATTGAGACCAAAAGGCAACATCACAACAACTCGTTTTGTCGAGTAGTCTGAAATACTATCCTTTAAATTAACAATAGATCCTTGACCTTCACCTGCAACCTCTTCGTTTGGAATAGTAACATTGCCTATTCCATTCTTTGGAATTTTAAGAATCATACCCTCTTTCAAACCTTCATCCAAAGCAGGGTTTAAACTCACTAATTCATCGGCCTTCATTTCTAGTCGGCGCAAAAGGCTATACATGGTATCTCCTTTTAGCACTTCATAAAATTCATAGGTATCAGTATCGATCACTGCAGTAGTACTAACAGCTTTTTTAGGCACTCTTATAGAACTACCTTCTTGAAGACCTATTCCCATACCGGGATTCATAGCTTCTAATTCGGCGATGGTGATTCCATACATTCTTGCCACACCGTATTTGGTTTCCTTTGCTTTTACGAGGTGTATCGAGTGATTAGGGCCATCTTTAGGAGTCTCTGAATGAGTCATTCCACCACCTACGGTTGTGGTAGTTGTGGTTTCTTTAAAATTTAGGGGAATCTGTAATTTATCTCCTTTGCGCAGTGTTTGACTGTACAGGTGCTTGTTAAAACGTTTTATTACCTCTTGAGATACTCCGTATTTCTGAGAAATACTATAGAGCGTTTCTTTTCGTTTTACTTTGTGTTTTTTAAATCGGATCTCCTCTTGCTCAGGTCCATTGGTAATTTCCACCGCTTTTGCATCTGCGGGGAGGATAAGTACTAGACCTTCATAAATACTACGTCTAGCATCAGGGTTTAATTTGATGATTTGCGTTTCGGTAACATTGTATTTTTTAGAAATACTATATACCGTCTCACCAGCTTTTACTTGATGAGAAACAAATTCTTGGACAACTGCTGATGTGGTTGTAAACGCTTTCGCGAAAGCGCAACAAAACACAACGATTGCAATAAGGAGGATTTTCTTCATATTTGACTTTTATTCCCACTCAATGGTGGCAGGTGGCTTCGAACTAATATCGTATACTACTCTATTAACGCCTTTTACTTTGTTTATTATATCATTAGAGACCTTTTGCAAGAACTCATAGGGTAAATTTACCCAATCGGCAGTCATACCGTCGGTGCTTTCTACCGCTCTAAGGGCAACACATTTTTCATAGGTACGCTCGTCTCCCATTACGCCTACAGAATTAACTGGAAGCAACATGGCGCCGGCTTGCCATACTTTATCATAGAGACCCCATTCTCGTAATCCACTAATAAAAATATGGTCAACCTCTTGTAAGATACGCACTTTCTCTGGAGTTATATCGCCCAAAATACGAATCGCTAAACCAGGTCCAGGAAATGGATGTCTTCCCAATAATTCTGGAGAAAGGCCCATACTAGCACCTACGCGGCGAACTTCATCCTTAAACAACATACGTAAGGGCTCTACAACTTGAAGTTTCATAAAGTCAGGTAATCCACCAACATTGTGATGTGATTTAATGGTAGCACTTGGTCCGCCAGTAGCACTTACAGATTCTATAACATCTGGGTAGATGGTTCCTTGTCCGAGCCACTTGGCATTTGTCACCAATTTACTTTCATTATCAAAAACTTCAATAAAGGCATTCCCAATTGCTTTTCTTTTTGTTTCTGGATCACTTTCTCCAGCAAGCGCATCCAAGAAGCGTGCCGAAGCATCTACTCCTTTTACGTTCAAGCCCATTCCTTCATATTGTTTTAGCACTTGGCTAAACTCATTTTTACGTAGGAGTCCGTTGTTTACAAAAATGCAATACAAGTTTTTACCAATGGCTTTATGAAGTAAGGTAGCCGCAACAGTGCTGTCGACACCTCCTGAAAGGCCTAAAATGACTCTATCCTCACCAACTTTTGCTTTAAGTTCGGCAACGGTGGTATCTACAAAGGCATCTGGTGTCCATGTTTGGGCAACACCTGCGATCTTAACTAAGAAATTTTCTAATATTTTTTTCCCATCTGTTGAGTGATATACTTCAGGGTGGAATTGAATAGCATAGGTATCTTCGCCATCGATACGATAGCCAGCATTTTCAACATCATGCGTTGAAGCAATACAAACGGCTCCTTCTGGAAGTTGTTTAATCGTATCACTATGACTCATCCATACTTGGCTTCCTTCACTCACCCCTTCTAAAAAGGCTTCTCCTTCCTTCACCATTGACAGCTTTGCACGGCCGTATTCTCTGGTATTGGACTGTCCTACTTCTCCGCCGTGAAAATGAGCTAAATATTGTGCCCCGTAGCAAACCCCTAATAATGGCTTTTTGCCTCTAATTTGGGAAAGATCAGGATGTGGGGCATCCTCAGCGCGCACTGAATGTGGAGAACCAGATAAAATCACAGCTTTATAGCTAGAGAGATCTTCAGGAAGTTTATTGTAAGGTTTAATTTCACAGTAGATATTCAACTCGCGCACTCGGCGTGCAATTAACTGTGTATACTGAGACCCGAAGTCTAGAATGAGGACGTTGTTTTGCATAGGCAAAAGTAGGACTATTTCTTTTTTTGGAGAAGCCTTTCTAATAAAATTCCACAGTAGAAATTAACAATTTATACAGCGGAAAGGCAGCCTGCAAAATGTAGGGTTTAAAGGTAGATACATAAAAAAAGCGCCTCAGTTTCCTGAGGCGCTTTCAAATATATAGAATATGTGAATATTCTTAGTTGTTGATCAAACGGAATTCCGTACGACGGTTTGCTGCGTGCTGACGCTCAGTACAAGATACACCATCGGCACATCTGTTTTTAAGCTTACGCTCACCAAATCCATTTGCAACAAGTAAGCTACTGTTTACTCCTTTAGAGATTAAGTAGTTTGCTACAGACTGAGCACGACGCTCAGAAAGATCTTGGTTAGGTGCATCTCCACCTCTTGAGTCTGTATGAGAAGCTATTTCTAATTTCACACCAGGATTTTGTGCCAAAAGAGGCATTAATCTTGAATCGATGATTTGCTTAGCAGCAGGAGTTAAAGTTGCGCTATTTAGGTTCCAGTTGATAGGAAGTGCTTGGTACTCAACAAGAGCACATTCTACTTCTCTCCAAGTTGTCAATCCACCTTTTTGCTTCAAAACTTCTTTTGAAACTGTAGTATAGGTAGCAGGAATTGTTTCTTGAGTTGTAGAAGCATCTTTAACCATTACCGTTTTGTTGATGTTTGCAAACTCAGCAGGAATTACTTCCTCAATAACACGAGCTGGCTGATCAACTACACGTACAGTGTAAGTTCCATTAGCCGATCTTCCTGGTGCAGATGTTACAGATGCATCATTAGCAAGTGTTCTAACAGATACTGTTTGGTATTCTGCTGGATATCCTTTGTAACACCAGTAACGACAATCGTCAGGGTTAGAAGATGCACAATCAGGTGCTGGAGCTCCTAGTTCCCATTGAGCATAAGCCGACTTAGTCTCTATAGTCTCAGTAGAGTTAGCAAAAGAAGCAGGAATTACAGAAAGTGAAGAACCTGAAGTACTTTTTACATAAGATACTGTTTCAGTCTTCTATGTTGCTGGAATTACTTTTAAACGCTTAGAGGCTTCCTTAACCATTACACGTTCTGTTTGAGTTTCGTATTGTGCAGGTACTACTTTCAATTTCTTGTAAGCAGGAGTCTTTGTAATTTGAACTGTTTGAGTTTCATAAATGTCGGGAGTTGTACAACGTACATAACATTTACCAGCTTCAGGATTTGTTGGTAAATCTTGTGCTTGTGCTGTGTTTAGGACAAAAGCAAAAGCTGCACATAATAATAAAATTTTCTTCATAATTGATAGTTTAAAGTTAAAGTGTTGGAATTCAATTTCAAGTTACAAAAATACTATCATACTGATATACAAGCCTTAACACAATTTTTGGATTTGAATTTTCGGTTAAAGGACATTTTTTTACCGACCAAAAACACAATCATGAAAAATGTTTTACCATCTTTTACTTTTAACCATCTAATTCGCAATTTTACTAGAGCTTAAAAACCCTTTAAAATCCCAAGAAGACGCTGATGTTGCTCCTGAGTATAATCATAATGAGTAACAATGCGCAATTTCCCTTGCCCCATATCACTGATAACTATCTGATTTTCATCTAAATAATTAACAAACGTTTGTTTCTTTTCACCTTCAGCCAATTTAAATATGACAATATTCGTGTCTACCGGTTCAAGGTGGGCAATGCATTCCATACTATTTAACTGCGCTGCTATTTCCTTTGCTCTTCGATGATCCTCTGCAAGTCGGTCGACGTGATGGTCAAGAGCATATAATCCTGCTGCAGCCATAAAGCCAACTTGTCGCATGCCACCTCCTAATACTTTTCGCACTCTCATCGCCTTACTCATGAATTCCTTTTTTCCTACAAGAACAGAGCCCATAGGAGCACCTAATCCTTTAGACAAACAAACGGAAATAGTATCAAATAATTCCCCATATACTTTGGGTGATTCTTTTTGGGCAACCATAGCATTCCACAATCGGGCGCCGTCTAAATGGAATCCTAATTCATGTCTATCACAAACTTCTTTTATTTTCTGTATTTCAGAAAGGTCATAACAGGCACCTCCTCCTTTATTAGTCGTGTTTTCTAGACACACCAATGAAGTCAAAGCAGAGTGATAAAAATCGGGAGGGTTAATGGCAGCTTCTACCTGTTCTGCGGTGATCATTCCTCTATTTCCATCTAGGAGCTTACAAGAGACTCCACTATTAAAGGAAACACCTCCTCCTTCATAGTTATATACATGCGCAAAGGCATCGGCGATGAGTTGCTCTCCTGGTTGGGTGTGAATTTTTATGGCTGCTTGATTCGTCATACTGCCCGTTGGAAAGTATAGTGCATCATCCATCCCGAACATTTCGGCAATGCGGTTTTCCAGTTCGTTAACTGTTGGATCTTCTTTATAGACATCATCTCCCACTTCTGCTTTCATCATAAAAGCGAGCATTTCGGGCGTAGGTTTGGTTAAGGTATCAGAACGTAAATCTATTTTCATTGCAATTTCGCGAAAGCGGTATCCCCACCTTCGTCTTTATTATTAGTTTGAATAAATAGGAGTATCAAAACATCCAATAGGTGAGCCATCAGGAATCTTCGGACTGGCCATTACTTTAAATTTTTCAGGCGACTTTAAAAAGTTATTAATTTCGCCTACCATATAAGCACTATTGGCTCCCATAGCGTCTAAAGCTAATTGAGTTCGAATTTTTTTGAGTTGCGCTTTCGCGAAAGCTTTTGTTTGAGGTATCGCCTTAGGATGAACTGAAAGATTCATTAAGTGTTTTAATACATTATAATTAATGGATTCTTGAACACTCGCTTTATAAGGATCATTCACCTTACTAAAGAGAGTTTCTGCAACTAAAGTCGCTAACATGCCGTCTAGGCCCATTTGCGTTTTATCTAAGGCTGCTTGCTGCACCATTCGGTTGGCGCGCTGTGGATTCAATAAGATTCCTAAGGTCATATCGCTAGCTGTTGCCGCTGCTCCTAATGCATCAAAGCCAACACCGTTGTTACTTTGAAAGCTTTCGCGGCTTCTATAATAGCCGTGAGCTCTAGGAGGAAACAATTCTAGTTTCTCTTTCGGAATAGCCAAATGGTCAGCCGAAAGTGTTTTAAGTACCGATTGCAAGGCATTCATTTGTTCTGTAGCCTCTAGAATAAGTGTAGACTTTAAATGTGGATCACCTTTTACGGCATAATTATATTTCAAGCCGCCCACCATTTTTATCGCAGCTTCTGTTTGATATCTGTGATAAAAATACAGAGGAACAAACACATCTTCCAAAACAGAATATGGCTCTGAAGTGCGGATATTGTGTGCTGAAAAATTAGCAATAGCACCTTTACGAAGCTTTAATAAGTCATTTAACTCCTTATAAGCACTATTCCCATTATCCCATAAATGTGCCTGATAATGAGCTCCTCCTTGTGGGCGAGCATCACTATCTGTGATATAACGTAAACCTTTCTCTTCGGCAGTTTCAATAATATTGTTTAAAAAGGCTTTCTCACTCATTCCCTCAGGAACGACTCCATAACTATAGGCCACGGTAACTTTATCCCATTCACCAATCCCGGTTGCATAGGCATTTGAAAAATCAACATTCTTCCCATCCCATGATAAGGTAGGGTGCGGATAATCCATCACACTTGCCCTTCCTTTCGGACTGGCAGCAAAATTGTGTGCAAACCCAATGGTATGCCCAACTTCATGCGCCGACAATTGACGTATTCTAGCCAAAGCCATTTCTAACATAGGTTGGTAATTAGAATCACTTTTTTCAAAAGGTTTATTCATTAGGGCTTGAGCAATCAAAAAGTCTTGACGAATTCTCAAACTTCCCAAACTCACATGTCCCTTAATAATTTCTCCTGTTCGTGGATCTGTAACACTAGCTCCATAACTCCATCCTCTGGTGCTTCTATGTACCCATTGGATCACATTATAGCGCACATCCATAGGATCTGCATCGTCTGGCAACATTTTTACCTGAAAAGCATCAATAAAGCCAGCTGCTTCGTAGGCTTGATTCCACCAACGAGCACCTTCTAATAAGGCAGAACGTACAGGCTCGGGAGTACCTGGATCTAAATAGTAGATAATTGGCTCTACTGCCTCGCTACGTTTTGCCATCGGATTTTTCTTTTCCAAGCGATGTCTATTGGCATATTTTTTATGAATTGACTCTTGAATAGGCGTGGCATAGTCCATAAAGCTAGTGGAGATATTCCCAGCTCGTGGATCGAAAGGTCGTGGTTCATAATTATCATCAGGTAATTCGACAAATGAATAATGTTGTACCACCGTCAAAGCCCCAGAATCAGGAGCTACCGAACGAATATTCCTTCCAGTCGCTTGCCCTTTAAACGTAATCATAGCTTCAAACTCTGTATTCTTTGGAAAGCTTTTTGTACGTTCCATATGAATGGCAGATCGAGAGGTGTCTAATTTGTACGTTCCTTCTTTAGCCTGTTTTAGGCGTTGAGCAACACCATGGGTATCTTCCATAAGAAAGGGTGTGAAGTCAATGACATACGTATCTCCTTTTGTCTCTTTAATAGGAAATCCAAAAAGCACCGACTTGGCAAAAGCTTCTTCAATCGAGCGTTTTTCCAGCATATTATCTGTATTTGCTCTAAAACGCTGATTGGGTTGTACCAATAATAACTTATTACCCGCCTTTTGAAATTTTACAATTGCTGTACCTCCTAATTGACCACGGTCAAGACCAATGTCATTAGATCCCAGCCCTGTGCGCAGAGAATGCACATAGAGGAACTCGGCGTCTATCTTATCAACTTCGAGATATAGTTTGTCTTCAGACTCACTGTAGTGCATTTTAAAAAATCCATCCTTAGTGTCCAGATCAGTTTTGGTAGCCAAAAACTGGGCACATAAGGAAGACATTGTAAATAAAAAAACGGTTAGAAAGGTATACTTTTTCATGTGTTGGCTTTTAAGGCTGACTAAGATAGGTGTTTGTGCGCTTTCGTGAAAGCGAAATAATAAAGGAAGGATTTCTGAGGGATTGGGGAAATATGAAGTTAACGTGATTAGTTAACCGTTATATGTTAACTGTTATCTGTTAATGTTATCTGTACTTTGCTAAGTATTTACTTTCTACTTTCTACTTTCTACATTTCACTTTTAATTTCATTTTCCTTTCCGACTCATCTGAAAAGAAAGTATTTTTACAATTCGAATACTACCTATGATTACACTTGAACAAATAAAATCACTCCAAGAGCGTGTTACTGGCTTGAGGAGATATCTTTGACATCGATCGCAAGCAGATCGAAATTTCTAACGACGAAGAAAAAACCTTTGACCCAAATTTCTGGAATGACCCTAAGGAGGCAGAAGCCTTTATGCGAGCGCTACAAAGCAAAAAGCAATGGGTACAAGACTATAACAAGTCCCAGACTTTTATAGATGATCTTGAGGTGCTCTTTGAATTTGCCAAGGAAGGTGAAGTTGGAGAAGCTGAAGTACAATCTAAATTTGATGCAGCTTCAGAACATATTGAGGATATTGAATTTAGAAATATGCTCTCTGAAGATGGGGATTCTTTAAGTGCTGTACTTCAAATCACCGCTGGTGCCGGAGGTACTGAAAGTTGTGATTGGGCTGCAATGCTTATGCGCATGTATCTCATGTGGGCCGAAAAGCGAGGCTATAAGGTGAAAGAACTCAATTTTCAAGAAGGCGATGTAGCCGGAATAAAAACGGTTTCTTTAGAGATTGAGGGCGAATTTGCCTTTGGTTGGCTCAAAGGTGAAAATGGTGTCCATAGATTGGTGCGTATCTCCCCTTTTGACAGTAATGCAAAAAGACATACCTCCTTTGCCTCTGTTTACGTGTATCCTTTAGTAGATGACAGTATAGAAATTGTAATAAACCCAGCCGATTATAAAATTGTAACCGCACGTTCATCAGGAGCTGGTGGGCAAAATGTAAATAAGGTGGAAACCAAAGTGCAATTGACTCACTTTCCTTCTGGGATCCAAATATCCTGTTCTGATAGTCGGTCGCAACATGATAACAGAGCCACTGCTTTGCAAATGTTGAAGTCACAGTTGTATGAATTGGAACTCAGGAAACAATCAGAGGCTAGACAAAGTATAGAGTCTGGGAAGATGAGTATCGAATGGGGCTCCCAAATTAGATCTTATGTTTTAGACGATCGAAGGGTAAAAGATGTTAGAACCAATTATGAATCACGCCAACCAGACAAAGTATTGGATGGAGATCTAGATCCATTTTTAAAGAGTTATCTCATGCTCATGGGGCAAGAAGATGTGAGTGATGAATTGTAAATATGACTAGACTTAGACTAGCTTATTGATTACATAAAAAAGTATTTCTTATGCAAAAAATAAAAACTATCATTTTCGACTTGGGCGGTGTACTTATCGATTGGAGCCCAGAATATGTTTATTTAAAAGAATTTAGGGGTGATCGCGCGCAAATGGATTGGTTCCTTAACCATGTATGTGCTTGGGACTGGAATGTTAATCAAGATGCAGGATATCCTATTGCCAAAGCTACTGAGGAGCGTATTGCCATGTTCCCGGAATACGAAGCTTTGATCAAAATGTACTACGGTAGATGGGAAGAAATGCTTGGTTTTACGCATAATGGAACCCTAGCGATTTTAAAAGAGTTAGTTGACAACCCTGAGTATCGAGTACTCGCCCTTACTAATTGGAGTGGAGAAACCTGGCCCAAAGCGATTGCAAAATTCCCGTGGCTACAATGGTTTGAAGGTATTTTGGTTTCTGGAGATGAAGGCATGCGAAAACCATTTGCCAATATCTATGAACTCATGTTATCTAGATATTCAATACAGGCGGAGGAAGCAATTTTTATTGATGATAGTCTCAAGAATATTGAAGGCTGTGAGAAAGTAGGCATTAAAGGAATTCATTTTAAAGATTCCAGTACTCTGGCAGCGCAGCTGCGAGCTGTAGGTTTAAAAATACAAATTCAATAAGATGTATAATGACAAAAATCTATCACAATCCGCGATGTAGTAAGAGTAGACAAGGGCTTGCTTTAGTAGAAGCTTCAGGCTTACCTTATTCTATTGTTTTATATCTAAAGGAGCCACTGCTATTTGATGAAGTAAAAACCATCATCTCACAACTAGGTATTAAACCCATTGATTTGGTGCGAAAAGGAGAAGCCATTTGGAAAGCGTCCTTTAAAAACAAGGACCTTACGGATGCAGAAATCATCCAAGCGATGGTTGAACATCCTACATTAATAGAACGCCCTATCGTTATTCATGGCGATAAAGGGGTGATAGGGAGGCCCCCAGAAAATATTTCTACTTTACTGAGCAAATAAATTGTGCTTCTTTTATCTTTTATTTAACTCCTATTTAACGTCCACACTTTGGGAATACAAGTACTTTTCGGCAACCAAAACAATTGCATGAAAAAGTTAATTTTAGCCTTAGTACTTTTAGGCCTTGTCCCTTCTATATACGCACAAAGACCAGGAAATACTTCCGATATCGTACTTTCAGGGAAGGTACTTGATAATGATGATAGTTTCCCATTGGAATATGCAACAGTGACTTTGGTAAATACCAATGACCCAAAGGCAATTACAGGAGGAATCACAGATCAAAATGGGGAGTTTAATATTACTGCCCCTGCAGGTACTTATGACATCAAAGTAGAATTTATCTCTTTTGTACCTAATATCAAAAAGGCCCAAAAATTAACTGAAAATACTTCCTTAGGCACTATACGCTTAGCGATGGATGCGGCGACATTGGAAAATGTAATGGTAATCGCCGAAAAAACCACCGTCGAATTCAAACTAGATAAACAAGTGTATAATGTTGGTAAAGATCTCACCGTACGAGGTGGAACTGTAAGTGATGTCTTAGACAATGTTCCTTCTGTATCTGTAGACGTAGAGGGAAATGTAGCCCTAAGAGGTAATGATGACATTCGTATCTTAATTAACGGAAAACCTTCAGGCTTAGTCGGTCTTAATAGTAGTGATGCCTTGAGACAGTTACCTGCTGAATCCATTGAACGTGTTGAAGTGATTACTTCTCCATCGGCGCGATATGATGCCGAAGGAAGTGCAGGAATTATCAATATCATTTTAAGAAGAAGTAAACTACAAGGACTCAATGGTGCCCTAACTGCCAATGGTGGATATCCAGAAACCTACGGTCTTTCAGGAAATATAAATTATCGAACTGGGGATTTCAACTTTTTCACAACTGCAGGATATAACAATCGAGGTTCCTTAGGAAATTCCTTTACCAAATCCTTATTTCCCAATGGAAATACCGTGACTGAAACTAGAACCTTTGATCGTCAACGTAAAGGATTGAGTGGAAATTTTGGTTTAGAATACTATATTAATGACAACACTAGTATTACGGGATCTATCGTAATAAGAGATAGTAATAATGAAAATTTATCTGAAAATACCATCGTTCAAACGGGAGAAGTAAATACAACATCTAAACGGTTTTCTCCAGAAGAAGAAGATGATTTCACCCTTCAATACAGTCTAAACTTTGATAAGAACTGGGAAAATGACGGTAATCTTACTATAGAACTACAACTGGAAGATAGCGAGGAAGATGAGTTCACAGACATTCTTAATGTGGGTATTGATACACAAAGAGAAACGAATCAAACCCTCGAAAATCAAGAACGTTTTTTGGCGCAGGTAGATTTTGTACAGCCCATTGGAGAACAGCATCGTTTTGAAGCTGGATATCGCGGAAACTTTAATGAGTTGAATACCGATTATATCGTGACTCAAGATGATGATAACGACGGTGTTTTTACCTTGAATACAGACCTGACCAACAATCTGATTTACAAAGAACAGATCAATGCCTTTTATACGCAGTGGGGAAGTAAAATAGACAAGTTTAATTATCTATTAGGATTGCGATTAGAGCATACAGATATAGAAGTAGATCAACGTACAAATAATAGTTTTACCAATCGAGATTTTACAAACCTATTCCCAACTGTTAACTTAAACTATGAACTCACAGAAAAACAAACCGTGAGTCTTGGTTACAATCGTCGAATTCGAAGAGCCCGAAATCGCTTTATCAACCCCTTCCCTTCTAGAACGAGTCAGACGGTATTATTCCAAGGAAATCCAGATATCAATCCTAGTATTTCCAACGGACTTGACCTTGGCTACTTAAACCGTATGGGGAAAGTAACTCTTAGTGGTTCTGTTTATTTTAGACGCAGTGAGGATATCTTCCAATTTATTACCAAGTTTACCGGAGAACAGGTAGAGGTTAATGGTGTATTGGTCGATGAGCAGGTGCGAACCCCAATCAACTTATCAAGAAATGATCGCTTTGGTGGAGAAGTAACAATGACTTACAGTCCGTCGCGCAAATGGCGTTTAAATTTAAATGCCAATTTATTCCGTTCTGAAACATCTGGCTTTTTTGAAGAAACCGACTTCGGGAATGAAAATACAAGTTGGACAGTACGCTTAAATAATAAGTATACGCTTCCTGGCAAAATCGACTGGCAAACACGTATGGATTACCGTGGGCCATCGGCTACAGCTCAAGGAGAGTCTGATGGAATTTTTACTACGAGCTTAGCCTTTAGTAAGGATCTCTTTAAAGAACAAGCATCTATTGCTCTTAATGTAAATGACCTTTTCAATTCGCGCAAAAGACGTTCAGAAACCTTTTCACCTGTTATTGGTGAAAGCGAATTTCAATGGAGAGAACGTTCTATTAACTTGTCATTCACCTACCGTTTCAACCAAAAGAAAAAGCAGCAACGTGAAGGCCGACAAGAAGGTGGAGAAGAAGACTTTGAAGGCTAAACACCATTGAACACCTGATTTTTTGTACTTTTCTATCCTTAAAGCAGAAAAGTATTTTGGTTTGATTTCAGAAAGATTTACAGTACATGTAGAAGGCACCCATGCGGTTATTATACCGGATGATGTGGGTTGCGCTTTCGCGAAAGCGGGACACGCCCGCGTTGCTGTCAAAGCCTACTTTGAAGGAAATGAACTAGATTTTCACGGGAAATTACATTTTTACAAAGAACAATACCTTATAAGTTTTGGGAAGCGTTACCAAAAAGCCCTAGGCGTTTTTCCAACAGATTTCTTCGAACTTCAACTTCTAGAAGACAAAAGTAAATACGGTGTAGAAGTTCCGGCATCCTTACAGGCCGTACTCGATAGTGATCCGAAAGGAGCTGCTATTTTTGAAAGCCTTACACCAGGTAGAAAAAGAGGTCTGATATATTATGTCTCCCGTTTTAAAACCGCTCAAACTCAAATTGACAAGTCGCTGATTATCTTCGAAAACTTAAAAAGAGGGATTCGGGATCCTAAAGAAATTATTAAGCCTTTATAGGTATTTTAGCCCGTCAAAAAATAAAGTTATGCTTTCTTCACGCAACTATATTACTTTTTTTACATCTTTAAGACAAACTATATAACCATGAATAAATTTAAACTGCTTCTCACCTTTCTGCTTTTGGGAACGCTTCAAAGTTGTTGTTGGGATGGTAATTGTGATGACAGTGATGACATTGTAATTGTAGAACCACCCTTTGAATCGGCTTATGAGCCTATTGTCTTAGACAGAGAGACCTTTGAACAAAGTGTCCAATTACTACCACCAAAGCCTATTGTAAATTCAGGAAAAATTTACGTCTTAAACAATCTTCTTTTTGTGAATGAAAAGCTAGGCGGTTTTCACGTATTCATAAATGATGACCCTTCAAATCCTATACCCATCAATTTTATTGAAGTACCTGGTTCGTCTGATGTGTCTATTCGTAATGGTGTTTATTATATTAATCAAGCAGTTGACTTGATTGCAATAGTGTATAATACGCGTAGTAGCGAACTCATCATTTCCAAACGTATTAAGGATGTATTTCCTGTTTTAGTATCCCCAGAGGGTTACTATCCATATGATCTTGATCAGAATAGTGTTGTTGTAGGTTGGAGACTTAAATCTTAAGAAAATGAAAAAATTACTATATATAATCGCTCTAGTGTTCATAGCCATAGGTTGTAGCACAGACAGTTCAAATAATGACAGTGCGTCACAAGACGCTGCAACCTTTGATGGTCAAGGAGGTTCTTTAGCCATTTTTGCCCTAAAAGGGGACTATTTATACGCGGTAGATCAGAGTGATCTCATTGTATTCTCAGTAGTAAATGCAGCAGATCCTGTGCAGGTAAACAGAGTATCTGTAGGCTTTAATGTGGAAACTATTTTTGGCTATGAAGACTATCTATATATCGGATCCCAAAGTGGTATGTTTATTTATAATATTAGCAATCCAGAATTTCCTGAATATTTATCCTCTGTAGAACATTTTACAGCCTGTGACCCTGTAGTGGCAAATGAGACAACTGCTTTTGTCACCCTTTGGTCTGACGTAGGCTGTGGAAACTTTGTGAATCAATTGGAAATATACAACGTAGAAGATATTCTAAATCCAGTGCTACTTAGTACTCGTGAATTAACTTCGCCTAAAGGTTTAGGATTGTATGGAGATTATCTTTTTGTATGTGACGATGAAATCAAAATTTTTGATGTGTCAGATCCTGAAAACACAGTCTTAGTTCACAACATTAATCGACTAGCCTTTGATGTAATCATTCAAGGAGACCTACTCATTGCGATTGGAGAAAGAGGTGTTTGGCAATATCAATTGGATCCAAATCTTATCACAAATACTAGCTCATTAAGTACTATCAATATTTAAAGCTTTTTCAAAAAAATATGTCCATGCGTTAAAACAATTGTATCTTAGGGTGAAAATTTAATCTAACCCAAAAGAAAAACGTATGAAACGCATAGGATTGATGGCAGTACTTAGTATTGCAGTACTTGCTACAAGTTGTAAAAAGGAAGAAAAAGAGACGGAAGTTGTAAAAGAAACTGTCGAAATAGTGAAAAATGAAGTAGTTACACAATCCAAGAAAGTGACAATGAAATTGGAGCCAAAAAGCGATAGTAAAGCTTCTGGAAGTGTAGTATTTAAGGAAGTTGAAGGAACTGTAACTATGACTGCGGTACTTGGCGGACTATCAGAAGGAACTCATGCAATTCACATTCATGAAAAAGCCGATTGTTCTTCAGCCGATGGTAAATCGTCGGGCGGACATTGGAATCCAACGGCACAACCACATGGTAAATGGGGTGATGCTACGGGATATCACAAAGGTGACATAGGTAATTTTGAAGCCGATGAAAATGGCAATGGAACGATCACTATGTCTACAACAGAATGGTGTATTGGTTGTGAAGATGCAAATAAGGACATCACTGGAAAGGCAATCATAGTGCATCAAGGCATCGATGACTTTACGTCTCAACCAAGTGGAGCTGCAGGCGCTAGAATAAGCTGTGGTGGAATTATAGAATAAACCATTTTAGATTACAATTAAGGCCTCTAGTTATTATTACTAGAGGCTTTTCTATTACCTTTGGCGAAGAATTAATGGGCTCCTATTACAATAAAATTCTGACCTTTCTAATAAAATTTTTATGAACCCTTCGGCTAACGGTTGGATACAAAAGCACTTACCATACTTCATGGAATTCCTTGAAGGGAATCCTTATGATGAGGGAAGCATGTATGCCCAATTACGAAAACAAGGTTTTATCTATGGGGCCTCTGTATTCACCTTATTTGACGAGGAAAGCGAACAGCTAAAGTGGACGGAAGAAGAAAAAACTAAAATCAATTTATTTGATGCCTTAGCATTCACTTATTTTGATACTATTGAAGGTGGATCAGAGAAAGACTGTATCGAAACCATAGTGCGTTTCTACCATTTAATCCAGATTAAGCAATCTAGTTTTCATATTCAAATAGGCAAAGATTCTCCCTATGACCAGTTGGAGAAAATTATTCAACGCCGCATTCAAACCAACGAGCCTTTACTAAAAAAGAATTTTAGCCATTTAATCACAAATGCCCTTCTTTTCGTTGATATTTTGGCTTTTGATCACTATTTGTTATCCAACGGAAACCCCTTGGAATATGGAAAAGCATTAGAAGGCATCTTAATTAATACGATTTGGATTGCTTTACAACAAAAGGAACTCAAGGAAAAATACGACGAACTATTAATTAAACTTTTTGAGAGTTCGATACATTATAATGTTGATATTATTAATGAAGCAAAGACTATTCAAGAACTCAACATTGAACTTTTTGATCACGAACTAAGCAGAAAATATATTCTAGATCTCGCGGCACTTGCTGTTTGGGATGATGACCAATTAGACAAAACTGAGTTTGTTTTTCTGAATGACCTAGGAAAACATTTGAGTTTGACCAGTGCAGATATTCAAACGTCGACTGATTTTGCTCACGAATTTATCACTAAGCACCGTTCAGAAATAGCTTATTTAAATTATAGTAATCCAGTAAAACATTTTTATCTACAAACAAGTAAAACCGTGTCTACCCTTATTTTGCGTAATAAAAATCGCTTGATTCAAGAAATTGGGCAGAGTAAGGATTTAGTCGTTTTACTGGGGCAATCGACAGTCAGAGATCTGAATGATGATGAAAAAGTAGTAGTGAAAAATCAACTTATTGATATCTGTAAAACCATCCCATCATTGGCTATTTTCTTACTTCCTGGTGGCGGTTTATTATTACCATTACTCACAAAATTTATTCCACAACTTTTACCTAGTGCCTTCAACGAGAACCGAATAGAAAAAGGTAATAAGTAGGAGTTATTCTAACCAGACTTTAAAATCTTTTACGCGTTCTCGACTCACAATAATTTCTTGTTCGTCCCAATTATTCAATTTGATTTTTAATCGGGAGTTAGTGTAAGAGATCATATCTTTAATAGCATTGATATTTACATAATACTTACGGCTCACTCTAAAAAAAGTTTGAGGTGCTAGTTCATTTTCTAACAATTCTAAAGTGGTGTCCAAAAGATAATTACGACCATCGACCGTTGCGGCATAGGTTCCTTTGTTTTCACTATAAAAGCATTCAATCTCATCAATGGTAATCATTTTAAGATGCTGACCAATTTTTGTAGTGAAGCGTTTTTTGTATTCCCTTTCTACAGGAGTAGCTCCAAGTAACCTCTTAATATCTTCAAAGTTTAAGGCGACATTTTGTTGTTTTGGTATACGAGCTTTAAATTTTGTTACTGCTGCTTCTAAATCTTCGTCATCGATTGGCTTTAAGAGGTAATCGACGCTATTGAGCTTAAAGGCCTGTAAGGCATACTCATCAAAAGCTGTCGTAAATATAATGGCACTTTCAACAGCTACTGCGTCAAAAATTTCAAAAGACAAACCATCAGACAGTTGAATGTCTAAAAATATAAGATCCGGATGCTTATTAGATTTAAACCAATCAATTGCTTCTTCTACTGAATGCAACATTTCATTTACCTGCACCCCCAATTGATCCAACATTCGGTTAAGTCGGCGGGCAGATGGTTTTTCGTCTTCAATAATCAGAACATTCATGTTTGGAAATGCTTTTAGCGTTGGTAAATAATAATTGAAAATACTGCTTTTAAAACGTTCTAATTCTTAAATAGCAGAGAAATAAAGAACCCTGAGGAGTTTTTAAATTTTATATTAGTCTTCATTAGTAACACTAATGCGACAGCCTAGTTTAGAGTGTAAATGGCACAGCTTGCTAAATATAAAGTCTACCTGTACTCTGACATGCAGGATTTCTACTCCCACTTTACAGCCTCCTTTTCATCCTCTTCTAGAATTTTCTTGATTTGCTTGTCTTCCCAAGATTTGAATAAATTCTTAATAAAACGACCTCTAAACACATAGATTCCATGTCCTGCTAGCCCTAGTCCCCAGAAAAATGGAGTTGTAAACCGTGCCCAAAAAGGTACATAAAGGGTGAATTGTTCTGCCCCAAAGACCCCAGAATAAAATAGCTGTAATAGAATATTGACAATGCAGTAGATGATAAGGTGGTTATACCATCCTTTAATCTCTTTGACTTGTTTTATGGCTCGGTCGAGCTTTGATTCTTTTGGCTCCTTCATTAGTTCCATCTTTTAAAGTTAACTTCCTCCTCCTCTTCTTTCTCCATATACTCCTTCATCTTTTTAGATTCCCAATCCTTTCCTAAGATGAAATGAAGACCAAAGGTTTTTGCGGTTTCAAATACTAGGCCTATTCCCCAAAAGAAGGTAACCCATAGAAACCACATACTTCGCCATTCATTGGTGTAGTAATTAATCCCTGCTAACATTCCATTGACAAGAATAAAGCTTAGGAGGCTCATATAGTATTTACGTAGTTCTTGTACACGTTGACGTGCTCTTAAATATTTTTCTTCTTTTGATTCCATGATGCTAATTTTAAAAAAGTTGACGATCCTTTTCCATGATCTCTTTTATTTTACGCTCTTCCCATTGTCTTCCAAAAAATGGATTCCAACCAAAGGTTGCTGTAGCGTGTCCCATTATACCTAAACCCCATCCAACTATTGGGAAGATGGCCCAAGGAAAGTTTCCTGATCTAAAGTTAAGAAATATGAAGAAAGCAGAAAATATCAGATATATAACTAAATGCGTATAAAATCCTTTCATTTTCTCAACTCGTTGTTTCGCTTTTTGATAGCGTTCGGCATTTGAATTGTGAGTTTCCATAGGTAGGTGGTTTTTAATTACAGTGTAAATGTCAATGATTTACACCTTATTCCAAATCAATTCCCACCGAGTTGTAGTTTTTTGTGTCCGAATTGTAAGAATGCAAAGAAAAAGGTGATAGGGCAGGCAAAAAAGGTCGTTTTTCGTCTTTTAGAGAAGACAGATGCAGAACTATTAAGCTATTTAACAATAGCCCATAAAAAAACCAACTCAGCTGAGTTGGTCTTATATATAGTATGATAAAAAGAGTTTTAAGCCCTTTTTGCTTTGCGTTCTTCCATTTTCTCTTTTACCATTTCAATCATTGAACCTCCTATCCAGTAAGGGATAACGAATGTCAACAAAAAAATCATTAACCAAAATCCTATTGTAAGTATGGTTAAAAATGCAAGAAATCCTAAGTATTGGTCAAAATCAAACATGGTGTATTTTATTTTCTTATTTCGGCTCAAAGATACCGTATAAATATCGTTTTTCACAAGAGAAATTTCAGTTTTATTGACAGGATATTGACAATAAAAAATGAGTGCAAAATTGTAAATTTGTAATCTAAACATTCACCTGATGGACTATAGAATAGAAAAAGATACCATGGGCGAGGTAAAAGTACCTGCCAATAAATTATGGGGAGCTCAAACTGAGCGTTCTCGTAACAACTTTAAAATAGGACCGGCTGGCTCTATGCCATTAGAAATTGTATATGGTTTTGCCATATTAAAAAAAGCTGCTGCTTATACCAATTGTGAATTGGGTGGATTAGCTATTGAAAAGCGTGACCTTATTGCAAGGGTATGCGATGAGATTTTAGAAGGTCAACACGATGATCAGTTTCCACTTGTGATTTGGCAAACAGGTTCTGGAACCCAAAGTAATATGAATGTCAATGAGGTGATTGCTAATAGGGCACATCAGCTTGCGGGTAAAATTATTGGAGAAGGCGAAAAGACCTTACAACCTAATGATGATGTCAATAAATCACAATCGTCTAATGATACCTTTCCAACGGGAATGCACATTGCTGGTTATAAAAAGGTGGTGGAGAATACTATTCCAGGAGTTCAAAAATTAAGAGATACCCTCCAGGCTAAGGCAGATGCTTTTAAATCTGTTGTCAAAATTGGGCGTACCCATTTAATGGATGCCACTCCCCTCACCCTAGGACAAGAGTTTTCGGGTTATGTTTCCCAACTCAACCATGGCTTAAAGGCTTTAGAAAATACGCTTCCACATTTGGCCGAACTTGCTTTAGGAGGTACGGCAGTAGGTACTGGTCTAAACACTCCCAAAGGATACTCAAAACGTGTAGCAGAATATATGGCCGAATTCTCAGGACATCCTTTTATAACGGCTCATAATAAATTTGAAGCTCTAGCCGCTCATGATGCTATAGTCGAAAGTCATGGCGCTTTGAAACAGTTGGCAGTTGCTTTAAATAAAATTGCAAACGATATTCGCTTAATGGCATCAGGTCCCCGAAGCGGTATCGGTGAAATTTCGATTCCAGCTAATGAGCCAGGTTCATCTATCATGCCTGGTAAGGTAAATCCTACACAATGTGAAGCACTTACTATGGTATGTGCTCAAGTCATAGGTAATGATGTCGCTATTGCTGTAGGTGGTATGCAAGGACATTACGAACTCAATGTATTTAAGCCAGTTATGGCATCTAATTTCTTACAGAGCGCTCACCTTATTGGAGATGCCTGTACATCCTTCTCTGAGCATTGTGCAGAAGGCATAGAACCCAACCAAGCAAGAATCACAGAGCTTTTAAATAATTCCCTAATGTTGGTTACTGCCTTGAATACAAAAATAGGATATTACAAAGCTGCTGAAATTGCTAATACAGCACACCAAAATGGCACAACCTTAAGGGTTGAGGCCGTTAGATTAGGTCATGTCACTGAAGAGGAATTTGATCAGTGGGTACGACCAGAAGATATGGTATAGAAGGATAAAAATTTAATTTTTATCGTTGAAATACATAAAATAACCGACAAAATGCAAATTGTCGGTTATTTTTTATATGTTTGTCTCGTTGGTCCCTACATATCGACTCTATGAAACAAATCCTACATATCATTCTTGCGCTTTTTGCGCTAAGTATATCTGCTCAAGAAACGGTATCCTTTTTTCAAGATACTAGAGAACTTCACAATATTCAATCAATCCAGAAGGAGGCATTTGAGCCGATCGTTGATTCTAATTATGGATTAGACAACGGTGTATTTTGGTTTAAGATTTCCCAAATTGACCAGGTAATAGAGATGCTCACCATACCTTCCAATCATGCGGGGTCTTTACAATTATTTGATAGTAATGGCCAGTCTATTCCAATTATGGCTAATTCTCGCTATCCATCTTTTACCCTTAACGTCCAAAAACATGAATTCCCATTATACTTAAAAGCAAATTTTCAACAAGAGGCTTATTTTCCAATTCAAATCGTTGAGGCAGAAAAATTCATTTCTACTGAAAAGTATGAACTCTTGGGCACAGGTATTTATTATGGAGCAATAATCTCCCTTATCTTAGCAACCTTTGTGTTCTTTTTTATTACTCAGAAGAGAGTGTTTTTATTTCACGCCTTACTGACCGTTGTCATAGCCCTTGCTATAATAGCAAAAGACAATTTATTTTACCTTACTAACATTGACTTGACATACTTCGTCCAACTGGAACTTTTTAGCCATTTTTTAGTTGGCTTCTTTGCGTTCTGTTTTGTCTATTTTTGTATAAATCTCAATGCTCATAAAAAGCGTTTTGGCTACATTCTAATTATTACTACGACTTTTTCATTTCTCGCCATGCTGGCCTATTTTGTAACAAATGACATGGTTTTTTTCTTCATATCTGACCTTTTTAGTATTGGTTCTATCCTGACGGTATGGATAATTGGCATGTTTAAAATCAAACGAAAAATCATTAATTGGATCATAGGAACAGTTTATTTTGTCAACATTTTTCTAATGATAGAAGTATTCCTGTTGCATACGATTGGTAAAACCTTTTTTGGGTTATCAATAACAGCTGCTAAATATTGCGTGTTATTAGATGTTGTATTAATCACCTTGGCAATGGTGTATACTTTTAGGAAGATGAAACACAAAGAGTCTCTAATGCAACAACAGGTACGTCATTACTTTCAACGCCTTGAAACTTTGGATCAATACAAAAAGGTTCAAGATGAAGATGACGCCTACCTAGAAACCTTAATAAACGAATTTGGCCTTGCCAATGTGGAAGTAAAGATTTTACAAGGTATTGCCAAAGGACATTCCCATAATCATATTGCCTCAGACTTCAATATGTCTGAAGACGATGTTGCTTTTGCCGCTAATAGCTTATTCCATAAACTAGGTATTGAAGCCGATCGAGAAATCAGAGTACTCGTTTCTTAAATCTACAAATCTACCCTCTTTTGTAATGCTTCTTATAACTTCGCCATGAGAAGATCCCTAGTAATACAAATATTGCAACACTTGTGATAATTTTTGGCATGGCAATATCTCCACCACTTTGGTAAGCATGCAGTCCTGATAAATAATAATTCACTCCAAAATAGGTAAAGAAAATAAACGACAAGGCAAATATGGATAGCATATTAAAGGTCCAACGGCCTCTCAAGCCTGGAATCAAACGCATATGAATTACAAAAGCATATACAATTAGGGAAATCAACGCCCAAGTTTCTTTTGGATCCCAACCCCAGTAACGCCCCCAACTTTCATTAGCCCATTGTCCTCCTAAAAAGGTACCTATAGCCAATAAAACCATTCCAACTGTCAGCGCCATTTCATTGATGACTGTAAGCTCTTTAATATTGAGATCCATACGTTTCTTATTATCCGTGGTGGTAAAGATCATAAGCATTAATGACACAAAACCTAGCACTGCTCCCAAAGTAAAAGGTCCATAACTCGCTACTATCACGGCAGTGTGAATCATTAACCAATAACTATTGAGAACCGCTTGTAAGTTGGCAATCTCTGGATTCATATAATTCATACTGGCTGCCCATAATATAAAACCGGCTACAAAGGCAGTGCTTGCAATTGTAAGCATACTCTTTCTACCAAAGGCCAAGCCAAAAAACATAGTTGCCCACCCCACAAATAACACTGATTCATATGCATCACTCCATGGTGCATGCCCAGAAATATACCAACGCCATATCAAAGAGCCCGTGTGTAATAAGAAAAGCATCAATACAATGACTGCTCCGACCTTAGTCATTGAGTTGACAAATCGATTTTCGTAAAAGATTTGAGTGATCACAAAAATCATCATAAAAAAAGCAGCCAGCATATACATCCAGTACAACTTCTTAAAAGGATCATGTTTGTTATATTGTATCTCAGCGACAACCTTCTCTGCTGAAGGCATAATATCGGCTCCAAAACGTTCTTGGAACTTCCCAATACTAAACAGCAACTCGTCGGCCTTAGAAAAATCTCCAGACTGTCGTGCTTCTTGTAGAGTTCCTAAATACAATGGAATTATCTGTCTGCTGTATAGACTATCCATTCCTGTAAGACCAGATTCTCCCAGTTCGGCATATGACATCCATTTATTATTAGTGTCATTGGGCTTTGGAAATATTTTTAAAATACTCCCGCTTAATGCACGATTTAATAAGGCAAGCCGCTGATGGATATCCCTAAATTCTTTATCGATAACGGTAGGTGTTGCTTCTCGATAGGCCTCTGCGATAAAAGGGTCTAGTTTGTTAGTCAACTGAGGAGTAATAAAATCCATTAATTTAAAACGCGTCACATCATCAGGTACTCCAATGATATTTCGGATACTATCATTCCCTTTTTTCAGGTAAATTAAATCTGCCCAGAACCAAAGTTGTGGATTTTCCATCATCGATAACATCACCTGATCTGCATTCAGTCCAGCATAACTATCTTTACGTGTCAGTTTGCGCAGCAATAAACTCGAATAGGTATTGATAGGCATCATACGTCCTCCATCGTCTTGAATCACCATACGCCCAAATTTTGAGGCATGTTCCAAAGGAATAGCATTGGCAATAATTATAGAGTCCAAAACTGCTTTCTCAGGAGCAGTCATATGTCCCTGCTCTTCACTTTGCACACCAATTACCTCTTCAACCGCCTCAGTGGTATTAGAGACAGAGTCTTGTATGACGACAGCAGAGGTGTTAATTTCCTGAGCTGTTAAGGGTTGCGCTTTCGCGAAAGCGAAAAACACGATAATAATACCCAAAGTAGCTTTTTTCGCCTTGATCTTGTCGAGCATTCTTTTGAGATTCCCAAAACGAGATCCCTTGTCAAACAATATTAACATTAGGCCTAAGTACAATAAAAAGTACCCAATATAGGTCACCCAAGTACCCCAAAAGTCATGACTCACCGAAAGAATAGTTGTCTTTTCATCCGGCTCAAAACTCGCTTGAAAAAATCGGAAGCCCTTATGATCTAAAACATGGTTCATATAGATATCATAATCAAAAGGTTCTTCATCTTCTACGGTTAATTTACTCTTAAAAGACGAAAAACTATTTTCAGTACCAGGATATCGTTCTGCGATAAAATCATTCAATTTTAAGGCAAATGGAAGTGGATAATCTTTACTTCCGTAAGAGAGATAAATCTTATAATCCTCAAATTCTAACATTTTTTTATCGTTGCTCCACCCTTTTCCGCCAAGTAAGCCAACGGTTTTTGTTTCATTTCCAATGGTAACATCTACAAATAAAGCATTCTGATCATTCTTTTGTTTGGCATCCTTTTCTACGATCCCTGTACGCCCTTTGATTGCAGGTTCTGGAATCACAAAAAGGATTCCTTTTAGGTTATACAAGGCTCGCAATTGCAAGGCCTGCGTTGAATCTTTGATTACCTCATTTTTAGTTTGAGTTGCCATAACCGTAACATCTCCTTCAAAAGGGGTTTTTACAGTATAATTTTCACCATCGTAGGCAATATTGATCGCACCCTCTGTAGGTTCGTTAAAGGCGTAAAGTACATTGTGAACATTGGCAACTTCCCCAGCTACTAAGAAGTGCTCATGGCGCTTTTCACCATCAGTTTCTACTAGTTTCAAATGCCATTCTCCATTTTCATCTTCTACAAAACCATCTTCCGCTCCGCCTATGAACTTATTGAACTTTATCTGAATATCGGTCTTCGAATCGTTGGTCTGATTATAGTAGGTATTCCAAGTAAAATTATTGTTCAAGCGGGAAGACATAAGTAGTTCTTTCTCTACGGTTCGTCTCATAGGTTGTCCGTTGCGTTCCCCATCGATAAAAACCTCTAAATACACTTTCTCGCTTAAAAAAGTATTTTCAGAACTCCCTTCTGTAATGGGCATCACCCCTTCATAGCTTATATAACGTGTGATTCCAGCTCCTATTAAAATAAGAATGAAGGAAGCATGAAAAATAAGAGTTGTGATTTTTTCTTTTCGCAATAGCTTAAAGCGAAAGACGTTCCCAATAAAATTAATTACAAAGAAGATGTGAATTGCCGAAAACCACCAAGAGTCATAAACCCAATATCTTGAATATGGTGTAGGCGAAGTTTCCATTCCTCGATCCATGAAGGTTCCAACAATCATTGCAACGGCATAGGTGATAAAAAGAAATCCCGTAAGACGGGTTGAAAACAATATTGAAGCGAGTTTCTTTTGCATAATAAGAGGGTACATTTTACCGTCGGCAAAGATAAACTACAGCGGCGTTTTATTCTAGGAAATCAATGTTGGAATTTGTGCCTTGCCCCATGAGTATTAAAATTTAACAGACCTTAAATTAATCTCCTAAACAACTCATAATCTTTGCTTTGAAATGCATTACAGCACTCCGCTCCCACAAATAGCTCCCTAAAACTAAAAAACACCTATTTTTACGACTGTGATACAAGTAAATATAATTGGAACTGGAAATGTAGCCTGGCATTTAGCCAAGCGATTTGAGACTTTAAGTTCGGTGCGACTGCAACAAGTTTGTGGACGCTCACCGGCTGCCTTAACCCCGTTTGTAGATTTAGCTCGTAAAACGGTAAATATCTCACAACTAAAGCCAGCCGACATTACAATAATCACAGTTTCTGATGACGCTGTAGTTGAGGTATCAGAAGCCATTCCCTTTAGCGGTGAGTTGGTGGTGCATACTTCAGGGAGTATCGCTATGGAAGCACTCTCATCTAAAAATCGTAGAGGGGTTTTTTATCCAGCACAAAGCTTTTCAATTGCAGACGCTGTTGACTTTCAAAATGTCCCTATTTGTTTAGAATACGAACATCGTACAGACAAAGATATCTTGGGAGGTCTCGCACTTGCCCTATCAGAAAATATTCATATCCTCAAAAGTGAACAGCGCAAAGAACTGCATCTAGCTGCTGTATTTGCTAATAATTTCACCAATTACTGCTATACTGTTGCCAAGGAAATTTGCGATGCCCAGCGTATTCCATTTTCGTTACTGCATCCATTGATGCTTAAAACGGTCGCCAAGGCAGTAGCCCATGAGCCAAAAGAAATGCAAACAGGCCCGGCAAGACGAGGTGATGCTGCAGTTATCCAAAATCAATTAGAGGCCTTGGAAAAAGATCATCACAAGGAATTATATAAAACCATGACCTCCCTGATAAAAGAACATTATGGAAAAGAGTTATAAGGAATACCTACATCAAATAACCACTTTCATTTTTGATGTTGATGGTGTGCTTACCGATGGTAGTGTGCATATTACTACCGACGGTCAACTGCATCGCACTATGAACATTAAAGATGGATATGCCTTGAAGGAAGCGATGAATCAAGGCTACCACTTATGCATCATTTCTGGCGGTACTGATGAAGGGGTGCGTAAGCGTCTTCAAACATTGGGAGTAAAAGATATTTATCTAGGAGCGCATCATAAAGTAGAGCAATTACAAGCCTTTCTTTCAGAGAAGGACATTAACCCTGATAATGTTTTATATATGGGAGATGATCTTCCTGATTATCCAGCCATGAAAATGTTAGGTGTTCCCACTTGTCCGCAAGATGCAGTTAAAGAAATTAAAGAGATATCAAAATACATTTCTCACAAAAACGGAGGGAAAGGTTGTGTTAGAGATGTTATTGAGCAAGTTTTAAAAGTACAAGGTAAGTGGATGCAAGGCTTTGATGCTGCTGGGCATTAACTCTTAATCTATCGAAGTACCAATCCTAAAAAGATTATATAGGCGACAAAAAGAATGATGCCTTTATATCTTGAAATTTCTAAGCGCTTTGGAATAAAAGCCAGCGGGACAAGCACTCCTGCAAATCCAATCATCCAAAAAATACTACTGTCTAAAATTATAGGGTCGATATTCTTAATTGGTTTTACAATTGCGGTGAGTCCTAGTACGGAGGCAATATTGAAGATATTAGATCCAATAAGGTTTCCTAAGGAAATTGCTTTCTCCTTCTTTAGCGCAGCAATAATAGAAGCCGCTAGTTCCGGGACACTAGTTCCAATAGCTATAACCGTTACAGAGATGACATAATCACTTATCCCAACCGATTCAGCCAATCGCGTAGCACCTTTTACTAAAAACTCAGACCCGAAGTATAAAGATGCGCCTCCAATAGCGAGCCAAACGAATATTTTAAAATAGGATGTTTTTGCTAATCCATCATCTATTCCCTCCGCATCAGCTACCACTACACTTTGTTTGCGAGCGCGCTTTAATAAGAAAAAGAGATAAATAAATAATGAAAGTACGAGTCCGATCCCTTCTAATTGACTTAGCATGCCATCGTTTGCCAATAAGAAATATAATGCCACCGAGAAGAGCATCATGACCGGCCAATTGAATCGATAAAAATCTCGATCGACAGTTAGGGAAGATATTATTGCCGTTAGACCTAGAACCAATCCGATATTAGCGACATTGGAACCTATTACATTGCCCATCGCAACATCTTCCAAACCTTTATAAGCGGCTTGCAAACTCACTAAAAGTTCTGGTGCCGAGGTAGCAAAAGAAACCACGGTAAGACCAATTACCATCTTGGATAACTTTAACTTAAAAGATAAGCCAACAGATGATCGCACTAAAAATTCACCCCCAACAACTAGGAGTAAAAATCCAACTAGCACATAAAAAATACTCATAGCGATAATTTAAGTGCGAATATAATAAAATAGGAAGTAAGGAACTTGAAAAAGCTAGGCTACCTATCCCTAAATGAACAAGCCTCATGGTCCTTTACTTGAACATGGGGAGCTGTCTATTTTATATAATACTAGTTGTTTTTAAGCATTGTCAGGTGCACTAAAAATAGTACATTAGTTTTCCCATGGAGTTGACACCTGAATTTATAGAAGCCGAGAACAAAGAACTAACGAGACAGTACAAAAAACTGTTACGCATTAGTTATCAAGCCTTGTCCAAGGAAGACAAAGTCCTTATTCGGAAGGCTTTTGAAATTGCAGTAGATGCTCATAAGGATCAACGCCGTAAATCTGGGGAAGCCTATGTTTTCCATCCGCTTGCAGTGGCCCAAATCGTAGCTTCTGAAATTGGTTTAGATGCAACTTCCATTGCAGCTGCGCTCCTTCATGATGTAGTAGAAGATACAGAATACACTCTCAATGACCTTGAGCAAATGTTTGGTGAAACCATTGCACGTATTGTCGATGGACTCACTAAAATTTCCAATCTTAAAAAAGACAGAGACGTCTCTTTACAGGCTGAGAATTTTAGAAAAATGCTGCTGACAATTAATGATGATCCGCGGGTTATTATTATTAAGATAGCCGACAGACTTCACAATATGCAAACCATGGACGCAATGCGGCCGGACAAGCAGGCTAAAATATCATCAGAGACCTTATATATCTATGCGCCTTTAGCGCATCGAATGGGACTTTATAATATCAAAACAGAACTTGAAGATTTAAGTTTAAAATATACAGAGCCAGAAGTCTATAATGATATTCGAAGTAAAATTAAAGAAAGTAAGGCTGAACAGGATCAGTACATTAAAGATTTTAAAAAGGTAATTGAAGAATCTTTAGACGCAGAAGGGCTCAGTTATGAGATTAAAGGAAGGCCTAAGTCTATTTATAGTATTCGAAGAAAAATCCTTAATCAAGGAGTGAGCTTTGATGAAGTTTATGACAAATTTGCTATTCGTATTATTTATCGTGGAGATAAGGCCAATGAAAAATTCTTAGCATGGAAGATTTATTCGATTGTAACAGATCACTTTCGACCTAATCCAACACGTTTACGGGATTGGATCTCCTCACCTAAATCTACAGGCTATGAAGCCTTGCACATAACAGTAATGGGGCTGAAAGGGCGCTGGGTCGAAGTACAGATTCGTTCAGAACGTATGAATGAAATCGCAGAGAAAGGATATGCTGCCCATTTTAAATACAAACAAGGTAATGATGGAGATAAAGGTCTAGACGAATGGATCAATCGTCTCCAAGAAGCTTTGGAGAGTCCAGATACCAACGCTGTTGATTTTGTCGAAAACTTCAAACTCAACCTATATAATAAAGAGATATTTGTCTTTACACCACAAGGAGATTTGAAATCTTTACCCAAAGGTGCCACTCCTTTAGATTTTGCTTTTAGTGTTCACACTGAAGTAGGAATGCATACACGAGGTGCAAGAGTTAATGGCAAATTAGTCCCCTTAAGCGAAGAACTAAAAAGCGGAGATCAAGTCGACATAATCACTTCTGATCAGGCAAAACCTACAAGTAACTGGTTAGACTATGCCACTACTGCAAGAGCGCGCTCAAAAATAAAATCTTCTTTAAAAGACGACAAAAAGGAGTTGGCTGAAGAAGGGAAAGTTGTGCTTTCGCGAAAGCTAAAATCTCAAAAAATTCAACTTAATGAAGCTACGATTAACGAACTCGTATCCTATTTTAAATTAAGCACCAGCCTTGATTTATTTTATCGCGTTGGCATAGGGACAATTGATAATAAAATGATTAAGGAGTTTGCTGCTCAGCGTTCTAATGTCTTTATGAGTTTTCTAAAAAATAAAATTAGAAAAACCAGTGCTCCTGAGGATGTTGATAAGGATGAGATTACGCAGAAATACGATTCGCTGGTCTTTGGTAAAGAGCAGCAGAAGTTGGACTTTACACTCGCCCAATGTTGCAATCCGATACCTGGGGATGCTGTATTTGGATTCACTACTATTAACGATGGCATAAAGGTACATAAGAACAATTGCCCTAATGCAATCGAAATGCGATCTAAATATGCATATCGTGTATTACCAGCTAAATGGGTTGACTCCTCTGCTATTGATTATAAAGCAGAAATTAAACTGTCGGGTATTGATAATTTAGGATTGGTCAATGAAGTAACTAAAGAGATTTCTGACCATATGAATGTAAATATCAAAGGAATAAGTTTCACAACAAATGATGGTATTTTTTCAGGTCATATTACCCTAGTTGTACAAAATCAAGGATTGTTGAAAAAGTTAATCGACAACCTTAAAAAAATCAATGGTATTGATAAAGTGACTCGACTATAATTGCGTAACTTCGCACCTTTAGAAAAATAATGAGTGCAAAAGCCACTATAAATAAAGATCAAGAAGTTGTAAAAAGTGTTTTTACGGCATACCTTGAAGAAAAAGGACATCGCAAAACTCCTGAGCGGTTCGCTATCCTACAGGAAATTTACAACAACGATGAACACTTTGACATCGAGTCCTTATACATCAACATGAAAAACAAAAATTATCGTGTGAGTAGAGCAACCCTCTACAATACGATAGAGCTTTTGTTAGAATGTGGTTTGGTGCGCAAACACCAATTTGGAAATAATCAAGCGCAATACGAGAAATCTTATTTTGATAAACAACACGACCACGTAATCCTTACAGATACAGGAGAAGTGATTGAATTTTGTGATCCTAGGATCCAAGCTATTAAAAAAACCATCGAAGAAGTTTTTGACATTACTATTGACAAACACTCTCTTTATTTTTACGGAAAGAAAAACACTTCAAACTAACTATACAATCACAAAGCAATGGCAGTAGATTTACTACTAGGACTCCAATGGGGCGACGAAGGAAAAGGTAAAATTGTTGATGTTCTCACCAAAGATTATGACATCATCGCGCGTTTTCAAGGCGGACCTAATGCAGGACACACTCTTGAATTTGACGGCATCAAACATGTTTTACACACCATCCCTTCTGGAATTTTTCATGATAATGCCTTGAATGTCATTGGGAATGGAGTGGTAATAGACCCAGTGATTTTTAAGAAAGAATTACAAAACCTAGATAAATTTGAAGGATTAGATTATGCCGCGAAGCTTTTGATTTCGCGTAAAGCACACCTTATTCTCCCTACTCATAGATTACTCGATGCAGCTTCTGAAGCTTCTAAAGGGAAAGCCAAAATTGGTTCTACTTTAAAGGGGATCGGACCAACGTATATGGACAAGACCGGAAGAAACGGTATCCGTGTGGGAGATTTAGAATTAGCCGATTGGAAAGAACGTTATGCCGCTTTACGCGACAAGCATATTGCCATGATTGATTTTTATGACGCTAAAATTGATTATGATTTAGAAGAATTAGAAACAGAGTTCTTTGCAGCTATCAAAACGCTAAAAAGTTTAAAGTTTATTGATTCTGAAGAATACTTATATCAAGCACAACGCTCAGGAAAAACTATACTTGCAGAAGGTGCTCAAGGATCACTCCTCGATATTGATTTTGGAACCTATCCTTATGTAACCTCATCAAATACGACAGCTGCAGGAGCCTGTACTGGCTTGGGGGTTGCTCCTAATCAAATTGGTGAAGTCTTTGGGATTTTCAAAGCCTATACTACTCGTGTAGGATCTGGACCTTTCCCAACAGAACTTTTTGATGAAGATGGAGAAACTATGGGCCGTGTTGGAAATGAGTTTGGTGCTACCACCGGACGTGCAAGACGTTGTGGATGGCTAGATTTAGTTGCCTTAAAATATGCCGTTCAAGTTAATGGGGTAACTCAACTTATGATGATGAAGGGCGATGTACTTTCTGGATTTAAAACCTTGAAGGTATGTACTGCGTACAAATACAAAGGAAAAACCATAGAGCATTTACCGTACAATATAGAACCTGAAAATATTGAGGTAATCTATAAGGAAATGAAAGGTTGGGCTGAAGATCTTACGGGAATGACCGAAGCTTCTCAATTACCAGCTGCTTTAAATGAATATATCGACTACTTAGAGAAAGAACTTGAAACACCTATCAAGATAGTTTCTGTAGGGCCAGATAGAACTCAAACAATTTTAAGATAAGGCTTTCGCGAAATTGCGATGCAAACAAACCGCTATTCCTTGGAGTAGCGGTTTTTTTATTTAATTGCATTCAAAATATTCTGAGTAATTATCGGCATCTAGCACCTTCTACTCTTTTGACACTTCCTTAACGCTTACAGCAGGCTTTTTTAGTATTTTTGTCACCCATGAATGAATTTAAATCATACTTCCTAATCTTAGGATTATTCCTTTTTTCGCTTCAAGCGAAGGCACAAGAACAAGCGCCTAAGGAAATCAATATAGATTCTGACATCAACCGAATCAGTGAAGATGAATACCCTGGGGCAGTTATCTTTCAAAAATCCACCAATCAAGTCTATATCGAACATGAGGGTGTAGATATGTATTGTGATCTGGCCTTCTTTTATAAAGATGATAACTTTGTAAAGGCATATGGAAATGTAAAAATGAACCAAGGGGATTCTGTTTCTATGCGAAGCCAATATGCCGAGTATAACGGAAACACAAAATTTGCTTTTGCTTCTGGTAAAGTTTGGCTTAAAAAAGATACAACAACGGTCACTACAGATTCTATGTATTTTGACCGTATCAAACAACAGGCCTACTATAGAACAGGAGGCACTGTGACTTCTCCCAACAGTACCATTACGAGCAGGATAGGACGCTATTTTATGGAGCAAGACAAAATTTCCTTTGTCAGCGATGTTGTAGTGACTAATCCAGAATATGTAATCAATAGCGAACAATTAGATTTTTATAGCGTTCCTGAACATGCCTATTTATATGGTCCTACCACTATCTTAGGAGAGACTTCCAAAGTGTATTGTGAACGTGGCTTTTATGACACTGCAAATGATATTGGATATTTTGTAAAGAATTCAAGAATCGATTATGATAATCGCCGTGTTTTTGGAGATAGTCTATATTTTGATCGAGACCGTAATTTTGCCAGTGCGACAAACAACATTCGCGTGCTTGACAGTATCAATAACACCCTGATTAAAGGTCACTATGCCGAAGTGTATCGTGACAAAGACTCAGTAATGATTACTCAAAGAGCGGTTGCAATTACGGTTGAAAAGCAAGATTCAGTATATATCCATGGGGATAAACTGATCGTGACTGGAAAACCTGATGAACGAATAGTGAGAGGATATTACAATGTACGCTTGTTCAAAAGCGATATCAGTGGTAAATGTGATTCTATTCACGTAAACCAAAAAACTGGATTAACACAGATGATTAGTCGGCCAATTTTATGGAGCGATCGCAGTCAGATAACGGGAGATAGTATTCATTTAATAAATAATACGGTAACAGAAAAACTCGACTCTCTCAAAGTGTTTGACAATGCCTTTATCATTCAAAAAGATAGTATAGAAGGCTACAATCAAGTAAAAGGTCAAAAACTCTACGGCTTCTTTAATGAGGAGAATGAACTGGACAAGGTTGATATTCTTCGTAATGCAGAGAGTATTACTTATTTGCGTGAAGAAGATGGTTCCTTGCCGGGTATTGATAGGTCAAAATCTGCATCTATTAGGCTTTTGTTTGAAGACAAGGCCATCGATGAGATAATTAAATATAAAGGCATTAGTGGTACCGTATATCCTCCCTCACAGTTTCCTGATAACTTAAGACGTATCGATGGTTTTATTTGGCGGGGCAGCGAACAATTAATGACTAAAGAAGACATTTTTAAAGGAGAACCTCCCTTTGAGCTAACACAGATACAAGGGATTCCTTTACCTGTATTGGATGAGGATTTCTTTGCACTCCCTGAAGATAGCGAAGAACGGATTATTCCAAAAGCATCTGACCTAACCCCTGAAGATTTGCAAGCTCGAGAAGAAAATGCTCCAAACTTGATTGACCTTATCGACTCAGAAGATTCAAAAGCACAAAGAGATGCATTGATTGAACGAAATACTGCTAAAGCCAAAGCCCGAGATGCAGAACAGAAGAAAACAAAAGACAACAAAGTTAAAAGCGGCGGCATCAAGAAAAAAGATGATAACTAGCGAATTCAATCATTAGTACAATCATAAACCATCATTTATTCAATCATTAATTCCTTGAAATCCGATTTCCTCAAATATCAAGCACAAACAACACCACATCCACTAGCGATGGAGGTCGATCGTGCAGAGGGAAGTTATATCTATGACACTTCTGGAAAGCGGTATTTGGATTTTGTTGCGGGTGTTTCTGCTTGTAGTTTAGGACACCAACATCCACGTGTAAAAGCGGCCATCATTGCGCAATTAGACCGATACCTTCATGTAATGGTCTATGGAGAATATGCCCAATCGGCGCCGGTTCAATTGACCAAGCTTTTGGCTAAGCACTTACCCGAGGGGCTTAACAGCACCTATCTTGTCAATAGCGGCACCGAAGCGATTGATGGAGCCATTAAATTAGCTCGAAGAGCCACAGGACGTACAGAAATTATTGCAGCTACCAATGCTTACCACGGTAATAGTTACGGAGCTTTGAGTTTAATGAGTCACGAAGAACGAGTAGCACCTTTCAGACCTGTCATTGGGGATGTCTCTTTTTTGCAATTTAACGATACCTTACAACTCGATAGAATCACCCCAAAAACGGCCGCCATTGTCTTAGAAACCATTCAAGGAGGTGCTGGCTTTATTGAACCACAGGATGATTATCTAAAAAAAGTGAAGGCTCGCTGTCAAGAGGTTGGGGCATTATTGATACTCGATGAGATACAGCCTGGAATGGGACGAACGGGAAAACTTTTTGGTTTTGAAAATTATGAAGTCGTTCCAGACATATTAGTCACTGGAAAAGGTTTAGGTGGTGGAATGCCTATTGGGGCTTTTACCGCTTCCGCGAAAGTGATGTTACTCTTATCAGACAATCCAAAATTAGGTCACATTACCACCTTTGGCGGTCATCCAGTGATTGCTGCAGCTGCGCTTGCTACCTTGCAAGAAATCACTGAGAGCAATCTCATGGCGCAAGCTTTAGTGAAAGAACAACTGCTTAGGAATTTATTAGTCCATCCACTAATAGTTGAAATTCGCGGTCGCGGATTAATGCTAGCCATATTGACACCTTCGGCTGCTATTGCTTCTGAAGTGATCTTGCAATGTGAGGATAAAGGTTTGATCCTATTCTGGTTACTCTTTGAAGAAAAAGCAATTCGGATAACGCCACCGCTTACAATTTCCGAAGACGAAATTAGAGAAGGCTGCGCTATTCTTTTGGAAGTATTAGATAAAGTGCACGCTCAATCAGCTTCCTAAACATATACTTAACATAAAAAAGGACTAGCATAACCGCTAGTCCTTTTTCTATGAATTGCAATCCTGCCTACCGACAGTTAGGTTCGCGTCGGCGCGTCGCCGAAGCTTAAGCGAAGGAGCAAAGCGTAAAACTACTACTTCAATGTTCCATATGTCTTAGCATATTCTAACATCTGTCCTTCAAAAGTTGCTGGTTGTTCAATAGTGAATCCTGTAATCTCCTCCCCTTCCATAACAGGAACGATCACTGGATTTACAAATCCGCTATAGGCAGCGCTTTTAAATTTGCTATTACGCTCCAACACTTCTGCATGAAGGGTTTGATCTACTTTTACTCCATAGTTTTCTACCAAGTCTCTACCGGCTTCGTAATCTCCTTCAGAGGTGATACGTTGCGTTTCGCGTAATAATTCGCCAAAAATCTCTCTTAGTTTTACATAGTCATTGATATTATAATATGTCTTTCCATCACGGATAACTTTTTCAATAACATTTTCTGCCGCCCCACGCTCAAAAGCCCAAGCACTTACCCACTGGCGATTTACCATATGAGCTTCTTCCACATCGTCACCAAGGTTTAAACGAATTAATTGAGTCATCAACCCATTACGGATGTAACCGTCATAAGCAGCTTTTCCTGTTTTCTCCCAGTCGGTTACCAAACCAAGTTCTTGTAATTTGGGATCTCCCAAGTAGTACAATCCGAAAAGGTCAGCACGACCTTCTTCAATCGTCGACTTATATCTTTTTAGAGTTTCTTTTGGAGTACCCACACCTTCGTTAATTTGTCCAGAAGCATGTCCTACCACTTCGTGAAGGGCTGTGTGTAGCTTATCACCTAGTTTTCCGTATTCTTCTTCCAAGGCCACTTCTTCTTCATCATGTGCAAACTCTTTCAAACGTCCAGTTCCTCCAGCTCCATTATAAGCGTTAATAATGTTTCCAAGAGACACAGATTTACTTCCATGTGCCTGACGAATCCAGTTGTTATTAGGCAAATTCACACCAATAGGCGTACTAGGAGATGCATCTCCAGCTTCCCCTGCAACAATTACTGTTTTATAAGACACTCCTTTTACTTCTTTCTTTTTATGTTCAGGCATCAGTGGAGAGTTGTCTTCAAACCACTGAGCTTCTTGAGAAAGAACAGCCATCTTTTTTGACATATCAAAATCCTTGATCTGTACGATGGTTTCATAAGAACCTTTATACCCTTTAGGATCATTATACACTTCAATAAAGCCGTTAATCCAATCTATGTTTCCTTCTGTATTTGTCGCCCAAGCGATACAGTAATCATCCCAAGTTTCTAGACTTCCCGTTTTATAGTATTCGATTAATAATGCTAATGAATTTGCTTGCTTTTCATTTTCGGCAACACCTTTTGCTTTTTCCAGCCAAAAAATGATCTTATCGATAGCGGCTCCATAAAGCCCTCCACTCTTGTATACCTGCTCAACAAGTTTTCCATTTTCTTTTACCAGTCTTGTGTTCAAACCTTTTTCTATAGGTTCTTTGTCGTCAACTTTGATAGCCTCATAGTATGCCTCTACCTCAGCAGTAGTTACATCTGGTCCATAAAAATTGATAGCACTCTCTAATACGATATCTGCGTCCTTCCCAAGATTTACTTTCTTAGCATCCTTATCATTAAAGATCACTTCAAAAGCTTCTCCTTCTAAGGTTGTATTTGTTGCGGCTAGTAATTCCTTAAGGTAATCGGCTGAAAATTCAGGCTTCAACTTATCATTACTATAATGATGGTGTATTCCATTGGAGAACCAAACTCGTTTAAGATAGGTTTCAAACTGTCCCCAAGAAGGAGTGTCTTTATCACCCTGATAGTTGGCATATACATTTTCTAGTGCAGCACGTATTTCAAGATTATGACGGTAATTTTGACCCCACATAATATCACGACCTGCCAATCCAGCTTGGGTCATATAATAAACTAATTTCTGTTCTTTCAGAGTTAGGTTCTGAAAGCCGGGAATTTCATAACGTAAGATTTTAATATCGGCAAACTGATCAACAGTTCCATCGGTTGTTTTTGTGGTTTCCGCTTTCGCGAAAGCGCCATCATTCTCTTTAGTAGCATCTCCTGCACAGCTCGCTAATAAAACGATGCTTAAAGCAAGACCTCCTAGTGATAGTAATTTCATGTGTATGGTTTTTTTTAAGTGCCTAAAGATACCAAAATTACACACGTCAAAAATTTCTATCTTTACACTACTAATCAAACATACCCCTTATGAAATTCTTAAAATTTCTACTTTTTGTAATTCTCATCGTCATTATAGGCGGTGCTATCTATTTTGCTACTCAAAATGGCAATTATAATATTGAACAATCGAAGGTGATTAATGCACCTAAAAGTGTTGTTTACGATATCGTACAAGACTTTAAAACTTGGGAAGAATGGGGCCCATGGAAGGCGGAAGAACCAGAAATGGTATTTAGCTACCCTGAACAAACAGCAGGAATAGGCGGAGCTTATAGCTGGGAAGGGAGTTTAAATGGCAGTATGAAAACAACAGCCGCAGTTCCTAATACCTCTTTAGAGCAGGATCTTACGATCATGACTCCTGGTGGCGAAAGAAATCCAAAGGTGAGTTGGCGTTTTGAAGATGCTGAAAATGGCGGCACCAAGGTTACTTGGTCCATGCGTGGAGAACACACCTTAATGGATAAGGCTTATTTTGCCTTTAACGGGATGGATTTTGATGCACAACAAATCGAGATGTACGACAAAGGCTTAGAAGGCTTGTCTACCATGGCATTTGAAAGTACTATGAAGTATGAAATCATTGCCAATGGAGTAACTGAATATGGAGGCGGCTTCTATCTGTATAAAACTAGTTCGGCCAATACTCAAAACATATCCAAGGTAATGGGTGAAAATTACGGGGTCATAATGGCCTTTATGGGCGCAAATGGAATCAAGCAATCAGGGATGCCTTTTACGATTTATAATGATATGTTAGAAAACGGAGGAGTCATTATGTCTAATGCGATTCCTGTAAAAGACAAGATAGTTGTTGCTGGAGATGCAGAAGTGCTCAGTGGATACTTGCCAAAATCTAAAGTGGTAAAATATACCTTAAAGGGTAATTACACTTATTTATCCTTGGCTTGGGAAGAAGCCTATGCGTATATAGAGAAATATAGATTAGAACAAAACAATACTCCATTTGAAATTTATACAACTGATCCTGGAGAATACCCTAATCCTGCCGATTGGATCACGGAAATTTATATTCCTATTAAATAAGGGATTGATTTTATCGTTTTTGGATTGCCGCTATTCGTTTTAATAAATACAACCAACTATTCTTTGATACCCATGAAAAAAATTCTTGCTTTACTTGCTTTCCTTTTAGTGTGTTTTCAACTTCAAGCACAAAACACTGTGGGCACTATACTAAACACCACAGATTCAGATGCGGGATATACATTATTTACTCCGTTTACAAACGCTGCGCCCAATTATACTTATTTAATTAATAATTGTGGAGAAGTAGTACACTCATGGACAACTTCCTATACTGGGCAAGGGTCAGATAGGTTAATGGAAGACGGCACATTATACAGAGGTGCTTATAACGATCAGTCTGGGCTGAGTTACAATGGAAATAATGGTCGTTTAGAGCATTTAGATTGGGATGGTAGTATTATTTGGGAATATGATTATTCGGGCTCAGGCTTTGGGTTTCATCATGATTTTGAGGTACTACCTAATGGGAATATTTTACTTCTAGTAGTAGAAAGAAAGACTATGGCAGAGGCTTTGGCAGCTGGGAGAGATCCTGCTTCCTTATTACAAGATGATTTATATACCGAAAAGGTTATTGAAGTTACACCTCAAGGTAGTAATGGAGGCACTATAGTTTGGGAATGGGATTTCTTTGATCATTTAGTTCAGGATTTTGATAATACAAAAGCAAATTTTGGAGTCATTGCCGATCATCCAGAGAAATTAAATATCAACTATTTTGCCTACGGGAATTTTGGTGAAACAAACAATGCCGATTGGATACATACTAACTCAATTGATTATAATGAAACATTGGATCAAATTGTTATTAGCGCAAGAGGAACTAGTGAGTTCTATATTATTGACCACTCTACTACAACTGCCGAAGCAGCAACTGGAAACGGTGGGACTAGTGGGAAAGGAGGCGACTTCTTATACAGGTGGGGAAATCCAGCTGCATATGATAAAGGTTCAGAAGCCGATCAAAAATTATTTGGCCAACACGCAGTGCATTGGATTCCCGACGGACAGCCGAATGCAGGAAAACTGCTCACTTTTAACAATGGGTTTACTAGGAATTTTTCAACTGTAGATTTGGTAGAACAACCTACACCAGATAGTGACGGAGTTTACCCTTTTGGAAATACTTTTGGGCCTTCAGAACCAACTACATTATATGTGGATCCGGTAGATCCTACCAATTTCTTTTCTGCCTTTGTTTCTAGTGCCTACTACACTCCTGAAGGAAATATTATTATTCAAAGCGGTACTCAAAATCGAATTTTTGAAGTAAATGAAGCAGGGCAAACGGTCTGGGAATACATCAATCCAATTTCTATAAGCAACGGTATTTCGGAACAAGGAGGGTCACCTCCTGGACCTAATGATCGGCGTACTTTTCGAGCAAGACGATATGCTATAGACCATCCCGCTTTTGATGGAAGAGATCTAACACCTGGTGCACCTATTGAACTTAATCCTGTTTTAGAGAATTGTGAGTTATTAGATATCGCCGATTTCTCAATCATATCGCAAGTGAGCATTGGGCCTAATCCTGCTAGAAACCAAGTGCAAATTTACAACTCGGAGGAGGAAGTTTCTTTTACAGTATTTGACCTGTCGGGTAAGATTGTTGTCAAGGGTAAAGGTAAAACTATTGACATAAGTGGTATTTCAAAAGGTCTCTATATTGTAAAAACTGGCCAAGGACACAGTACAGTTACTCATCAACTTGTTAAATATTAACAAGCCCAATCGCTTTCAGTATGAAACAGTTAGTATTAGTATTTATTGGAGGTGGTGTTGGTAGTATGGGAAGATATGTTTTAGGCAGGCTTTGGAATAATCCTTCTCATGGAATTCCATACGGTACATTTGCAGCTAATATAATAGGAAGCCTACTTATTGGTCTCATCCTGGGATGGGCTTTAAAAAACAATGCACTGTCCAGTAATGCAACCTTACTTCTTGCTACTGGCTTTTGCGGTGGATTTACCACCTTTTCAACTTTTGCTTATGAAAATCATGCACTCTTGAAATCGGGAGATTTTATGAGCTTTGCTATATATGCCATTGCAAGTTTTGCCTTGGGAATTTTCGCTGTTTTTGGAGGTATGTGGCTTGCCAAAGTCATATAAATAATAAAGCCTCTCTCCATAATGAAGAAAGGCTTTACTAATTGTTTTAGACACGTGCTTAGTTCTTAACCAAACGTACTGTTTTAGCTCCTTCAGTTGTTGTCACCGTTGCGATATACAAACCTGAATTTAAACGACTTGCGTCAATTGTATAGTTAACTGCATCTGGTTGAGCAGATAATACCATTTTACCTAATACATCATATACTACTACGCCAGTAATCACATTGCTTGAAGATGTTACATTCCAACGCTCTACAGCTGGATTAGGGTAAACGTTTACTGAAGATGGGTCAAAACTTTCAACACTAAGAACGTTAGTTCCTACTACAATACTACCTAAAGTAGCTTCGTCAGCAGGGTTAGCGTTAACACCAGTTACTGTGAACCCGTATTGAACAACTGTATCTGCACCCTCAACGTCTGTATAATGTAATGAAAAAGCTTCTCCAGCTACTAATGGTGCTGTTTCTTGCTTTACTACAGAGAAATCAGCATTAAATACTTTAATAAAAGCAATTGCTGGGTACTCACTAGACAATGTATTACTGTCTACTGTTCCTGTAAAGTAAAATTCTTGACCTACTAATGAAGCATCTTCGATGAAAGTGTTTCCTTCAAAGACTTTGTTTCCTTCTAAAGTAGTTTAATCAACCCAGAAAGGATCTGTTGGGTTCTCTTCATAGGTATTGAAGTTAGGCTGTAAGGTAACCGTATTTTCAGATACTCCGATGGTAGATTTTATAGCATCTACTGCCCATCCTGAGTTAAAAACAAATCCACCACCGTTAGCTTCCGTTTCGAATACATTGGCAAAACCTACCCATGTTGCGCTACCGTCTACAGTAACTTGTGTTTGTGCATTTGAAGCAAAGGAAAATCCTAATGCTGCTACGAATAAAATGTAAATGTGTTTCATGATATTAAAATTTAGTTATTAAAAGAATTATTTGTGTTACTTACTTTTTTGATATTCAATTTCTGTTTTTAATGTCGTTGCTGAACTACCACCAACCATTACCTTAAAGGTGCCATTTTCTACAGTCCAGACTCCATTATTTTTATAAAAACCGAGTTCTTTTTCTGTGAGAGTCACTGTTACTCTTTTTGAAGTCGCTGGCTCCAATGAGATTATTTCAAAACCTTTAAGTTCTTGTACTGGTCTTGCCACAGAAGACACTGCATCATTAATATACAGTTGTACAACCTCCTTACCTGCTACTTTCCCAGTGTTGGTGACAGTCACAGACACTTTTATGGTATTCTGTGATTGTGACACCTCAAGATCTGAATAGGAGAATGAAGTGTAACTCAGTCCGTGACCAAAGGGATATAAAGGAGTGTTATCTAAATCGGAAAAGTGAGACCAAAAAACAAGATCATTTGGCAACTCATTCGGCCTTCCTGTACGTAAATGATTGTAATACATTGGGAGTTGGCCTACAGATCTAGGAAAGGTCATAGGAAGCTTTCCACTTGGATTATAGTCGCCATAAAGCACTTGAGCCACTGCATGTCCGCTCTGGGATCCTAATTGCCATGCCTCTACAATAGTAGGAATATGCTCTGCTGCCCAATTGATGGTTAATGGACGTCCATTATTTAAAACTAAGACAATGTTCTTATTTACACTGTAAATAGCTTCTAGAAGTTCTTGTTGAACTCCTGGCAGACCTAATTCGGCACGACTTCGTCCTTCTCCACTTTGAAAGCCATGTTCTCCCAATACCATAACAACAACATCTGCATCCTTTGCTACTTCTTTTGCTTTCGCGAAAGCGGATCGGTCATCTTCATTAATCTTAACCTCTGTGATAAAGGCTGTGGCTCCTACAGAAACATCGGCCCCTTTGGCATAGGTTAAGGTATTCCCTTGATATGTTTGCATTCCTTCGAGAACAGATATTGCTGAATTATCTTCGGCTGCGAGGCGCCAACTCCCCAACGGACTATTCTTATCTGCTGCCAATGCTCCTATTAAGGCTATTTTTTGTCCGGATTTTTTAAGAGGTAATAAATTCCCTTCATTTTTTAACAGAACAATTGACTTTTTGGCAATGTCTAAAACTGCATCGTGAAAGGCTGGCTTTCCTGTTGTTTCTTTTTCGCGTTCTTCATCACAATACTTATACGGATCATCAAATAATCCCAATTCAAACTTTACCCTTAAGATGCGTCTTGCTGCATCATCTATGAGCTTCTCATCTACTTTCTTTTCTCGTACGAGTGAGGCTAAATGTTCTACATAATGATATGATTCCATATCCATATCTGAGCCAGCGGTTATTGCAAGTTCAGCAGCATGTTTTCCATCTTTGGCATATCCATGGGCAATCATTTCGGTTATTGAACCCCAATCAGATACTATAAACCCATCAAAACCCCATCGTTCTTTTAATATATCTCGCTGTAAAAAGCTATTACCAGTTGCTGGGACACCGTCCCAAACATTAAAGGCATTCATAAAAGTTCGCACCCCCGCTTTATTTGCAGCCTCAAAAGGAGGAAATATGATATTATACATGGTATTATTTCCTGCATCTACCGTATTGTAGTCTTTTCCAGATTCTGAAAAACCATAACCTGCAAAATGCTTGGCGCAGGCGACGATTGTTTTTATTGAAGAGAGGTCATCCCCTTGAAAACCTCTAACTCGAGCATCGGCTATTAAACTGCCTAAATATGGGTCTTCTCCAGCACCTTCCATCACTCTTCCCCAGCGTGCATCTCTAGAGATATCGACCATGGGAGCAAAGGTCCAATTGATACCAGCAGCAGCAGTTTCTTCTGCAGCAATTGCAGCCGATAAACGAATCGCCTCGAGATCCCAACTAGCTGCCTCAGCCAGTGGTATTGGACTAATCGTTTTATAGCCATGAATTACGTCAAATCCTATAATTAAAGGAATTCCTAAACGTGTTTCTTCCACCGCGATTTTTTGGACTGCACGTACATTTTCAACACCAGCCACATTTAACATAGACCCCACATATCCTTTTCGGAGGTGGTCATATTTCTTTGCAGCATCTCCACCACCAGGAACGGGACCTGTAACATTCCAGAATCCATTATATTGATTCATCTGACCCACTTTTTCTTCCAAGGTCATTTGTTGTAAAAGTGCTTCCACTTTTTGATCAATACTATCTGCAACAGTATCTTGTCCCAAAACTGGGAAATATGCACCTACACAAAATACCAGTAATCCTAATCGAAAAATGCTATATCTCATTTGATTCTTATTTTATTGATAAACTCGTATATAATCGATTTCCATAGTTGATTGTTGGAAAGCAGGGTCAATACTGCCTCCAAAATTTCCTCCCATTGCCACATTTACTATTAAGAAAAAATCCTTATTAAATGGTACTGAACTACTATTGACAAAAGTGAAATGTGGATTTCCATCAACTGCAAAAACAATTTCATCGGCATCCCATTCCATGGTATATACATGAAACTCACTCGAAACCCCAGCTACAATTACAGAATCACCAATACCACCTCCTCCAGAACTACCTGGAAAATGCATGGTTGAGAAAATGCGATCTTGTTGATTCCCAACATGTTCTACTATATCCATTTCACCTGCTCCAGGCCAAGGGTTTGTATCTATATCAGCGCCTAAAGACCATATTGCTGGCCAAGTCCCTCCTCCAGTTGGTAGTTTAGCACGCACTTCAACTTTACCATACTGAAATTGAAATTTGTCCTTTGTTAGTAATCGAGAAGAGGTATATTCACTACCACTAAAAGATTCTGATTTGGCAGTAATTTTAAGGACACCATCTTCAACACGGACATTTTCAGAACGGTCAGTGTAGTATTGAGATTCGCCATTACCCCAGCCATTTTCACCAGTTCCAATATCATAAGACCAATTTGCAGAACAGGGTGCACCTGTTTCATCAAATTCATCGGCCCATATCAATACATCATTGTTCCCCATTCCACTGTTGCCAGTACTTCCAGAAAGGCAAGAGGGTGCTCCGCCTTCAGGAACGAAAGTGTGGTACCAAGCCAATTGATTCCCAGTTGGATCAAAAGGATCTTGTAATCCTCGAACAACTAATTTTGCTGCTGTTAGTTCGACAATTTCATAGGTCATTGCTCCAGACCAGTACGAAAGGGTACTGTTTGTTACTGTGATCATTTGTTTTCCGGAATTATTATCTTCAAGGATAACAAAATCAGTAACTAAATCTAATTGATCACTTACATCTCTACATTCGTCTGTAAATTCTTGAGGAGTAGCGTCTGGAAAGAATCGTTTGACTTCTGCCCAATTAATAAAAGTGGCGCCTGCAGTTTGCAATTCGAAAGAATAATTATCATTACCGTCATGACTAAAAATCAATACATCATCGTAGAGACAACCGTCCAATGAGTTCGGAGTAGCACTAAAGAAGTTTGGAAAAGATTCTATAGGATCTCCAACCCCAAAGTGACCTGCATTAGATGCATCCCATATCCAGCGCTTTTCACCGTCGCCAGCTATTTGTGATAATAGTTGTGGCTCAATAACCAAACGAACATCAATATCTATAGTTACCGCCAATGAACTCGACACACCCCCTGTTCCGTTGGCCACAACATTAATAACTTGACTATACATTCCCGACTGAGTGTAGCGATAAGACACTGCTTGTCCACTACTGTTAACTATTACCGGTTCTGCATCTTGGGTAAAATACACAAGAAAATTAATGGCATTCTCGGCAGTTGGCGTCAAAGTAACATTACCAGATTGATCGGTAGCAACTGTTATTTGTACATCCAAATTAGTGGGTGCTACTAAAGCACCAAATTGTCCTTCGTCATCTTGACATCCTATAAAAAGAGTCAACATCAGAAGGGCTATATATCGTTTAAAAAGATTCATCATTTTATTTCTAATTTTTCAATTGAATATCATCAAAATAATAGGTAGATCCGTCCCCTGAAAGGTCAACCACGAACTCAAAGAATATTACAATTTGTACAAAGTCCAAACCTATTTGTGGGTCTCCCGTAAAATCCCATACAATCTCTTCCCATTCATTGGCGACTGTTGTATTCCTGTCTAATTCTATAAACTCTGAACCACCGCTAGCGGTTTCAATTTTTAATCTTATTGGAATATTTGCTTTTGGAGAATAGGTCTTTATGGCAATTTTCTGGGTAGTTGAAAAATCAATTGGAGCCTCCAAAGGGATCACTGTACCTGCATAAAACAGAGCACCATCAGTTTTTATTGATTCGACAACTCTTGAGCTAGTGTTTATTCCTGTTGAGACCGGATTCATAACAACCATTGAATCTGCACCTTCAAAACCAAAGATTCCGTAATCGACAGTATCATCCTCAAAATCTAAAGGCAATACACGAGCTGGACTCTCAATGGTAACCGACTGTGTTTCTTCAATAGTAATAATACCACCATTTTTAGCAACCACACGTACCTCAAAAGTACCTTCAGTTGCGTATACATGAAATGCAGTTTGACCATCATCGATCATCGTAGGAACTTCCTCTGTTACATCTCCGAAATATATTTCATAGCGTGAAGCATTTTCTGCTGTTGGTGCAACTTCAATCTCAAATACATTTGATGGTGAGATCTCAATTGTAAAGGAAAGGTTTGTAGGAGGAACAAAGGTCACTGCAACCTCTTGAGTGATCGTAGCCGAAACTCCCAAACTATTGACAGCTGTGAGCTGAGCATTATAACTTCCTTCTGTATACGTATGAACAATACTTTCACCTGGGACAATCACGTCACTGTTTCCTGTACCGTCGCCAAAATCTATGACAAATGATGTAACACTCGTTCCGCTAGGCGCCAAGGTTACCACTCCTGAATTATCTGTACTCACCAAAACTTCCAAGGCAAGATCTGAAGGATCTGTTATATTATTGATAAAATTGGTGCTTCGCTCATCATCAGAACAACTCCAACATGTCAACATAACTACCGCTATGACTCCAAAAATATTCTTCATTGATATCTCTTTAATTTTCATTCCTAGTATCCGTTGTTTTGCGCCCATCGATTTCCAGCCAAGGCTATTTCAATAGCTGGTATAGGAAATACCTCATTTTTACCTGCTGTAAATCCGTTAATCTCTTGTGCAGCTCTTTGAGTACGAACGAGATCAAAAAACTGATGCCCTTCCCCTACTAACTCTAAGCGTCTTTCATTATATATAGCCGCAGTTAAGGTAGCTCCAGTACTCGATTCAGGATCTAGTCCTGCGCGTTGTCTTACTTGATTCAAATAATTTAAGGCGGTTGCATCTGGACCAGTTCCACGATTATGAGCTTCTGCGGCTAGTAATAACACATCTGCATATCTAATCGCTCTATAATTGTTTGGGTTTGTTAAATTCTGATCTCCAATATTACTATCGCCAATTCTAGGAATGTATTTTCTGTTGTAGAAACCAGTATGTTCAAATCCTTCTGTATAGGAAACTCCTGCACCATTGTTGAAATCTTGATTTGCTTCCGCGAAAGCAACTATATTAAGAATTGCCACATCCCGACGAATATCATCATCTGTAAATGCATCATAGGTTTCTTGGGTTGGAACATTGAAACTAAATCCAGATTCAAATAAAGGCCCATTAAAATTTCGAATGCCATTAAAACCAACAGCCACATTTCCTTCACTACATTGTAAGCAGCCAAAACCTGCTCCCTCAATATCCGAGTATTGAATTTCAAAAACCGACTCAGCATTGTTTTCATTTGTATTTTCAAAAGACGAAGCATAATCATCAACTAAAGAATAGGCTCCAGAAGCAATCACTTGATCCAAGACCCCTGCCGCTTCATCAAATTTATCTTGATAGATATACACCTTCCCAAGCAAAGCTTGTGCAGCTCCTTTTGTAACACGACCAATTTCTGATTGAGTTATTGGTAAGTTATTAGCTGCAAAAATCAAATCCGTCTCTATCTGAGCATATACATCACTCGCTGGAGAAAGGTCAATGGTATTTTGATCACCAAAGAGCAAACGCTTATCGACAGCCAAAGGCACATCTCCAAAAAACTTTACCAATTCAAAATAATAGTAGGCTCTCAAAAATGTCGCTTGTGCAATCACTTCATTACGCTTAGGAAAATCTGTTTTATCCTTAAACTCTAATAAAAAATTAGCTCTATTTACACCTGCAAACATCCAATTCCAAACATCTCTTAAGTTGGCATTCACTGGTGTATGTGTCATATCATCTATCTCCTGAATTCCGGGGACATCAATAGCGCTTTCACCTCCGGCGAGTGTATTATTTGAAGCGATTTCTCCTAGCATCACATTGATGTAAGAAGACTGTAATAAATCATAGGCTCCAATAAGAGCGTCCTGATAGTCCTGCTCCGAATTGAAGTAAGTTTCCGAATTCTCATCTTGAGAATTCACATCTACAAAGTCATCGCTACATCCTAAGCATACACTTAATACAAGGATTAATAGGACAGTGCTTTTATATATATTATTCCTGCTCATCATTATAGTTTTACGTTAAGACCTACTAAAAAGGTTCTTGGGGTTGGGTAGAATCCGTTATCGATACCTGCGCCTATAGGCGAGCCAGAAGAGGCTGTTGGGTCATATCCTTTATACTTTGTAAAAGTAAAAGCATTGGTTACTGAAGTATAAACTCTAAAAGAATCCAACTTTAATTTCTTTGAAAATGCATCTGGCAGCGTATATCCGAACTGTATATTTTGAATCCTAATAAACGATCCATCTTCCACAAAAAATTCAGAAAACTGAGTGTTGGAGGTCGCTGCTGTTGTTACTCGTGGCGAACTGTTACTAGTTCCCGGTCCCGTCCAACGGTCAAGGAAGCTTGTACTTCTATTTGTCAATTGTTGAAACCGCTCATAATTGCGCACTATATCATTTCCAACCGATGCAAAAGCATACACTAGAAAATCAAAATTCTTGTAATCTATAGAGAAGTTCATTCCAAAGGTTGCATCAGGTATAGGATCTCCAATATTGGTTTGATCATCTACAGTAATAATACCATCACCATTTACATCTACAAATCGAATATCACCAGGGACAGCATTCATTTGAGTAGCATGCCCATCTACATCGGCCTGTGTTTGAAAAATCCCTTGGGTTTTGTACCCTCTAAAATAACCAATAGGGAAACCAGCTTCCATTCGGGCGGGGAAATCTTGGCCAACTCCGAAGGAACCACCCGGGATGAAAGCGTTTTCACTATTTACAAATACCACTTCATTGTCTATAGTCGTAAGATTGAAACTGGCATTCATTCTAAAATCATCAGAAAACTCGTGATTATATCCAATACTAAATTCAAATCCTTTGTTTACAACGGTACCTGCATTTACTATAGGTGGTCCAGAACCAGGTGCCGAGGCCCCAAGAATTCCAGAAACAGGTGCAGTTACTAATAAATCTTCTGTGCGTCTATTGAAATAATCCACGGTTACATTCAAAGCATTATCCATAAAACGGGCATCAACTCCAATGTCAAATGTTTTTTGTTCTTCCCATTTAATTTCAGGGTTGGATATGGTGCCTACTGCACTTCCAAAGACTAAGGCATCATTAATGACATAAACCCCTTCCCCATTTAATGACGATTCAAAACCAAAGTCGGCAATACGATCATTTCCAATAATTCCATAAGAAGCCCTTAGCTTTAGAAAGTTGATACTTGATGAATCTTCCAGAAAAGATTCGTCTGAGGCGATCCACCCCACAGATGCTGAAGGAAAAAATCCAAATTTATTTCGAGGTCCAAATTTTGTAGAGCCATCACGTCTCGCTAAACCGGAAAACAAATATTTCCCTTTGTAATCATATTGCACACGTGTGAAATAAGACAGTAATCTTGAATCAAAAGATGCATTTCCATTAGGGAAATTATTTACTACATCATTAGCTTGACTTATACTCGCATTAGCAACGGAGTTATTTTCGATATCGAAACCTGTAAAGCCAGAAAAGCTACCTACAGTTTGAGAAATTGAATTTCCTAATAAAACGGTTAGGTTATGACTTTCTTTGAAGGTTCGTTGGTAGGTTGCAAAGGCATCAAAAATATAATCCTTAAAGATACTTTTCGATTCTACAACACTACTACGCGCAATATTAAAAACCTTTCCTGACCCATAGAAAGCCGTTGGTGAAAAAGAAAAACCGTCTACATCGGCATAATTTGCTTGGAAACGTGTTTCAACTTTGAAATGTTCTAAAAAGTCATAACTCAAACCAAAACTTCCTGATATTCTATCTACAGTTCCTTCATTATATGTATTCTCTAATTGTGCTAAGGGATTGATAACCTCATTCCCTAAACCTTCTGCCAAGGTGAAAGCTCCAGCCTCATCTCTAATTGCAAAAGTAGGTGCGTTATTTAAGGCATTGTACAAAATAGACCCTATTGTATTTTCTAAGACACCACTTCTAACCGTTCCAGTATATAACATCGAAGAGTTAAACTTGAGGTTATCTAGGATATCCACATTATATCCAACACGTGCAGTTATACGTTCAAAATTTGCCTTATCACCACCCACAATTCCGTCTTGTGTTAAATAGGAAGCTCCAAAGGTATAACGCGATTTCTCACCTCCACCGCCAACAGTTACTGCTGCATTAAATACGGGGGCAGCCTCAAAAACTTCATCTTGCCAATCGGTTCCTTGTCCCAAGGAAGCTATATTAGTAAACAAAGGGCCTTGTCCGCCATTTGCCCTTGCTTCATTAACAAGTAAACCGTATTCGGTTGCATTAAGAACTGGAATCTTTCGCGTTGTCTCTTGTATTCCGTAATAACTAGAGAAATCTACTTTTAAACCGCTTCCTCTTTGTCCTTTTTTAGAAGTAATGATAATCACACCATTGGCTGCCTGTACTCCATAAATACCAGCTGTTGCATCTTTCAGTACATTAATTGATTCGATATCTGCTGGATTAACAACACTTAAATCTTCAATTCTACTTCCATCTAAAAGAATCAAAGGTCTATTATCCCCATTTGTAGAAATACCACGAATATTAATGTTTAAGCCACTTCCAGGTGCACCAGAGTTTGATGTAATCTGAACTCCAGCTACCTGCCCTTGAATGGCCTGCTCTATACGTTGTGGTTTTAAATCTTCTATTGTCTGTTTACCAATCACGGCAACAGCCCCAGTTATTTCCTTTCTTTTCTGAGAACCATACCCAATAACAAGTACCTGTTCCAAAGAGGCAGCATCTTCCTCCATCAGAATGACTTTGGAGTTAAAATCTTTTATTGAAATAGATTGAGTAACAAATCCTAGAAATGAAACTTCAATAACATCACCTACTTTCACATTGTTAATCGTGAAATTTCCATCAAAATCTGATGTGACTCCATTATTTGTACCCTGAACAATAATAGTAGCTCCTATTAAAGGGATATTAGTGCTTTCATCTATAATGGTTCCACTAAAAGAAGAATTTTGTGAAAAACTTAGTAAGGGGATTAGCAAAAAAGCTAAAAAGTAAATGCGTTGCATCATGGAAACAATTTTCCACTAAGGTATTGTGCTTACTTTCACAATATTCAAAACAAACCCCTACAAAAAACATACATCACAAAAAAATAGCCATTATTCTATCAAATCCTCAACTATGCACCAAAAACACAAGGAATATCTTAAAGATCTCCCTTTACCAACATATCAAAATATGGACTAGAATTAGAGTGTAATCGTGAAATGTTGTGGTAATGTATAGTTTTTGTTAGTCAATGATGTAGTCTTATAAGTTGATGAAGTAGTCATTAAGGTTAATACTTCGATCCAACTGAATTTTCTTACGCAGTCTATACCTTTTGATTTCAACACTTCGAGGGGAAATGTTAAGCAAGGGGGCAATTTCTTTTGAAGACATGTTGAGTCTGAGATACACACACAATTTTAAATCATTTGCTGTTAAAGTTGGATGTACATCCTTCACTTTCTTAAAGAAATCCTTGTCTGCATGATTGAAAGCTTCTTCAAAGAAATCCCAATCTTCTTCATTGTTTATATTGGCATCTACTAATACCAGAATCTCATCTAAGGAATTGTCTGTATTCAAAGGCAATAGCGCCTCTTTTATCTTATTCAGAGTCTTACTCTTATTAACCATGGTCATGGTCGAGGTCGCAAGTTCGCGATTTCGAGCCTCTATATCTTTTTGCAGATTCTGATTTCTCAAAGCAACGACTTCGTTTTCAGAAGCCAGGTTTTTAAGTTGCATATCTTTCCTTGTCTTTTCTAAAAGACGTTCTCTTTGTTTTCTGTAATATCGTTTGTAGAACCAATTTAAGCCTGCAAATAGTAGAATGGTAAAAAGGGAATACACCAAAATTGCGAGGTTAGACAGATACCATGGCCGTTCAATAACAAAGTCAAATTGAGCAATATTTGTTGATTCCTGATCTCCTACACGGGCTTTTACTCGAAAGCTATAGTCGCCAAACGATAAATTCTTTGCCTCATAAAAGGCTTTAGAATCCCATGGACTCCAGACTCCTTCATTATTTTCTAATAGGTACGAATACTCCGTAATTTGATACTTATCATATTCAGGGACGCTGTAAAAAAAAGACATGTTATTTTGAATTGCACTTAATTTTACTTTTGAATCTAAAGGGAGTCTATGAGACTCAGATGTATTATCCACAACCAAAATTCTTTGTAAAGACACTTGAAAATCAGTAGTTCTTTTCTTTGAAAGATTAATATTTAAATAGCCGTCTGCAGTTCCCAATAAATAAGAATCCTCTTCTAAACGTGTGATATGCTCATAGCCTTTTTTAGTTGCTCTTAGTGAATGAGGTAATTGAATTTTATTGATTCCATAGCTTGCTTCTAAATCATCCTTTGTTATATACACCAAAAAATCATTTGTAAACGCCCACATCCTTCCATGCTCATCATTGACCAGTTTCCCAGATACAAATTCGTTAGTATATATCTCACTTAGTAATTCATCGCGTACAAAAGTTGCAGATTCCGAATCATATTGAAACATACCTTCCTTATTGGCATAGAAGATTTCCGAGTCAAATTTTACTAATCCAGCATGCTCCCCCTTTTCAACAGTTGCGTTGGTTTTAAAGTTTTTCGCTTTCGCGAAAGCGCTATCCACCTCAATCTCGTAAACCCCTTTATACTCATGACTTACTAAGATTTTATTGGGACTCGCAAATTCAAAGAACTTGGAAGAAATATCAAAGCCTTCAATTTTATTTCTCACAGCCCACTCGCCATTGCTTTTCTCTAAAATGTATAAACCATCAAAATTTCCTTGAATAAGCCACTTTGGATGCTCTGGCACCTTTTTTAAAGCCCAAGTCCCTTGTATGGGAATCAACTGTTTTACACGCCCGGCTTCTACTACAAAAGTTCCTTTATTATGCCCGCAAAAAAGAGTGTCGTCTACGACGGTTAACATCCAAACCTGCTCCTCAGTACCCAGAACGAGTTGATAATTCTCCTCTAGATTCGATTTATAAAATAATCCTTGATTCGTCCCTAAATAGGTATAACCCTTATGTTTTATTGCAGAATACGTTGTCCCCATTCTGCCTTCTAAATCAATGTACCCAGAAAAAGGCAAATGATTATTAATACATGAAATCCCCCTGTCTAATCCCAACCAAATATTGGCATCTCTATCTTCAAATATGGATAGGATAGGATAGTATTGTTTTCTAAACCCTTTTGTTGGTTGATGTGATATAATAAATCTCCTTTGCTAGAAATCATTATTATTCCGTGTGAGATGGTGCCAATTACTAAAGAACCATTTTGTAGTTGAATAGCACTATATACATTTACATCATCAAAACTTGCCAAAGCAGTTCCTTCCCATGGCTCTACATTATTACCATTTAGGATATAAAAACTTCCTTTACGTGTAATCCCAATAAAGGCGCCGTCAACCTTGAATACATTAATTAAAGTCTCCGTTTTAAGTATTTCTGATTCACTCCACAATTGCTGAATGCCATTTTTTAAGGTAAACATTCCAACACCTTGCTTTTGAAAGAAGAGCTCGTCCTTAACTTTGAAAAGTTTAAAGACGGTTTGATCAAACTCTAAATACCGTATGGACTTTTTTGAAGGCTGGTAAATATAAATGCGATTTAAAGACTGAAAAAGGACTTTATCACGATAGGAAATAATATTCCATATCTGCTCATCCACTAACATTTCTATATTTAATTCATCTACTAAAGAGGTGTAGATCAATTGCCCTGTATCATCCTTTTGCCACTAACCAAATTCCATATAGGCACCCGTGTACACAAGTGAATCAATAGCTGAAACAGATCGCATAATGGTTTCATTGGGCGATGGATTTAAAACCCAATGAATCCCATCAAAACTGAGTAATCCTTTGTCATTTGCAGAGTATATTATGCCCTGATTGTCTTGAGACAACATCCAGTTTTGATTATCTGCTTTGTACTCTGAAGGTTCATAATTAACGATAGGCGGTAATTCCTGACTTTGAACAACAAGAGCCATGAAAAATATAATGCCACAGATAATATGTCGAATTACTCGGTTAAAAATTAGCACTCCATTTCTCATATAGCTGTCTCTACTTAACACCTTACATTGGATATTAATGTTCCTTATCATAGGCCTTAACACCTGCTTCAATTCTTATTTTTAGATCATTGGCTTCTGGTGGTATAGGGCAAGAATATCCCGTGGTATAGGCACAATAAGGATTATAGGCCTTGTTAAAGTCGATAATAAGTTTATTATTCACAATATCTGAAATCTCAACATATATATACCTACCAGCACCATATGATTCTACTCCACTTGTGTAGTCTGTAAATGGCAAAAATAAACTCTGCCCATATTTTTGATTGGGCTCTTTAACATATTTAGTATTCTGATATATTGGTAAATCAAAGTTCTGCCCCATTAACGCAAAGGAGAGTATCCCATAAGATACATATTCACGTTCACTTCCAGAAGAAGTCATAATCATAAAAGGAACAGCAGCTGGCGTTCTTTTAAAATCTGCCTGCACACGATACTTTAAATTTATCGGAAAGAAGCCTAATGTTTTAAACTTTCTCAATTGCTTGCGCGATAGTATGGTAGAATCGGCATTAGAATAGGTCGCATCTAAGGCTTCTTGATATTCCCTTGCACTTCGAGCATTATTGGTCTCTTCTTGGATTTGAGCATGTATTGTAAAGGAGGTACAAAACAAGAATAATATCAATAATTTCATAGGTTTCTTTTTCTTAAAACACAAGAAACGGATTTTTTGCCTAGTTTTACAATAACAAATAAAAAAAACAAATGTGTCTAGTCTGTTCATATATGAATCAATCACTTCAAAACGAAGTCGGTCGGATGTATGTGTTATAACTATCTCTAGATAAAAAGAACCCATAAGAAAAAGTCCGACGCCTACGTCGGACTTTTTACTTTTATAAAGTTGGCGCAGGCTTTTTAGCTTGCTCAAAACAACCAATTATGACCCTATTACTGCGCAATTACTTCAAAACCTTCGATGGCCTTTCAAGAGAAATCTGGTGGTTAGCCTTGATTACTTTTGTGAACCGCCTCGGAGCCATGGTTATTCCATTTTTATCTATTTATCTTAATGAAAGTCTGAAATTTACGCTAACAGACATCTCATGGGTAATGACAGCTTATGGAATTGGATCAGTCTCGGGTTCTTGGTTGGGAGGAAAACTCACCGATCAGATTGGGTATTATAAAGTTATATTAATTAGTCTTATTTGTACTGGAGCCAACTTCCTCTGGGTGATGCATGTGGAGAGTTTTTGGATGATCTGTGCATCTTTTTTCGTTCTGATCACTCTAGCCGATATGGGGAGACCAGCTTTTTATGTGGCATTAAATGCATATTCTAAGCCAGAAAACAAAACGAGATCACTTACCTTAATTCGTTTAGCAATCAATTTAGGAATGGGGGCTGGCCCTATGCTGGGCGGACTTATGATTGGCACTCTTGGATACCAAGCTTTGTTTTATGTTGATGGTATTACATGTTTGGCTGCCGCGGTACTTATGACCCAAGTTTTACACCCTAAAAAAGCTAGAGAAATGGACAAAGAAGTAGTTCCAGAAAACCCGAGACCTCCATTAAAGGATTTTCCGTACGTTTTGTTTATAGTTGCATTAGCGCTATTTGCCACCATCTTTGTGCCTATATTTTCAATAGTTCCAGTTTTCTATCGTACAGTTCATGAACTCAGTGAAGTCTCTATAGGCCTTCTTATAGGTATGAATGGATTTCTAATTGTAATTTTTGAAATGCCATTAATCAGCTGGCTACAAAAACAACGGTGGACAGATATTGGGTATACTATATTTGGCTTGGTATTAACCGGTATTAGTTTTCTCCTGCTTATTTGGGAATCGTGGACAGGTATTGTGCTTATATCTATGCTCTTTTTAACCGTAGGAGAAATGATTTCCTTTCCCTTCAGTAATAAGTTTGCCCTAGATCGATCCAAGTTTGGCAAACAAGGCGCCTTTATGGGATTATACACGATGGCATTTTCAGTTGCACATATTTTTGGACACAATGCGGGAATGCAAATAACTGCGGCATATGGCTTTACAACAACATGGCTATTTTTTGGACTATTAGCGGCAATTGCCTGGGTTTTATTAATCTGGGTGAGACGTTTAGTAGCCAAGGAATCTGGGGCACAAAACGTATCTTTATCACCTAAACTCGACAAATGAAATATTTCATCCTTCTCCTAACTCTTTCTATTTTCACAGCATGTAATAACGCCACAAAGGTAGAAAGCAGTCCTGTTACAAATCCGACTGCTGAACAGCTTTCTTCAGCAACTAATGGTGTTCAGAGCAGTTTCGCGAAAGCGAAACCTGTATTAGACTCTACACGATACAATGTCGCCTTTCTCATTATGGATGGCACCTTTAACACAGAACTGACAGCCCCTTTCGATATTTTTCAACACACAATTTTTAGAGAGAATATTAAAGCGATGAATGTGTTTACAGTAGCAAACACCTTGGACCCAATCCGTACTTTTGAAGGTATGTACCTCCTACCCGATTTTGATTACACTCAGGAAAATTTACCTAAAATTGATATTCTAGTTGTTCCAAGTGCAGAGCATCATCTCGATACAGATTTGGAGGACGAATCACTAATATCTTTTGTGCAAAAAGTCGATAAAGAGGCCCAATTTATGACTTCACATTGTGATGGAGCCTTTGTGCTTGCCAAAGCCGGTGTACTCGACAATCATGTTTCAACAACCTTTCCTAGTGATATCGATAAAATGCGAGGAACTTTTCCTCAATTGGATATTCGCAAAGAAGTACTCTTTGTTCATGATGGAAAATATATCACCTCAGCAGGTGGAGCAAAAAGCTTTGAGGCTGCCCTTTACCTCGCAGAACACCTTTACGGAGCCGAAATAGCAAGATCGCTAGCAGGCGGACTAGTAATTGATTGGAAACTTGAAGAAGTACCACATCTCATTATAAAAACTGAAAAATAAATTTCTTGGATTTAGTGAAATTTAGAGTCCCCTAAATACGCTCTGATAATTGCATTGTATTCTTCACCAATACGAAGGGCAGTCGTTCCTTCGATTTCATACAGGGCATCGTAATCTGTGAATCCCATTTTCAATAACTCTTCCAAATAAAACAAGGCAGCATTGGTATCTCCTTCTAAAGCACTGTAGGATATTGCTTGGATAAATGCATCGCTATTCTTAGGATTTACCAGAGTGCGCAAGACATTAACAAACAAAAGTTGGGCAATTTTTGAGTTAGTGGTATTCATTTGAAGATACTTAGCTTCTGTAGCTCCACGAATGTATTTTTTTAATCTAATAGCGGCTTTGCGCTCTTGCTCATGCCCGGCAGTACTATCTATTTTAGAATCTAGCTCGGCCATTTGGTAATTCCACCAACTTAAATTATCAAAATAAGCATTGTTGACATCCTCATCCAGGTAGTAGGAAAAATCTTCGGCAAGAAGAATCTCAGATTCCCTTACAGCACTGCGCTGATTGCGTTGTACCTTGTAATTTCTACTGCTTCTAATTTTTTTAAATAGGTCTTTTTGTAAAGACAAATCTTTTAATTTCCCTTTATATTTTGATTTTAGGCTACTTACAAAACTGTGTGCAGCCAAGGGTTTACGTTGTTTGTAAAGTAAATCTCCAAACGCCAAGTCACTTTCGTAATTCGCCCGTAACTGTTCTAAAGGTGTATTGCGCTGTTGGAGCAATGAAGTTAAGGCAGCGGCCAAATATCCAGACTGTGGCAGTTCTTCTGGGCCTTCATATATGTGAAAACTGGCCAAAATTCCTTTTCCCTTTAATAAAGCTCCTAAAGTATTCAGTTTATAATAGTTGGCCCCTTCATCAGCACTCAGGATCACAAACTTTGTTTTTTTGGATGTATTTAATATTGACAAATCTACATAGGCATCATCCATAGCAATGACTCCCCAAATATCTCCAGTCAAATGTGCACTTGTACTTGCCAAAAGTGCTCCTCTGCCATTCCCTGCAAGAATCATCCTCGATTTATCAACTGAAAAACGCTCATAAACTGCATTAATAAAAGCAGCACTTTGGCGTAAGCCTACACTTAAGGTATCACTTACAACTAAATTAGGAGCTACGATAATACTCCCTGTGAGTTCTGCGGCTATGGTAAATTGTTGCACCGCCACAGCACCCTTTCCTGATTCCTCAAACATAAAGACTGTAGAATAGGTTTTGCTTTCATCATAATTCCTCGGGAGATAAATAGCAAAACTATCATCACTTCCTGGAACAAATTGGACAGCTGGCACAACCACCCCCTTTGAAATAGGCTGCTGTGCACATAAGGTGGTTATAGAAAAAAGAAATAAAATAAAATATCGCATAGAGTTCAATTAAGTCTAGGTCACAACGTATCAAATACCGTGCACAAATTAAAGGTAGGAAAAAACTCCGCACGCCTTTAACAATTTGTACAAGGTATTTTCTTTATTTTTAGAATACTAAAACTCAACCAATGCGAAAAATTAACTCCTTTGCAACACTAATAGTGTTGTTCTTCCTTGCTTTAGGTCAGACTAGCCTCCTTGCACAAGATTACTTCCTCGAAAAATATGCTCCTTTTGATAAAGATATTCCTTCTCCAGAAGCCTTTTTAGGGTATCCAATAGGCGAACAACACACTCGTCATGATCAAATTGTGGCTTACTTGCATGAACTTGCTCGTGTTTCAGACAGAGCAACAATTGCCTCTTATGGTAAAACACATGAGAATAGAAAGCTAGTTATGCTTACCATAACAACACCTACTAACCTTTCAAACCTATCTGCCATCAAGCAGCAGCATTTATCTTTTGTAGATGGCAAGCGCTCGGTCTCAAACTATGATGCCGTTCCAGTCTTTATTCAATTGGGATATAATGTACACGGCAATGAACCTTCTAGTTCTGAGGCAGCAATGCTTACAGCTTACACTATGGTGGCTTCTGAGCATGCAGCAATCAAAAAATACAGAGAAAATAGCGTAATCTTTTTAGACCCAACCATTAACCCTGATGGTCGCGACCGACATACCCAATGGGCAAATAGCTTTAAAGGTAGTCCGCTAGTTTCTGACAATATCGATGCAGAGCATACCGAAATGTGGCCTCGTGGACGAACTAATCACTATTGGTTTGATTTAAATCGCGATTGGCTACTCGCCATTAACCCTGAAAGTAGAGGTAAACTAGATTGGTATCATGAGTGGTATCCAAACGTGGTTACCGATTTTCACGAAATGGGAACCAATAGTACCCACTTTTTTGAGCCTATGCTGCCTATTGGTAGTAAAGATCCAATCATGCCCAAAGAAAATTATGAGGATTTAAACAATCTATTCGCTCCTTACTTTTCCAATGCCCTAGACGAAATAGGTTCTTTATATTTTACAAAAGAAGCCTTTGATGGCACCTATCCTGGCTATGGATCATCCTATCCAGATTTACAAGGGGCCTTGGCACTACTTTTTGAACAAGCAAGTAGTCGAGGACATCTTCAAGACACCGATTATGGAACCATGAGTTTTGCCTTTACGATTCGTAATCAGTACACCTCTGGGATGGCAACCATACAAGCAGCCGTTGAAAATAAAGCCGCTTTGCGTAAATATCAGCAAGACTTTTTCGTTTCCGCTTTCGCGAAAGGGAAAACAGATCAAGCTCCTGCTTATGAATTTGGAGATCCTAAAGATGCCAATAGAACCAAAGCCTTTATAGACAAGTTACTTAAGCACCGCATCAAAACATATGCGAGCGGTAATGGTCGCTATGTCGTACCAACCTTACAGTCTCAAAAAAGAATGGTGCAATCCTTCTTTGAAACCTATGAAACCTATAGAGATAGTGCCTATTACGATGCTAGTGCATGGTCTGTTGGGAATTTCTACAATATGAAGTATCGTGCCTTGTCATCTGCTTCAGGATTAGGTCAAGAAATAACATCGACTGAAAATCTGATCAATGTAACGCCAGTACCTAAAACGAACTATGCCTACCTAGTCGATTACAATGATTATAATGCAACTGCCGTATTACATTATTTACAAGAAGAAGGACTTACCGTTGCAACCGCCTTCAAACCTTTTACCGCTAAAACAAATACGGGCAATGTAGACTTTAACTATGGAACCCTCATGATTCCTGTATCACAACAGGACAAAAAATCTGATGAAGTTTATAGCATTATTTCCAAAGCACAACGCACTTTCCAACTACCTATCTATGCTGCCAAAACAGGTTTTAGTGTCAAAGGAATCGACCTTGGAAGTGGCAACTTTCCAGCGGTCGAAACACCAAAAGCGCTAATGCTTATTGGGAATGGCACCAGCTCCTATGAGGCCGGAGAAGTTTGGCACTTATTAGATACTAGAGTTCATATGCCTATAACCAAAGTACTCATGGAAAACTTTGGCAGAGTCAAAATGAGTAATTACAATACCATGGTTATGGTGTCTGGTAATTACTCAAGCTTAGACAAAAAAGATCAGGAAGCGATAAAAAGTTGGATAAGTGATGGGAACACACTTATAACCATTGGGCGCGCTTCTTCCTGGGCTGTAAATGCAAAAATTGTCAATGAAAAATTGACAAAAAAGAAGGAGGACTCCACAGAGACTAAAGAACGCCAACCCTATGTAGATGCTCGGCCTAATCGTGGTAAGCAAAGACTTGGAGGCGCGATTTTTGAAGTAGACCTTGATATTACACATCCTTTAGGTTTTGGTTATACAGATAAGCTTTTACCAGTGTACAAGAATAATAATGTGTGGTTACAACCAAGTAAGAGTGAGTATAATACAGTGGCTCAGTATACAAAAGACCCACATATTGATGGCTTTATCTCTGAAGAGAATATGAATGATTATATGAAAAAGAGTGCCTCTCTGGTTGTAAGCCGAGTTGGAGGTGGTCGTGTAATCCTTTTTGCCGATAATCCAAATTTTAGAGGGAGTTGGTATGGAACTAACAAGCTATTTTTAAATGCATTGTTCTTTGGAAGCTTGATCAATTAATACTATCCTATTTCTCCCTTTGAGAGATTTTAAATAACCAATCTATGAAAAAAGTACTATCCTATCTCGCGACGATTATTTTTCTTTTCGCTTTCGCGAAAGCGCAGTCACAAACACAGCAAGGACCTTTTGAACAACTCATCATTAGAGGAGTAACTGTCATTAACGGCGATGGTGCACCACCTATTGGTCCTGTAGATATTGTTGTTGAAAATAATGTCATTAAAGAAATTAAAGTCGTAGGATATCCTGGTGTACCTATTGATGCCAAAAAACGACCCCAACTCAAAACGGGAGGAAAAGAACTAGATGTTACGGGAATGTATCTCTTGCCTGGCTTTATCGATATGCATGGCCATATAGGAGGAACCTCACAAGGCGCCGATTGGGATTATGTCTTTAAACTTTGGATGGCGCATGGCATTACTACAGTGCGAGAACCTTCTGGTCGTGGTTTAGAGTACACTTTAGATCTTAAAAGAAGATCTGCCAAAAATGAAATCATAGCTCCGCGATTGGTGGCTCATACAGGTTTTGGAGCTGGTTCAAAAACGCCAATTACCACAGCAGAACAGGCGCGTGCTTGGGTGAGAGAAAATGCAAAAAAAGGTGCAGATGGAATTAAATTTTTTGGAGCAGAACCACATATAATGGAGGCCGCTCTTGACGAAAACCAAAAATTAGGCTTGACCTCCTCTATGCACCATGCACAAATGAGTGTTGCTCGTTGGAATGTATTACAAAGTGCACGAGCTGGCTTAACCTCAATGGAACACTGGTACGGCCTGCCAGAAGCCTTATTTACAGACAGAACTGTTCAAAATTATCCCTTGGACTATAATTATAATAATGAGCAACATCGTTTTGGAGAAGCTGGCAGACTCTGGCAACAAGCAGCCAAACCATATTCTGATCATTGGAATGCTGTCATGGATGAATTATTGGCTTTAGACTTTACGCTTGATCCAACATTTAATATATACGAAGCAAGTCGGGATTTAATGAGAGCAAGACGCGCCGAGTGGCATGAGGATTATACCTTACCATCCTTATGGCGATTTTATCAACCTAGTAAAATATCACATGGCTCCTACTGGCATTTTTGGGGCACAGAAGAAGAAGTTAATTGGAAAGAAAATTACCGCCTTTGGATGACGTTTATTAATGAATATAAGAATCGTGGAGGCCGAGTAACTACAGGTTCTGATTCTGGGTTTATTTTCCAACTCTATGGGTTTGCCTATATCAGAGAAATGGAATTATTACGAGAAGCTGGTTTCCATCCTATGGAAGTGATTAGAGCTGCCACGCTTAATGGGGCAGAAGCTCTTCGTATGGATGATAAAATTGGTTCTATTCAAGTAGGCAAGCTCGCCGATTTTGTCATAGTTTCTGAAAATCCGCTGCAAAACTTGAAAGTATTGTACGGAACTGGTGCTATCAAACTGACCGAAGACAACGAAGTCGTACGTGCGGGAGGAGTTTCATACACCATTAAAGATGGAATCATCTACGATGCTAAACAACTCCTAAGAGATGTGAAGGCTATGGTTGATAAAGCTAAGGCAGATGAAGGCTTTAAGATGTTTCAACCAGGAATGAAGAATTAAAAAATAGCCGTTTATAATATTGGGTTTCCATCGACAACTTTGGCTAGTACAATTTGAGTCTTGGATTCTCCGTACCCAATAATCTGATCAATAAAGGCTTCCAAATGCTTTTGATTCTTTAGAGTTACTACCATTACGATATTTTCGTTCCCAGTCACTCGATAGCAATTCACCACTTCATCCCAGTTCTTTACTGCTTCAAGGAAAGGCTTTAGCTTTCCCATAAATGCTCGTAAGGTTATGATGGCCTTCATTTGGTACCCTAAAGCTAAAGGATCAATTTGGGCTTTGTAACCTTTAATGATTCCAAGATCTTCCATCTTACGGATACGTTCTGCAACTGCTGGAGAAGAGATTCCTACCTCTCTCCCAATGGCCGTATTAGTCATTCGAGCGTTATGCTGTAAACAGGCTAAAATTTTAATATTTGTTGAATCCATACATTCTTTACTTATACATCCTATTTCCCTTAGAATCGAAAGCAAATTAACAATTTATCCTTAATTACGAAAGTATTTATTCAAAATACAGAAGTACATTTGTGGTGTTATGACTAAGAATACCACAGACTCAAATTCCTCTGTAACTGCCGTTACTCAGCTCCCGCTTTACAAAAAGGCTTTGGAGATTTGTAACCTATCTTTTAGCTTGCGAACGTTGTATGTGTCTAAATTGTCGTCTACAGACCATTCAACCAATAATTTAACGTCCGATCATCACGTAGAAGAGTTGATCATTACGGCAATAGGCTTACCTCAAACCATTGCTCAGGCCTCTGTAACTAAGGATATGTTTGCTCAACATGGTTTCTTTAACTATATGCAAACGGCAACAAAACAAGTGAAGCATCATCTTAGTATGCTTCGCAAACAGAGACCCCATGACTCTTCGCATTGTTCTGCTTTATCAAGAGCCTTAAAAGAATTTGTTCGTCTTCAAGATCAGTGGACAGTCTTACAATTACACAAAAACTAAGACTGTTTTTTAGTACCTACATTTTACACACTACCTTCATAAGAGTCATTATAGAGATGTGTAAAACAAATTAGTTTTGTACTTTTCTCTGCGCAATCAATTGCCGAATAGTGCTTATTAAACCCTGTATCTTTATTATCCTTAAAAATTTAGCTCTTGAAATATCTATTCTTTTTCCTTTTTATCAGCTTAGCACCTTTAAATGTATCCGGACAAACTCCTTTGACCACCAAAACACAAGACAGCTTAAATATCTGGCAATTGGCTAAATACGATACTAAAGCGGCCGTTGGAGGGGTATTACATGCCTATAGCCGCCCTGTTCATTGGGATAAGGATGATTGGGCTACTGCAGGATTTGTAGTTGGAGGCACCGCCATGCTCTACTTTCTCGATGATGAAACGAGTTCTTATTTTAGACGCCAAAGAGATGCATTACCTGATGGCCTGCGCCAATTTGGAGATCGTTTTGGGAGTCCGCAAGTAGCATATGGACTTACGGGATCTGTATATTTATTTGGATTACTCACAAAAAATCAAAAGATTAGGGAGACTGGGGTTCTTATGATTTCCTCCGCCACAGCCGCCGGCATATTACAAACTGTCCTTAAAACGACTGTTGGCCGTTCTCGACCGCAAAACGGAAATGACAAATTTGACTTTAAACCCTTTAGTGGTATGTCTGGGTTTCGATCCCTCCCTTCTGGTCATACGATATTGTCATTTACTGCTGCTTATGCCATAGCAAAACAATTTGAAAACCCATGGGTGAAAGCTGGAATCTATACCGTAGGCCTCATATCTCCTGTTTCTCGTATTTGGGATGGCGCGCACTGGCTCACTGACGTAGTTTTAAGTTTAGCGATAAGTATCGCAACTGTCGACTCTATTGATAATTTCTTAAATAAAAAAAACAATCTATATCCTGACGGTACTCACTCAACAAAAATTTCCTGGAATTTTAAGGTCGGGCTTGGTCGTGTCGGTATAGTTGGCACCTTCTAAATTTAATTTATGCCTCCTTACCAATTCTTTCTGGATTTATTATATCCACTGGAACTCCGACGTAAAAAAATGTTTGGAGTAGATGCCTATTATTTAGATGACAAAATGATAGTCGCTTTGCGTGAAAAAGAAAAAAATCCCGTAGACAATGGTATTTGGATCGCTACCAAAAAAGAACACCACCAACAACTAAAACAAAAACTCTCTAGCGTAAAAAATATTGAAAACATCGGCATCAAAGCATGGCTTATGCTTCCAGCAATAAGCGACCACTTTGAGCGAGATAGCCAAATTCTAGCAGAATTGATTCACGCTCACAGTCCGTTAATAGGCACATTACCTAAGCCTAAAAACAGAAAATCCCAACGCTAGTACGCTGGGATTTTCAACCTAAACTTAACTAATAGGGGGACGTTAACTTTATATACTTAAACCTTTTTGAATTATGATACTCTATATACGATCGCAAACCTCTGTTTGGATCATAAGGTTTTCATTTTTTTCATTCCGCCACTACAATGCTTATTATATCCTAACGCCAAATATTCCTAAACACTCGATAATATAAGGTTTACAGACTTTTAAGATAAACTTGACTTCCTGCTATTGTAAGGGATATTTTTTTCTAGAGACTGACTGACTAAATATAATAAATATGAAATCATCACATACTTCTATTTTCAATTTAATAGAAATCTTTAGAAAAGGATCTCAAAAATTGGCTCAAAAATTAAATGTTCAACGCCACTGTAGCCAGCATCAATTGCATGATTATTATTGTGACTCAAAAACAATCTAAATACATTAATTTTTAAGTTACATTATTTCCTAATTACTTATACAATAATTCTGAATAGAAAGTCGTCCGACAAATAGTGTCGGACGACTTTTGTTTTGTGTATTTTTGAATAAAACTCATTCACATGAAAGCCATTTATATCCTTCCTTTTGCAATTCTTTGTTTGACCTCTTGTAAAAATGATGTATCCAATGAAGAACAAACCAAAATTGAACTTTCTACTACGCCAGAGGTTTCTCCTGTGCTATCAGAAGCAGAAACCATTGCTATCAAACACGGATTGGAAAAATGGAAATATGTGAGCCAAATTGATTTCACCTTCAACGTAGACAGAGGAGGAAAAAATGTTGCAAAAAGATCTTGGTCATGGAAACCAAAAACTGGTGATGTAACAATGGTCCAAGGGGATGAAACGGTAAGTTATAATAGAGCAACTGTCGATAGTACCTCTATGCGAGCAGACCAAGGTTTTATCAATGATAAATTCTGGCTATTAGCTCCTTACCAATTGGTTTGGGACGAAGGAACAACAATTAGCGTTCAAGATACTGCTACCTCTCCTCTCGCTCAGAAATCTACCAAAAAGCTTACGATTCTTTATGGAGATGAAGGGGGATATACTCCAGGTGATGCATATGACTTCTATTACAACAAAGATTTCTTTATTGAAGAATGGGTGTTTCGAAAAGGAAATAGTGAAACTGCTTCTATGACTACCACCTTTGAAGGCTATAAAGATTTTAATGGTTTACAAATTGCTACCGAGCACAAAGATGCAAGTGGAGATTTTAAGCTCTACTTTACAGATATTAAAGTGACTCGTTAATTCTTAACAGCAATCACCTCTATTTCAATTTTAGCTCCTCTAGCAAGCGCTTCTGCGGCAAAGGTCGTACGAGCAGGTTTCTGTGGGAAATAGGTGACATAAATCTCATTAAAAGCAGCAAAGTCATTAATATCATCTAATACAACCATCGCTTTTACCACTTGGCTCATTTCCAATTGATGCTGAGCGAGCACTTCCTTTATATTTTCCAGGGTTTGTCTGGTCTCTGCTTCGATCCCACCAGTAACCAAGATCCGACTGCCGTGATCCATCCCTATTTGTCCTGACAAATAATAGGTGTTGCCCACTTGAACAATGTCTGAAAACGGTGCCGTTGCCTTTTTGGCCTCATGGCTCTTATGAAAAGTAACTGCCGAAGACTCCTCTTGATTCTTGGGAGCACACCCTACTGCAAGACACAGTAGAATAATAGAAATGGAAAAGTAGTTAGACATAATTTGATTTTAGATATATAAATGTAGCAGAATATTCTCGCTTTTTTAGGGGAATGCTTATTTTTATGCTTTCGCGAAAGCGAGAGAGATCTCATGCAAATTAGGCCTCACTTGAGCGTACTGCCAATCAAACCAAAATGGATAAGAAACAAGAGTTTAGTGATTTTATTAAAGCAGGTAACACCTTTAAAGGTGATTGTATCACCATGGGTGGCGCTATGCTGGATGGAGAAACCATTACCAATGCACATGTAAAAGTTCCGTTAAAGACCTTAAACCGTCACGGCTTAATTGCTGGTGCAACTGGAACAGGAAAAACCAAAACCCTTCAAATCATCGCTGAAAATTTATCTGACAAAGGAATTCCTGTCCTCCTTATGGACATGAAAGGAGATCTTTCTGGTATTGCCAAAGCTAGTCCCGGGCATCCTAAAATAGATGAACGACATGAAAAAATAGGATTGCCTTTTGATCCGAAAGACTTCCCTGTTGAGATTCTTACACTTTCTGAACAGAATGGTGTGCGATTAAGAGCAACCGTAAGCGAATTTGGACCTGTTCTTTTTTCAAGAATTCTTCATGCTACAGTAGCTCAATCGGGTATTATATCCATACTTTTTAAATATAGTGACGACAATAAATTACCGCTATTAGATCTTAAAGATTTTAAGAAAATCCTCCAGTATGCCACCAACGAAGGGAAAGAGGAAATAGAAAAAGAATACGGAAGAATCTCTTCCTCCTCTTCAGGCTCTATTCTTCGAAAAATAGTTGAACTAGAACAACAAGGTGCTGATATCTTTTTTGGAGAAAAATCATTTGATACAGATGACCTTCTGCGTATTGATAAAAATGGTCGAGGCATGATTAATATCATCCGATTGACTGATATTCAAGATCGCCCAGGTCTTTTTTCAACTTTTATGCTAAGCTTACTATCCGAGATCTACTCTACTTTTCCAGAACAAGGAGACAGCGATCGCCCAGAACTAGTTATATTTATTGATGAGGCACACCTTATTTTTAAAGAGGCCTCAAAAGCATTACACAGTCAAATAGAAAGTATTGTAAAACTCATTCGATCGAAAGGGGTTGGTCTTTATTTCGTAACACAAAACCCAACCGATATTCCAGAAGGAGTATTGAGCCAACTAGGACTAAAAATCCAACACGCTTTAAGAGCGTTTACTGCTAAAGACAGAAAAGCAATTAAGCTCACAGCCGAAAACTATCCAGATTCGCCCTATTACGATACCAAAACTGTTTTGACTTCATTAGGGATTGGAGAGGCATTAGTTTCTGCCTTAGATGAAAAAGGCCGCCCTACTCCACTTGCAGCAACTATGCTGAGAGCTCCTATGTCTCGTATGGATGTCCTTACCCAGTCTGAGTTAGACGATATCAATGCCAAATCAAAACTAGTTAAGAAATACAACGAAGAAATAGATAGGGATAGTGCCTATGAACTTCTTAATAAAAAGATAGAAAAGGCAAACGAAGAAGAGGTCAAAGAAAAAGCCAAAGAAGAAAGAGCAAAAACAGAAAAATCTTCTAGACGCTCACGATCTTCTTCAGGAAGAACGACTCAAAGCGCTACTTCAAAAGCCATCGTTAAAGTATTGACAAGTGCAACGGTTATTCGTGGCGTTTTTGGTATACTTGGCAAAATGTTTAAATAAGCTCACAGATCATGATTAAAAAATCACTACTCACTATTATTGCCGCGATTTCAATAGCATCTTGCACTCAAAATGATCCATTTGCTATTGGAACGGATACTATAGGTCCATTATCAAAAACGACACTCATTAGAGACTTAGAAAAAGTTTTTGTTAACGATAGTGTAGTTATCCTGAATGGTCGTTCTGAATATGTAAACTCAGGAAGTACAATTCAAGTTTTCGAAGTGCCTTCATCAAAGCTACTCCTTCGTATCATGCCCAAAAGTGCTTCAGATAGCAGCCTAGTGGACAATGTTCAAATTATGGACGATCGATATACCACCGACAAAGGAATTACCATAAAAAGTACCTTTAAGGATATTGCAAATAATTATACAATTAAGCGTATTGATAATATTATAAATGCTGCCGTTATTTTTGTCAATGAAAGTGATGTCTACTTTACTATTGATAAAAAGCATCTTCCCGGTGACTTAAGTGTTTCTACTGCTACAAAAATAGAAACCACTCAGATTCCTGATGACGCTCCTATTAAATACATGATGGTAGGTTGGTAATGAAGAAAAAATTCCACATCCAATCCTCCCCTTTTATTTTTCCAACAAACGATGGAAAGCATATCGCCGAACATTGGGGCTTAGCAACCGACGGCAATTCAGAAATAAGTATTGCTCATATGATCGCACCTTCTGGTTGGAGCGAGCCTTTTCAAACACCCGAATTTGATGAATTCACTTTTGTTTTTAAAGGGAAAAAGCAATTCATTATTGATGGAGAAACAATTATCCTAAAAGCAGGGCAGTCAATTAAAATTGAAAAAAATACGAGAGTACAATACAGTAATCCGTTTGCAGAAGCTTGTGAGTATATCGCCATTTGTACACCTGCATTTTCTATGGATGCTGTTCACAGAGAAGAAAAATAATTGCCTTGAAGAAAATCCTACAAAAAATACTTCCGAAAGTTATTGGGAGTCAAATCAACCTACTTGCTCTTTACAATAAAGAAGCGGCTGCTAAAAAGGCCTTTCTCATTTTCAGTATGCCACGGGCTGTTAGAACCAACCCTGAACAGCAAGAATATCTCAATAGTTCCCAACAAGAAAAAATCTCCATAGATGAGAAGTTAACCGTCCAAACCTATCGATGGGAAGGAAAGGGAAAAACAGTGCTCCTAATTCATGGCTGGGAAAGCAATGCTCACAGATGGTGGAAACTCATCGATCAATTACGTGAAAAAGATTATAATATCATTGCCTTTGATGCTCCGGCTCATGGAGGATCAAGTGGAAGGATCTTTAATGTTCCTCTCTACACTAAGAGTCTAGAGGTCATTACACAGCATTTTAAACCCGAAATTCACATAGGACACTCCCTTGGTGGCATGACAAACATCTACCATTTTCACAAACACAATCCTGAACATATTCAGAAAATGGTCGTGCTTGGAGCGCCTTCAGAGTTGTCTGAAATTATGGTTGATTACCAAAACCTTCTGGGAATGACCGACCGTGTTATGCATGCACTTGATGAATATATATACAAAAGGTATGGCTTTACATTTGATAATTTCTCTGGTTCCGCTTTCGCGAAAGCGATTACTATCCCAGGACTCATTATTCACGACAAACTTGATGCCATAGCACCTGTGAGCTCTTCAAGAGCTTTTCACAGGAATTGGGAAAAAAGCACCTATATAGAAACCGAAGGATTTGGTCACTCCCTCTATCAAGACGAGGTGCGTAAAGCAATTATCGATTTTATTGCCTAAGGCTTTCTCCATATATTTACGATCCAAATCACATGATATGCGTGCCACCCTTTTACTTTTAATAAGTATTTGTTGCAGCCTTTCCACTACTGCTCAAACGCTCGATACGGCTTCATTAGACTCCTACTTGGACACTCTAGCCGATGACGAACGCTTTATGGGAACCGTGCTAATTCAAAAGGATAGCAGCATTTTGTATCAAAAAGCTGTAGGTTACCGAGACATTGATGAAAATCGCTTAAATACTGTAGAGACTGTTTTCAGGCTAGGCTCTATTAGTAAAATGCTCACAGCGACAATGATTTTTCAATTGATCGAAGAGGGAAAACTGAGTTTAGATACCATCCTCGCCGAATATTTCCCCCTCCTTCCTAATTCAGTAACAATAACTATTGGCCAATTGCTCCGTCATGAAAGCGGACTATTTGACTATACTTCAGATCCCAAGTACACCTCTTATATGTATACCGAAACAAGTCGAAATAGCTTGTTATCAATTATACAAATGGGTACTCCAGCCTTTGAACCAGGAACCCGAGCCGACTATTGCAATACAAACTTCTTACTACTCAGCTACATCATTGAAGATCTTGACGAAAGCACCTATGCCGAAAGCCTAAAAGCACGCATCACAGATAGTATTGAAACACAATCTATCGCCTTTGGTGATGCCGCAAATACTAGCAACAATGATGCTTTCTCATATATGTACACAGGAGAGTTTTGGCAATTTGCTGGAGAAACACATATGAGCATACCCATGGGCGCAGGCTCAGTCGTAGGAAATGCAGCTGATGTAAACACCTTTATAACCACCTTATTGTCAAGTGAAAAACTTCTTAAACATTCATCCCGAGATCTAATGCTCACGACTAATGAAGAACGATATGGACATGGTATTTTTAAACTTCCTTATGAAGAGATAAATGCCTATGGTCATGGAGGATCTATTGACGGATTTAGAACACGTACCGCCTATCTTATGGATCACAATCTTGCCATTACCATACTATCCAATGGATTGAATTATGACATGGCAGCCATTGCCAAAACTGTCATTGATGCGGCAACCATGAAGGAGGTAGAAATTCCTTTGTTTTCAGAAATAGAACTTTCGGAAGAACAATTAGCAAAGTATTCAGGATTGTATACTTCTGCAGAAATTCCATTGAAAATAACCATTACAAATAAGGAAGGAAAAATAGTACTCCAAGCAAGTGGACAACAAGCATTTGTATTGGAAACAGATAGTGACACCGAATTTTCCCTTGCAGCCCTTGGCTTAATTATACAATTTGATGCAATTGTAGGAAGTCAATACCAATCCTTTATCCTTCGTCAAGGCGGGGGAGAATTTACTTTTACACGCGACCAAAATTAATACTTTATCTATGAGCACTTTAAGACCCTTTCATCTTGCAATTCCTGTTGACAATGTGGCCTTGGCCAGAGCATTTTACAGAGACATTTTAAAACTCAAAGAAGGTCGTAGTAGTGACCATTGGGTAGATTTTAATTTCTTTGGACACCAATTAGTCATTCATTACAAGGAAAAATCTGAAGATAACACTCAACATAATGAAGTAGATGGGAAAGCAGTACCAGTTCCTCATTTTGGTGTTGTCTTAGAATGGGATGACTTTCACGCTTTCGCGAAAGCGATCACCCCACATGTGAGTTTTATTATTGCCCCCTACATTCGCTTTGAAGGACTCGTAGGAGAACAAGCAACCATGTTTTTTTATGATCCATGCGGAAATGCACTTGAGTTTAAAGCCTTTAGAGATGATAGTCAAATTTTTGCAACCGACTCTTAATATAAAACTTAACTCAAAAATTTATCAATTAGATGGTAACTGTTAGTTAGCTAGGTTTTATATAAAATACCTATCTTTCAAACCGAATAATCGAAATCAATATATGCAGATATTAGGCATCGACATTGGCGGAACCGGAATCAAAGGAGCGCCAGTGGATTTAGAAAAACAAGAGTATCTTGGAGAACGTTTTAGAGTCTCTACTCCACAACCAGCTACCCCAGAAGCAGTCGCATTATGTGTGCAACAAGTTGTCGATCACTTTAACTGGACAGGACCTATTGGATTCGGTTTTCCTACCATAATCGTTGACGGTAAAGCCATGGCATATGGCAATATGGATCCTAGTTGGCTTCATGTACAAATCGATGAATTGTTTGAAAAACAGACTGGACTCCCATGTACCGTTATTAATGATGCAGATGCCGCCGGACTCGCAGAAATGCGCTTTGGTATTGGGAAAGATTTGAAAGGACTCGTGGCAGTAATTACCGTGGGAACTGGTATTGGAAGTGGTTTATTTTACAATGGCCAACTCATACCTAATTTTGAATTAGGACGAATTCCATACAAAAAGAAAGCAATCGAACTATATGCCGCCAATTCGGTACGAAAACGTGAAGGGCTTTCTTATGAAGAATGGGCACAGCGATTTAACTTCTTCTTAGAGCAAGTCGAATTGATTTGTACTCCTAATCACTATATTTTAGGAGGAGGGATTAGCAAACATTTAAATGAATTTGAGCATGTGTTAACTACTAAGATTCCGCTAGTTGCTGCTAAAACTAAAAACCACGCTGGATTAATTGGTGCTGCTTTTGCAGCCATGGAATCCAGTAAATAATATTGAGGTCTTAGAGACCAACCACACTCTAAATAACCTGCTATGAATCAAGAATTACTCAATCGACCCAAGTGGAACATCTTAGCAATATTAATCGTAATTGTTATAGGTACACTTTTTATGGTAAGTTCAGATTATAATGATTCTGAAGGAATAGCATTACTTGTAGTTGTTTGGCTGCCCTTTATGTTAGGAATGGGTACGCTCATCCTTTACGGACTCTCCCGATTTCTCTTTAAAAAATACAATTGGTTTATTACACTCTTAGGTTCCTTGTATATTTTAAGTGCCTGTATACAGTTTTATTTTGGTTAGAAGCATAACCAAAAGCCCTTATTAGAAACAGCATCCTATTTAGCAGCAGCTCTGTGACGCTCTCTAGCCAATAATGTATTCTTGAGTAACATCGCAATAGTCATTGGACCTACACCGCCAGGAACTGGTGTGATAAAAGAAGCTTTCTTACTTACGTTTTCAAAATCTACATCTCCAGTGATATAATACCCTCTTTCTTTGGTTTCATCAGGAACACGAGTGATTCCAACATCTACAATTACAGCATCATCTTTAATCATTTCGGCTTTTAAGAATCCAGGAACACCTAATGCGGTAATAATGATATCTGCTTGTGAGGTAATTTGCGTAATATTTTTAGTATGACTGTGTGTCAAGGTCACCGTTGAGTTTCCTGGGAAACCTTTACGGCCCATCAAGATACTCATAGGACGCCCCACTATGTGAGAACGACCTATTACAACCGTATGCTTTCCTTTTGTTTCAACACCATAACGTTCTAGTAACTCAAGAATCCCAAACGGAGTTGCAGGAATAAAGGTACTCATGTCCAAGGCCATCTTTCCAAAATTGGTAGGATGAAAACCATCCACATCTTTGTCTGGATCAACGGCTAGTAATACTTTCTGCGTATCGATTTGCGGAGGCAATGGTAATTGCACGATAAATCCGTCGATATCGCTGTTATTATTTAATTCTTCAATCGTATCTAATAATTCAATCTCGCTAGTTGTGCTTGACATTTTGACTAAAGTAGATTCAAAACCTATGCGTTCACAAGCGCGAACCTTACTACCTACATAAGTTAAACTTGCTCCATCGTTACCCACAATAACTGCAGCTAGATGAGGCACTTTCTCTCCATTAGCCTTCATTTTATCAACTTCGGCTTTGATTTCGTTCTTGATGTCGTTAGATGTTTGCTTTCCGTCGAGTATGGTCATAGGTAATGGATGTATATAAACACTGATTGTTTCTAATCTCTTTTTACTTCATTTTATTCATCATCTGCATCATCTTACGGCCTCCTCCGCCTTGCATCATCTTCATCATTTTACTCATCTGATTAAACTGTTTAAGCAGCTGGTTTACTTGTTGCACAGAAGTTCCTGATCCTTTCCCAATACGTTTCTTACGACTCGCATTAATAGTAGAAGGATTAGTACGTTCTTCAACGGTCATTGAGTGAATGATCGCTTCAATATGTTTAAAGGCATCGTCGTCGATGTCAATATCTTTCATCATTTTCCCAGCGCCAGGAATCATACCCATAAGGTCTTTCATGTTCCCCATTTTCTTAACCTGCTGAATTTGCTTTAAGAAATCGTCAAACCCAAATTGGTTTTTAGCAATCTTCTTTTGCAATTTACGCGCTTCCTCTTCATCAAACTGCTCTTGGGCACGTTCAACTAAGGAAACAACATCCCCCATTCCCAAGATACGATCTGCCATACGAGATGGATAGAAGATATCAATCGCTTCCATTTTTTCACCAGTACCAATAAACTTTATTGGCTTATTTACTACCGATTTAATAGAAATCGCTGCACCACCACGAGTATCCCCATCCAATTTGGTAAGGATAACTCCGTCAAAATTTAATATATCGTTAAAGGCTTTGGCAGTATTAACCGCATCCTGTCCTGTCATTGCATCTACAACAAACAAGGTTTCTTGTGGTTGTATAGCCGCATGCACATCGGCAATTTCCTTCATCATGACCTCATCTACAGCCAAACGACCTGCTGTATCGATAATCACTACATTGTGTCCGTTTGCTTTCGCGAAAGCGATACCATCTTGAGCAATCTTTACTGGATCTTTAGTATCACGATCTGAATAAACGTCTACTTTAATAGCATCTCCAACAACATGTAATTGATCAATCGCTGCTGGACGATACACATCACAAGCAACCAACAAAGGCTTTTTTGTTTTTTTTGTCTTAAGAAAATTAGCGAGTTTCCCAGAAAAAGTAGTCTTACCAGAACCTTGAAGTCCTGACATCAAAATAATAGATGGTGTTCCAGAAAGGTTAATACCCTCAGCATCACCTCCCATGAGTTGGGTCAGTTCATCCTTCACCAATTTAACCATCAATTGGCCTGGCTGTAAGGTCGTTAATACATCTTGACCTAATGCTTTTTCTTTCACACGGTTGGTGAAATCCTTGGCAGTTTTAAAGTTTACATCGGCATCTATAAGGGCTCTACGAACCTCTTTTAAAGTCTCGGCAACATTTACCTCGGTAATACTACCATGTCCTTTGAGGACGTGTAAGGCTTTATCTAACTTATCACTTAAATTATCAAACATAATCTGCTATTAAATATATAATCCGATGACGATCGGGCTGCAAATTTAGTGATTTGAAGTGTATCTACATAGTCTGTTCCCCTTGGAATTATACGAGAATTTAAAGGTTTCAATTAGAAGAGTTAAGATCAAAAAAAAAGAGGCTATTGCAATTAAGCAATAGCCTCTTAATGACAGGCCTCATCCTGCCTAGGAGATCAGCATTACGGACATGTTATAACAACAAGCGAAATGACAACGATCAAGTATTCTTGTGTATCTGGGTGCTCGATACGTACGAATATTTCTTCTGGATTTGTGATATTGGTATAAGGCATTGTGGCATCAAGCGCATTGACATTGGTGTCGGCATCGGCTTCTGACAAATGAAATGTAAATATATAGTCAATATCATCGTCCATACCTGGCGCACTGTCTTCAATAGGCTCTGGTGATCCCATGATATCAATACACTCAATATAATTTTCTAGGATAAACTCGGCAAAATCAGGTGTATCAAGACCTTCACACTCCACAAAGGAAAAAGTAGTACAGTAATCTGCAGCATCACACCTTTGCTTTAAAACATAGTTCTTTCCTCCGTCAATTTGGATGTTCATAGTTTCGGCATCTACAATTACCGTTTTCCAATCAAAATTCCAGTCGGCTTCTGTGTTATAAGGATCTGTAGGATAATCATCATCCAGATTAATATTGATATGAAGTTCATCTTCTATAAAGTACACTGTCCATGTCCCATCGTATCGCGCTCCTCTGTGATAGAAATCGACAGTCCCATCTGCATCAACGTCAAATACAGCATTCTCATAGGTATCAAAAGCTGTATTTCCTTCAGCTAATTGCACTTCCCATACACAGGTTTGTAATAAGCCTTCACATTGACCTGCAATTTCATCCTGCTCTTCCTGCACACAAGCGTCAATAGCCTCTTTTAACTCCTCTTGATTATTTACTTGAAAGGTGCTGCCGTCTTCTAGTTGGCTCGTAATTGGAAAGCTCACACTCACATATTTTCCTTCGGGTACACTGCCTAATAAGGCCGAAAATTCGGCATCATTACTAACAATCTGACTTGTTTCAAATTGTGTGTTTTCGTCGTAAATCACTACGGTGAAAGAATAAATAAATCGAATACAAGTAATAGGTTTTAAATCTGATTCCTCAATAGGAGTCGTTGCACGCTCTAGCAATCCAAAAAGCTCTGAATCTTCAGCGATAAGATCTGTTACATCTGCTTTGAGTAGATCATCTACATCTTCATTGTTACAACTATTGAATGCAAGAAGACAAAAACATAGAAATAATAAGCCTTTAATTTTCATAAGATTGATTTTTGATGACATACTAAAGACGTCATAAAAGAGAATGGTTGCGTTTTATTTACATCAAATTCATAAAAAAATATAAAACCACATCCGAAGATGTGGTTTTAATTAGAAAATACAAGCTGTAATGGAAGCTATTAATAACCAACCAAATTATAAAAGATAGAAACTACCTTAGATATGCTTCTTCATACATTGTAGTTATGCCGTATTTTCTATGATGCAAATGTACCCTTACTTAGTAGGATTAATTTTTTTCGAGAACTAAGATATTGCCCGTATTGCTAGACAGCTGTATAAAATTAGCTGCGTAATATACTATATGCCATTGATCATCATTTAATGTATTTAAAGGTGCATAACTCCCAAAGTCAAGACTGAGTTCTAAACCAAAATTAAAGACTTGCCATTGTCCGTTGAAAACTTCTTGAGTACTTACATCTGTCGCCCACACATTCCCATTGGTAACAAAATTATATTCAAAATAATAGAACTCCCCTGTGATATCAGTATCATTATATTGGAAATAATATACACTCCATATATCTGTTGAAAGTAAGGCGATGATATCTGGTGTTTGATCAATACAATCCATATTAAAATCGAGAACATCCTCTCCCAACCTCAAATCAAAAGAAATTTCTGTGCCTTCATCAAACCGGTGAACTATCCAATTCCTATTAATAGTATCCATTCCTGGAATATCAATTTGCAAGCGTAAATTATCATTAACAGTGGTTACCTCCCAAGTGCCCACAGACAATTGAGTTCCTAGACAGGCTGTAACAGTATTTTCATAATTATAAAACTCAAAATGATAGCCATCAAAATCATCTTCCAAGGAAGATCCATCTACAGTTAATCTATCGATGATATAGCCACATTGAGTTATTATATTTATAAACTCTCCTTCTGATAAAACTACTGTATCATCATCATTAAAATCTAAATCGTCATCATCATCATAATTACTTTCAGCTACTTCAATAGTATTCTCAAGTACATCATAATTGTCAATTATAACTTCAGTTTGATCGCTCAAAATAAAGGTAACCGGAAAATCGATACCTATTATATCAGCATCCTGCCTAGCAGACAAAAAGGAGTATAACTCTGCATCTGAATGGATCTGTGTTCGGTCTGAATCTGCCGTAATAGTATTAAAGATGGGAAATGAGATTGGATAACGGAGATCTACACTTTCAATATCTTCATCTTCTTCCCCTTCACCGTTTTGACAATCGGCGACATATTGATTTAAGATATCTATGTTGGCTATAGTAACAATAGTGTGATCTAAGAGAATAATTTCAATGGGAAAATCTATCGCAATAAAATCTTCATCATCCGTATGTTCTTCAAGAAGTAATTCTATCGTTTCAAAATCTTGATTCTCTGTAATAGTCACCGGATTATTGTTGACATTAACAGTTATCGGTAATTTCAATTCGATGCAGCTTGCTCCATCTACGATATTATCATGCGATCCATCGTTGATAGAAATTTGGGATAAAATGGTAATTGCTTTATCAGGCAAAGCACTCATTTCTTGATCATCACTAAGAAGGGTACTTTCCTCCTTTTGACAAGAAGTAAGAATGACAATGCACAAAAGTATTCCCAAGGATTGAACTAAAATCTTCATGAAGATTGTTTCATTTATAGCTATTACTAATAAAACAACCAAATTATAAAAAATCCTACCATAGAATTTGTTTTTATTTACATTTGATCTAAATCTACTATGAATGCCAGAAGAATTACATGAAAATGTTTGTGATGAAAAGCGATATACGAGTCTATATAATAGATACGCACAGGATTTACATAACTTCTTGTATTACAAATTTGGTTCTCAATTCAATCCAAGCGATAAAGTTCAAGAGGCATTCATCAAATTATGGAATAACTGTGCAAATATTCCTCCTTCAAAAGCCAAGAGTTATCTTTTTACCGTTGGAAATAATATGATGCTCAATGAAGTAAAGCATCAAAAAGTAAAACTCAATTACCAGCAAACCCCAACGCAAGACAGAGATCATTACGATCCAGAATTTCTATTGGAAGAGAAACAGTACCTAGAAAAATACATGAAAGCGCTCTCTAAATTGACAGATGGACAGCGAGAAGTGTTCCTTCTTAATCGTATTGAAGGGAAAAGACATAAAGAGATTGCTGGACTTTTAGACATTTCGCGTAAAGCGGTAGAAAAAAGATTGTACAAGGCATTAGAAAAATTGCGTCTTGAAATCAAAGAACTTTAAACTAAGGGTAGGAAAAATCGGAATACAATTGTTATAGGTGTGAGTTATGGAAGAAAGTTTAAAAGAGATACTTGTTAATAAATGGTTTGAAGGCAGTCTGTCTAGTGAAGAACTTGCTGCATTTAAAGCATTGCCTGAATATTCTGACTACCTCAAGATAAGTGAAACCGCTACTCGATTTGCAGCACCTCATTTTGACTCCCAAAGTGTATACCAGCGTATCCAAGCTCAAAAAGGAGCACAAAAAGCAAGGAAAAATAATAAGTGGTGGAAAATAGCTGCCGCAATACTATTATTGGCCGCTGGGTCTTATTTCTTTACCCAAATCAATCGTTTAGAAACCTATACCACAGAAATATCTGAGCAAAAAACAGTTAGGCTACCAGACAATTCAGAAATCGTACTTAATGCTCAGTCTTCCCTTCGCTTTTCAGAACAAGATTGGGATGAGGAACGCGTGGTATATCTAGATGGAGAAGCCTTTTTCAAAGTCGCTAAAGGCAAAAACTTTGATGTTCAATCTTTACAGGGAAAGGTGACGGTACTTGGGACACAATTTAATATTAAGGATCGTACAGATTACTATGCCGTGCAGACCTATGAAGGACGTGTAAGTGTTAATCATTCTAGCTTTGCAGCTTTATTAACAGCAGGAAAAGGAGTGCAGATTGTTAATGGTAAAGCTATTCCTTATGAATCGCATTCTACAGCAAGCGTGCCGAGTTGGACAGAAAAAAGTAGTATTTTTGAGAGTACCCCCTATTATATGGTGATAGAAGAACTAGAGCGTCAATTTGCTGTTCGTATCACTTTTAAAAACATTGAAAAAAACAAACTATTTACCGGAAGCTTCACACATACCGATCTAAATCAAGCCTTGAGAATGATCACGCTTCCTATGCAATTGACCTACACTATAGATGGAGCCAACATTACGTTAACCAAGCTTTAGTGATAAAAAAATTACTACTCCTCTTTTGTCTTTTAGCCGCAACATTTGTCAAAGGACAAGAACAGATTGAAAAGCCCCTTCTGGAGGTTTTAGATCTTATCGAGCAACGTTTCAATGCTCGATTTTCTTATCTAGACGATGATGTTAAGGGAATATCAGTGGGTATTCCAGGGGAAGAATTACGCTTACGCGAAAGCATACTGTTTCTCAAACAACGTACCCCTCTAGATTACACCTTCATCAATGATAATCAAATTGCAATTAGCGCTCAAAAATACTTGGAATCTTATTGCGGACTAATAACCGACATGAATATGGTGCCCATTCGTGGTGCAAAGGTTAGTACGTCAAAACGTATCGTAGAAACAGATGCCTTTGGTTTTTTCTCTATTCCATTTGAAAGCGCAGAAGGTATCATAACTATTTCGAGCCAAGGTTACCAAACGGTGCAGCAAATAGTAAATAGACCAACAGCCTACCCATGTCCAATCATTCCACTCACCCGTGAAATTATAGATTTAAATGAGGTCGTAATTACCGATTATATTACCAAGGGAATTAACAGAGAACGTGATGGACGCATCAATATTGATTTTACAGAGGTTGGACTCCTTCCTGGGGTAATTGAATCTGATGTTTTATTGGCGATACAGGCACTTCCAGGAATTCAAAGTGTAAATGAACGCGTAAGTGATCTCAATATTAGAGGGGGAAGTCAAGATCAAAATTTAATATTATGGGACGGAATAAAAATGTACCAAAGCGGACATTTCTTTGGCCTCATTTCTTCTATCAATCCTAATATAACCGAAAAAGTAAGGCTATATAAAAATGGAACACCTGCGGCTTATTCAGATGGAGTTTCGGGGACGATAGCAATGCAAAGTCAGCAAACCCTTACCCAAGAAGTAAAGGCTCAAATAGATGTTAATCTCATAAACTATGGAGGGTTTATTGATGTTCCCATAAGTGAGAAATCATCAGTACAAATTTCTGCACGAAAATCCTTTAGTGACCTCTTAGAAACTTTAACCTATAGAGAATATTTCAATCGTGTTTTTCAAGATACCGAAGTAATTCGTGACGGAGCAAACACAACTACAGAAACTGACGAAGAGCTCTTCTCCTTTTTTGACACCAGTGTGCGCTGGCTATATCAACCTACCGAGCGTGATAAAATTCAGATCAATGGGCTGATAGTAAATAATGAAATTAGCTTTAGAGAGACCGCTTTTATCGATGGGGTACGCGAGCGACAACGCAGTAGTGCAAGCCAAGATAACCTCGCCGCTGGAATTAGCTACGAAAGAGACTGGAATGATACATTTAGTACGCTCGCACAAGTATATCTTACAAATTATACCCTAGAAGGAACCAATTTTGATTTAATAAATAGCTTCCGACTCATCCAGACCAATGATGTTCTAGAGAATGCTGTGCGTTTAGAAGGTGCCTATAGGGATAAAGACCTATTAAAACTTAGGGGTGGTTATCAATTTATCGAGACAGGAATAACTAATATTCAAGACCTCAACAATCCATTATTCAGACAGTCTATTAAGGAAGTGATTCGCGCACATGCAATCTATGGATCATTAAATTATACGACACCTAATGGTAGGTCTGAATTTATTGCAGGAATTAGAGGTCAATACTATGATAAACTGGATGTCTTTAGACTAGAGCCTCGATTAAATTATTCTTACCTAATAAGCAAAGGACTCACCATAGATGCTGCTGGAGAAATGAAAAGTCAGGCTACCTCCCAAACAGTAGATTTTCAGAGTGATTTTCTGGGTATTGAGAGTAGAAGATGGGTTTTAGCAAACAATGAATCTGTACCTCTTATAACGAGTGTACAAGCCTCAGGAGGACTTACCTACGACAATCGCAAATGGCTTATTAGTGGGGAGGGTTATTTTAAACAGGTTGAGGGCATTACCGTTCAAAGCCAAGGATTTCAAAATCAATTACAATTTGTACAGGGTATAGGTAATTACGAAACGATGGGTATTGATTTACTCGTCCATAAACGTTGGGAACATTTTAATTTCCGTACGGGCTACACCTATGCGGTTAATAGTTATTCTTTTGACAACCTACCTAATAATATAAAAAGTGACTTCCATAATAATGTAGATGTACGTCATATTATAAAAACAGCATTTTCATATACTGGAGATCATCTACAATTGGCACTGGGTGTTAATTGGCATACAGGAAAACCGACAACTACCTTGGTGGCAGGAAATGAGGTTCAAAACAATGGCCTAAACTATAATACTCCTAACAACTCACATCTCACAGAATATATTCGATTTGACATCTCTGGAACCTATGACTTTAGCTTAGGTAAGAAAACTGTGGGGGAATTAGGTATTTCAATTTGGAACCTACTCAATAACAATAATGTGGTAAACCAGTACTTCCTTTTATCTGAAGACACGCCCAATACGCTGCGTGAAAGAGCATTGCGGTTTACGCCAAATCTATCTTTTAAAATAAGATATAATTAAGCTAAACTAAAAAAGCCTTCCAATTTGGAAGGCTTTTTTATATATGAACAGCGCTAGATTACTTTTTGAATTTAGCGTATTTGTTTTTGAACTTATCAATACGACCAGCCGTATCTATTAGTTTAGCCTTCCCTGTGTAAAATGGGTGAGACGTTCTTGAGATTTCCAATTTGATCAATGGATATTCAACACCTTCTACTTCAAGTGTTTCTTTAGTATCGGCAGCTGACTTAGTTAAAAACACCTCATCGTTAGACATGTCTTTAAATGCTACTACTCTAAAATTATCTGGGTGTATTCCTGCTTTCATAATCTATAAACTTTAATATCGAGATTTTCGAGCTGCAAATTTAGTTATATTTTAATAACCTACAATACTTTTCGACTAAAAAAAAGAACAAATTTTCCATCTTTATAAATTTAATAAAGCTACGTAACGTTTTGGTATCTTTGTATACTAATGAGGTTGTAACCATTCAATTATTATTATGTCTATAGATTCAAAAGCAGTAATGAAAAAAATAATCATCAATAATGGTGTAGCCCTTGGTATTATATCCATTTTATTCTCGGTGATTTCGTACGTAATGGGTAATCAGTTTCAGCCACACTGGTCTGTACAATTGATTGGCTTCCTAACTTTTATATACTTTATTTTAAGTGGAGTTAATGCATTTAAAAAGGAGAAAGGTGGTTTTCTAAAATTAGGGGAAGCTCTGAAAATAGGACTCGGTATTGCATTAGTATCAGCAATTATTGGAGTTATTTACTTCGTGATATTTACGCAGTTTATTGAAACCAATTATTTTGTAGAATATGCCGATTGGCAAAGAGATACGGTTTTAGAATCTCGTCCAAATGCCACTGATGCCGAAATAAAACAAATAGATGCAGGTATGGAAATGCAGAAACCCTTTATGAACACTGGGGTATTTGCAGCCGTACAACTTATGATGGGTCTATTTCTAGGATTTATTATTTCTCTAATAGGTGGCCTTTTCATGAAGAAGGACGATCCATACGAACACGTACAACAAGATTAATATATGCAACTATCCGTTGTCATTCCGCTTCTTAATGAAGAGGAATCTCTTCCAGAATTACACCATTGGCTTTCAGAAGTACTGAAAGCCAATGGTTTTTCTTATGAATTGTTATTTATAGACGATGGTAGCACCGATGGTTCTTGGAGTGTGATTGATGCGCTTTCGCGAAAGCATGATACCACCAAAGGCATTCGTTTTAATAGAAATTATGGTAAATCTCAAGCCTTACATGCTGGTTTTGCCGCCGCCCAAGGTGATGTAATAATTACCATGGATGCAGATCTTCAAGACAATCCCGAAGAAATTCCTGCATTATATCAAATGATTACATCTGAAGGTTATGACCTAGTCTCAGGATGGAAGAAAAAGCGTTATGATTCTGTAATAGCCAAAAACTTGCCTAGCAAACTCTTTAATGCTGCTGCAAGAAAAACGAGCGGACTCAAACTGCACGATTTTAATTGTGGTTTGAAAGCTTATAAAAATGAAGTTGTAAAAAATGTAGATGTCTATGGAGAGATGCATCGCTACATTCCTGTTCTTGCTAAAAATGCTGGCTTTTCAAACATTGGGGAGAAAGTAGTACAACATCAGGCACGGAAATATGGAAAAACGAAATTTGGTATGGAACGATTCCTTAATGGCTTTTTAGATTTAGTAACCATTTGGTTTCTTTCTAAATTTGGAAAACGACCTATGCACCTATTTGGTGCATTCGGAGTCCTTACCTTTATTATAGGATTTGGCTTCTCCTTCTATCTAGGAATAGATAAGCTATTTCTAAACCCAAGCGGCCGACTTATAACAGAACGTCCACAGTTTTACATTGCGCTCGTTTGTATGATTATTGGTGTTCAGTTATTTATTGCCGGATTCGTGGGAGAGCTGGTGCTTCGTTCACAAAGAGATAAGGAACGCTATCGTATATCAGATCGCAGAGAATAATAGCATTATCGCCTGATTAGCATAAAATGTCCTGTATAGGATGACTTCTCATATTTTAAGTGATACCAATAGGAGCCCGTAGGCAGAGGTTCTCCGTTAAAAGTACCATCCCATCCCCTACTTTGACTATCTAATTCTATGATGAGTTTTCCAAAACGATCGAATATTTGCAATTTCATTCCGCCTAATTCTCTTGCACGATCTGCATGCCAAGTATCATTTATTCCGTCATTGTTAGGTGTAAAATATCGAGAAACTCCCCTTACAAGCACGCGCTCACGAGCCTCACTGCATCCTTCTCTATCACGCACAACAACAGTATAATAACCAGGTGGAAGGTCTGTAAAGATGGAGGTGTCTGAAAACGTATTGCCGCCATCGATAGAATAAAGTAATCCTCCCGAGGCACTAGATCCATTTATGGTCAAGCTATTACTTTGTTGAAACTCACTGATGATCACCTCAATATCAATAGGCGATGATGTGCTTACAAAAAACGCCATGGTAGCCGTACATCCCTCTCCATTGCTGACAGTGACTTCATAATTACCAGGTTCATCTACTTCTATTTCTGGCGTGGTTTCACCCGTTTCCCAATCGTAACTATTAAAATCTCCTGGAGGTCTTAGTGTCACGCTTCCATCTACTTGACAATAGTAAACATCTTGATTTTCCAGTTCTGGAGGTAATTTTATGTCAAAGCTCGCATAGCCAATAACCACACATCCTTCTTCAAACTCGATCCGGTAATACAAGGCGGGAGTTTGAAAAGGTCCAAATAAAATCTCATCCACATACGGATTGAATTCCAGTAAAGCATCATTGGGTGTATCGTAATAGGCTATTGAAGTATCGGGATAAGTGTCCAAAAAGAAATTGGATAAATCAGTGGTTTGAATGGTCGTACTCAAGGGAGCAGCATCGGTATCACAAATCGCAATTACTATGGGATCAGCAAAAGACATCGGTTCCACGTTGAGCACCAAGGGTGCAATCGAAAAACACTCGGCATTTTCAAATACCCGAGCATAAATCACCTGTCCGTTTGCGGTATTACGATACCCTATTGGATCTAAACGGTTTTGATTATTTATAGCATCCGACTCGGTTTTAAAAAAATTGGCTGCAATTTCAAAGTCCGCATCACTGCCTTGCATAGTTCCTACAATAGGAATGATAGCCTCGTTCAAATTAAAAAGTGATCGACCATCATCAATGCCATCAATGTCACACTGGGTAAGAACGACATCTTCATTAACCTCAAGAATGGGACTAATCTCGACAAATTCAATAAATCGCTTTGGAATACGATTCTCAAATTCAAAATCAACAGTCACTGTATATAAACCTGGCGAACTAAAAACATGGGATGTAGAAATGCTGGTTGATGTATTGGCCGCTCCTGTACTTGGGTCGCCAAAATTCCATGTAGCCCCTGTAACCCGTGCAGTAGGATCTACTATAAATTGAGTCGTATCTTCAAAACACAAATCTTTTATGGTGACAATCGATTCAAAAAATGATTGTACATAAGGAGGCAAACCAAAATTACTGGAACGTAAACCCAAACCTATAGCAAAGGGGCGATAATCTGCATTATACTGCGCCAAATTGGGCGTTCGGATAATGGATATTTGTGTAGCCGGTAGCGCATGATAAATTTTTCCATCAATGGCTACCTGTAAAGTACCTGCTAAATCACTTATCAATTCGTTTGCATAGTCTCCTACTACAAAACGTGAAGCTGGAATATTTGAGGCTTCCATATCGAATTGTTCAACGATAATACGATCTGTTCTGCCGTCTTCGTCCAATGACTTACTGCTAAAATATAGCTTGGATGAATTAGGCGAAAACTCGGTGCCATAGTAAACCAAGTCATCCCCCAATAAGATTTGATCACTTACGACCCCTGTTTCACTGTCAAAATCATAGACATAGGCAAGACCACCAAACGATGGTTGAAAAAACAGGTGGGCAACCGCTAGTTTACTTCCATCTGGAGATGCTTTAATGGCTCCTCTTATATTATTAAAATCAGAAATATTGGGCCCAATAGTCGACACCACCGCTGGATCAACTCCGCTACTCGTAACTTTATAAGCATAAAAACTAGCTCCAAAATGTGTGAGAATCCAAAAATCCTCTCCATTTGCTGCATTTACGGCCGTTAGTTTTTCAGATCCATTGGGTAACAGTTCTATATTTTTTTCAATTACATCCCCTAATCCACCATTACGGGTGATATCAACAATGGAATAGTTAAAACCATTGCCCGATCCTGAAACTTGATATTGACGCACAACATCAGAAGTAAAGATGTAAAATAAAGTATCACTTCCAGGTAAAGGAATCACTAAAGCCGATTGCGTTGATGAAAAACTACCCAGTAATTCATCACCATTGGGCATGAGTTCATGATTTCTATTCCACACTTGCCGTCCTTCGGTGTAGAATAATAACTGCCCTGTTTCTTTATGCGAAATGGAAGTACAACCCTCAACTGTATCAATTTGACCATCTAATAACGGACTTGGCACGCCATTATTAAAATTTAAGCCTGCATTATTTCCAAAATACCAATTTGATGCCTGTCGCTGTCCATAGAAGGAAAGCGAGAACAAAAGCATCATAAGGAATAGTATTTTTTTCATAGTACCCCTTAGAAGGGAAATTTTTAATAAAAGTAACTAAAATCAACGCCTAATCAAGGCAAAATGTCCTGTATAAGTCTTTTCACCGTAGCTAATGGCATACCAAAAAGCTCCTGTTTTTTGTTCTTTTCCATCAAAGGTTCCATCCCAACCCTTCATTTTTGAATCTAACCGAGTCATTACCTTCCCAAATCGATCAAAAATAGTAACTGTCATATCAGGATATTCCCTATAACGATCTACATGCCAGTAATCATTAACTCCATCTCCATTAGGTGTAAAAAAACGCGGAGTCCCTCGAACCAAGACCCTTTTAGTTGCTATCGCACAACCATTGAGATCGCTCGTAACTACTTCCACATATCCAGGTGGCACGTCAATAAATCGCGAACTAGACTGAAAGCTTTGCCCTCCATTTATCGAATATTGTAAGTCCGCAATTTCGCTTAAAGCGAAAATAGAAAGCTCATTACGCTGTTGGAAATCTCGAACTTTTACTTCCATAATAATATCTGGAGTTTCTTTAACTGTAAATATCCCTATATCTGAACACCCAGGACCAAGGCTAACAGTCACTTCATATACTCCTGCAGCATCGACAGTGATGGTTTGAGTTTGCTCTCCGGTAGACCATTCATAAGTTTGAAAAGATGAGCCGGCATTTAAAACCGTTTCCTTCTCTGAATTACACAGATACACTTGCTGATCTTCTACCACTACTTCCCCCATCAAATCGAACAATATTCCCCCAACAATTACACAATCATTGGTTTGTTCTGCCCTAAAAAACAATTCAGGAATGCTTATATCTACCAATGTAAAATTGTCGATTGATAGGGGTAATTCCTCAAGGAGCGCATGTTCTTTAGTCGAATAAAAAGTCAATTCATAGCCTGGATACTCAGCAGCCAATAAGGTTCGAACGCCATCCAATGAAATCTGATTAGCAGAAGATTCGTCAAGTTCGCAAACAGTCAAATCAATAATTCCCGCATCTGAAGCGAGTTGAGTACCTAATCTTAAAGGAAAAACACTAAGGCAGCTTGGGTCACTAAAAGCTCGCATATATACTATTTGCCCAGCTACAATATTTGCATATCCCACAGCTTCTATCTCATTTATTCCAATCTCAGCATCTGTGGCTTTTTCATAATAACTAAAGTCATAGGTTTCCTCGTCCATGTCAAAAACATCTTCAATTTGAGTTAGATTATATACCGTCTTGCCGTCATCGATGCCATCTACATCACATTGTATCAAAATTAATTCCTCAGAAATCGCAGGCGTTAATCGAATATCTACTACCTCAATAAAGCGTTTCATAGGTCTCCCATTAGAAAAGGTGACGTCAACAGAAACTACATAAGCTCCTGAAGCGGTAAACCGATGTGAAGGGTTGAAAGAAATGGAGGTATTTGCTGCATCACTATCTGGATCGTCAAAGTTCCAAACCACACTAGCCACGGGAGCGTCTGGATATATTTCAAATTGAGTTATATCTCCAAAACAAATCCCTTCAAAGTCAAAAATACTTTCAAAAAATGAAGGCACAAAAGGCGGAAGTCCAAAATTGGTATTTCTACCTCCCAAGGAAATAATATCCCTTTCGAAACGTGCACCACTACCTAAAATATTTGGCTTTTGTATCACCGATAATTGAAAGCCAGGGATTGTAAAGTAAATTTTCTTATCAATTCCCAATTGCAAGGTTCCACCTATATCACTCAAAAAAGTGGTTTGCAAACTTTCCAATTCAAAGGCACTAGCCGAGATATCGGCGGCTTCCATATTGTACTGGATAATTCCCAAGGTAGAAACACTCTCGGTATTTAACATTTTACCACTAGCATAAAGGCGTCGTGAGTCTGAAGAAAATTCAACACCATAAAAACCAAAGCGATCTCCAAGCAATTGCTCATTAGAAACCACTCCACTACTGTTATCAAAATCGTATAAATATAGTTTGCCTGTAAAAATAGGTTCAAACAAAGTAAAAGCATTAGCAAGGCGCGTACCATCTGGTGATGCTTTCAAGGATCCTCTAATGTTGTTATAATCTGAAACTCCATAAGAAACTACAGAAGCAACTGGAGTGGTATTTACACCGGCAGAAGAAACCAAATAACTGTAAAATATATCTTCATGCTGCGTAATTACCCAAATATCAATGCCATTATCAGCGAGCACAGCTGTTACTTTTTCTGATGATTGTGGCAATAATGAAATGCCCTTATCAACCACCGAACCAATGCCGTTACTCATATTGACAACTGTGTAATTAAATCCGCCGCCATTACCACCCCCTTGATAAAATTGTACCGCATCTGTTGTAAATACATAGTAGATGGTAGTGCTTCCTGGTTTAGGCACAATCAAAGCAGCCTGTGTAGAAGATAAGTTACCACCTATATCTTCCCCATTGTTCATTACCTCATGATTTCGGTTCCAAATGGTTTCCCCATTGGTATAAAAAAGCAAATCTCCTTCAGGACTTGCGATTGAGGCACACCCTTCTAAAGAATCTATCTGACCATCCAATAAAGCCTCAGGTCTTCCATTTACGAAACTTAAACCTGCTTGCTCCCCAAAATACCAAACAGCCGCTTCCTTCTGCCCAAAAATGGTAGCAGTGAATAGAAAAAAACCGAAAACTATTATGATACGTCGACTCATATGAAAGCTAAATTTCGTGATTCCTGTATTCTTATCGGGTAGTCCCGATAAAAATTAACACAAAACCGTACTTTTGTTACCCTAAAACAGTTTCATATGGTTTACCACGATCCTAAAATTTTGGCTGCTGCAAATTCATGGCTTACGCCCACATTCGAATTAGAAACGCAAGAGGCGATTAAAGACCTCATTGCCCATAACCCCGATGAACTCGCTGATAGTTTTTACAAAAACTTAGAGTTTGGTACAGGAGGAATGAGAGGAATTATGGGACCTGGAACTAACAGGATTAATAAGTATACCTTAGGTAAGATTACGCAAGGTCTTTCTAATTATCTGCACGCTCAGTTTCCCAATCAAAAAATTAAAGTAGCCATTGCCTACGATTGTAGACATCAAAGTGACACCCTTGCAAAAATCGTTGCCGATGTTTTTTCAGCAAATGACATCCAGGTATTTCTGTTTTCAGATTTGAGGCCTACTCCTGAGTTGAGTTTTGCTGTAAGACATTTAGACTGTCAATGTGGTATTGTTTTAACCGCCAGTCATAATCCACCAGAATACAATGGCTATAAGGTATATTGGGAAGATGGTGGCCAATTAGTACCACCTCAAGATAAAGCTATTATTAATGAGATAGAGTCCTTATCATTTGCCGATATCCGCTTTCGCGAACCCGCCTCGCCGGCAGGCAAGAATGCAGACCTTATCAGCTATATCGACACTGAAGTAGATAAGGCTTTTATTGATGCCAGTGTAGCCAATGTAAATTTTGGCGTATCACAGGACGCTAAGGAAGCACTGAACATTGTGTTTACCTCCCTTCATGGCACCTCTATTACACTTGTGCCAGACACTTTGAAACAAGCGGGTTATTCCAATCTACAGATTGTTGAAGAACAGGCTGTTCCCAATGGAGATTTTCCAACAGTTAAATCTCCCAATCCCGAGGAACCGGAAGCTTTAAAAATGGCTTTAGAGCAAGGAGAACGTACCCAAGCAGATATTGTTATTGGTACAGATCCCGACTGTGATCGATTAGGTATCGCAGTGCGCAATGATCAAGGTAAACTTCAAATATTGAACGGGAATCAAACTATGATTCTCATGACTGATTATTTATTGGCGCGCTTTCGCGAAAGCGAAAACCAAGGCAATGACCCTTTTGTAGGCTCAACAATTGTTTCTACACCCATGATGGAGGTACTTGCTGCCTCTTATGATGTTGAGTGTAAAACTGGATTGACAGGTTTTAAATGGATTGCCAAAATGATTAAAGATCATCCTACTCAACATTTTATTGGTGGTGGAGAAGAGAGTTTTGGATATATGGTTGGTGATTTTGTCCGTGACAAAGATGCGGTAACTGCCAGTCTCTTGGCATGTACGATAGCTGCCCAAGCAAAGGCCGAAGGATTTACGCTGTTTGAGAAGTTAAAAAGTCTATACGTTAAACATGGTATGTATCAAGAAGCACTAATTTCTCTTGTTAAAAAAGGACAGTCAGGAGCTGAAGAAATAAAGCAAATGCTCGCAGACATACGTAAGAGTCCGATGAAAGAAATTAATGGAAGTAAGGTCATTCGTGTAGAAGATTACCAAACATCTGTTGGTAAAAACCTGACAGACGGATCAACATACACAATGGATATTCCTACCTCTAATGTACTCATTTTTTACACTGAAGACGGAAGTAAAATTGCCGCTAGACCCAGCGGTACTGAGCCAAAGGTAAAGTTCTATATCAGCGTCAATGAGCCGCTAGCATCTATTGCAGACTATGACAGTGTTGCAGTTACATTGGGCAAAAGGATTGATGGCATAAAAAGTGACCTAGGGGTTTAATGGAAATATGTTTTCCTATAAGCAAAAAGCTCAAATACATAGATTATCGCTGATACTCATTTATGAATTATTTCAAGAAAATATTGCGCTTTGCGCTTCCTTATAAAAAATATGGATTATTGAATATTCTATTCAATATTTTATATGCACTATTTGGAACACTATCGTTTATTTCACTCATTCCCATGCTTCAGGTGCTTCTTAAGCAAACAGAAGCTGTTCGTGTTAAACCTGTGTACGAGAATGCCATTGGACTAAAAGAATATCTCGAAGATTCTTTGAACTACTTTATCAATATGCAAGTAGATCAACATGGAGAAGGATATGTACTTGGAATTATGGTGGGTATTGTGATCACCGTTTTCTTTTTGAAGAATGTTTTTGGCTATCTAGCCAACTTCTTTATCACCTATTTGCGAAATGGAGTCCTTAAGGATATCAGAAATACGATGTATGACAAAATCATAAATCTGAATTTGAGTTTTTATTCCGAGAAACGAAAAGGTGATACAATTGCTCGAATCACCTCAGATGTTTTAGAGGTTCAACATTCTTTCCTTTCTATTTTAGAATTATTCATTAGAGAGCCGTTATCTATTGTTTTTGCGATTGGTACCATGCTTTTCTTAAGTGCTGAACTCACCATTTTTGTTTTCCTTTTTATTCCTATTGCTGGATTTATCATTAGTCTTATTGGAAAATCCCTCAAGAAGAAATCGGGTCAGGTTCAAAAGGAACAAGGTTACTTTCTATCCTTGGTTGAAGAAACACTTGCCAATTTAAAGATCATAAAAGGTTTTGGGGCTGAAAAACACATGACCGATAATTTTCAAGCTTCTACTAATAGATTTAAAAATTATAGTAACAGTCTTACGCACAGACAAAACTTGGCCTCTCCCGTGAGTGAATTTTTGGGAATCACTGTTATTGGGATACTATTATGGTATGGCGGTAATATGGTCTTAATGAACGATGGAGGATTAAACGGAGCTCAGTTTATTGCCTATATGGGTCTTGCATATCAAATACTCACACCAGCTAAGGCCATTGCCAAAGCAAGTTATTCTGTCAAAAAAGGAAATGCCGCCGCAGAACGAATTCTAGAGATTATAGAATCTGAAACGGAAATTAAAGATGCCCCCGATGCTATTACGGCAACAAGCTTTGAAACGGCTGTCAAAGTTGACAACATCTCCTTTGCCTATGATTCCGATACCGTCTTAAAGAATTTTTCTATCAATGTTCCTAAAGGACAAACAATTGCTCTTGTAGGACAATCTGGTTCTGGAAAAAGTACCATTGCCAACCTCGTAACACGTTTCTATGATGTACAAGAAGGAAGTATACAAATAGACGGCATAGATATAAAGAAACTCACTAAAAGTTCATTGAGAAGTTTGATGGGGCTAGTGACCCAAGATGCTATATTATTTAATGATAGTATTCGTGGGAATATGAAATTAGGAAAGCAGGAGGCAACCGATGACCAAATCAAAGAGGCTCTTGAAATTGCTAATGCTTGGGAGTTTGTAAAAGACTTACCCCAAGGTCTTGATACCAATATCGGAGATAGTGGTAATAAGCTCAGTGGAGGTCAGAAACAAAGGCTTTCTATTGCTAGAGCGGTTCTTAAAAATCCACCTATCATGATCCTAGATGAAGCTACCTCTGCTTTAGATACAGAAAGCGAAAGATTAGTGCAGCAGGCACTAGAGAACATGATGAAAAATAGAACCTCTATTGTAATTGCACATAGACTGTCTACTATCCAAAATGCAGACAATATTATTGTCATGCAAAAAGGAGAAATTGTCGAACAGGGAAAACATCAGGACTTATTAGATAAAAAAGGAACCTATCATAAACTGGTCGAAATGCAATCTTTTGAATAATTTTTTTGTAGTTCACTATCCAACATATTAAGCATAAAAAAAGGAGCCGGTTAGGCTCCTTTTAGGTTAAGTAGGTTCTTTAATATTAATATTGGGGTACTAATATTAAAAGCACTTATTAATCTAAATCAACTAAATGAATTGGGGTTCATCGTTCTTATGGTGTAAATATATATTAGATTAATGAACTGCGCAACTATTTTGTGTATTTTATCTATGTTTATGCGCCTTTCGTCGATAAAACAAACACGTGTAATTAACTAAACTATTGGTTTTAAATTGATTAACCTCAATTTAAAAATATTAAAAAAAATATCTTTTTTTTAGGTTTTAAACCATTTGGAGTACATTTAGTCTAATGGATGTGATAAAAGTCCCTATATCAGAACAAGAACTTGTCAGGAAGCTAAAAAGTGGTGACAGTGAAGCCTTTACTCAATTGACAAAGTCTTACCAGGAACGTCTGTATTGGCATATCCGAAATTTAGTGAAGAATCACGAAGATGCAGATGATGTATTACAGAACGTCTTTATTAAGGTGTTTAGGAATATTGCCAACTTTAACGAGGAGAGTAAGTTGTTTACTTGGTTATACCGCATTGCGAGTAATGAGTCCTATACTTTTTTAAACAAACGAGCCAAACAACAGAATATCTCTTCAGAAGAACTTCAGCGACACATAGTCGACAATCTTGAGAGTGATGTCTATTTTGAAGGGACAGAAATTCAACTCAAATTACAACAGGCAATTTCAAGTCTCCCTCCCAAACAACAACAGGTTTTTCAAATGAAATATTTTGAAGATATCACCTATGATGCGATGAGTGAGATATTAGGAACATCTGTAGGCGCCTTAAAAAGTTCCTACCATATTGCAGTTAAAAAGATCACAACGCATTTAAAAGCCAATTAAACTATTGCTTATTTTTAAAGTCAAAGAACCGTGAATACAAACGAATCAGATATCAACAAGCCTAACTTCCAATTGCCAGATAATTATTTTGAGCAATTTGGAGAAGAACTTCAAGCGCAAATAGCATTGGAGAAAGCCTTGGGTGGAAAAGTATCATCTGGTTTTAGTACTCCGGATGCTTATTTTGAGAATCGCACTTGGCAACATTTACCGCTTTCAAATACTGCGGTGCAGGACACAAGAGAAAAGTCTTCGAAGGTCATTTCTATTTTTAGTCGTAAAACCCTTTGGACAGGATTGAGTATTGCCGCTATTGCAATAATTGTGATCAGTCTCTTAAATCCTATAACAGACCCTACTAGTTTTGACACCCTCGATCTCGCCGATATAGAAAATTATATGAATAATGAAGATTTGGCTTTTACGACCGATGAGCTTGCAGACCTTTTGAGTGAGGATGCATTAAATACCTTAACAGAAAATACCGCTATCTTAAATGATGAGCAACTAATAGATTACCTTGAAGAAAGTACAGATATGTACCAAATCAGTATAGAATAACATTATGAAAACAATAATAACCCTACTTATAGTATTAATAACAACCACGAGCTTTGCACAAGAGAACCGACAAGATAAAGTGAAAGCATTAAAGGTTGCCTTTATTACTGAAAAGCTTGATTTAACGCCAAAGGAAGCTCAGCAATTTTGGCCTATTTACAATGTATACGAAAATAAAATGGCCGAAATCCATACTACTGAGCGCGCATTACTTCGCTCACTTAGAACAGATTGGGCAAGCTTATCAGAATCTGATGCACAATCGGCCTTAGCCAACATTCGCAAATATGAACATCAAAAGCTAGACGCTAAAGAATCCTTAGTCGACCAACTTCGCACTACCCTATCGTATAAGAAAACTTTAATACTCTTGCGTGCTGAAGAAGAGTTTAAAAGAAAATTATTAAATCGTCTACGTAATGGGAGATCAAACCAAAGGAACTAAAACTACCTAAAAGTCAATTTAGCAATTCGATTCCTACCGCCGGCATAGGCGATAGAATCATTGAGAAATCGGAAACTTAAAAAAGCTTCTTTTGATAATTCTGTCCAATGAGCTCCTCCATCCTTTGAGTATGAAATTCCAGTAAAACCAACAGCTACAATTTCATTTCCGCCGCGATTGGGAACGTATTGTACACAACTTTTATACCCGTCATTTGCTCCACTCCCTATAGGGTTCCAAGTTTTCCCTCCATCTGAAGTGATTGCAATATTATTGGTGTTTTCTCCCGGTTTCAAGTAATCGCCTCCGTAAATTATTCCTTGATTTTGATCATAAAAATCCATGGTGTACGCGCCTTGAGTAGGCTCTCCTTGGGTAACAGGTGTAGTTATAACTTCCCAATTTATCCCTTTGTTTGGAGAGTGAAATACACGTGACTGCTTTCCGCCAGAAACGATCCAAGTTTCATCTCCTATAATTTTTATATTAGTATCACTTGCGGCAAAAGCAGCTTCTCCTTCTGTAACCTTGGGCATCACATCACATGAAATTTTCTGCCAGGTGCTTCCTCCATCTCGAGTTACAATTACAGAGAGGCAGTTATTTATTGGATCTCCCATCGCTATGCCTTCATTTTCATTCCAAAACTCCATACTGTCATAAAAAGCTTTTGGGTCTGTATCGGTAAAAACAATCTCCTTTGCTCCAGATACTTTATTGATGCGAAATAACTGGGCAGGACTCCCAATACTCAATATAAAATAGAAATTTTTAGTTGAAGCAACACTGCGGAAAGCCATTGGCATCGATACCATTTTCTCTGCCCCTTCTAAACTGTCCTTGACCATCCTGTCAAAACTTTGAGAGTCTCTCTTCCACAACTGAGTTTCTAAGGACATCGACCCGTAATTTCCCTTATCCCCAGCAAACAATAGAGCATCCTTTGTCACTTCGATCGCTCGCACACTTATACTGTCTTTTAGTAATATTTCTAATTCCACTTGCGTGAAATTGCGGGCCACCACATCCGCTTGAGATTTTTGAACTTTTTCTGTAGCATTGTTTTGACAGCCGATACATATAAAAACGAGTATTAAAAGGGATATTTTCATCATCAAATTTTCATTAAAAATAACACTATCTCCCATAGAAGCAATACCTTTGCACCAGATTTAAGCCTATGAAATTGCACCGTAATTTGGTTTTTGCTGCTGTAGATGCTCTACAAGAAATTTTCAATGAAGATAAGCAAGCCGATAAAGTAATAAGAAATACCCTCAAGAGAGATAAACGCTGGGGTTCACGTGATCGTGGATTCATTGCCGAGACTGTTTACGATATTGTTCGTTGGAAGCGACTTTACTCTGAAATAGCCGAAGTAAAAGCCCCTTATTCTAGAGCAAATGCCTTTCGTCTTTTTGCTGTTTGGGCAACTCTTCGTGGAATAGAAGTTCCCGATTGGAAGCAAATGGAACCTATTCCTTCTCGACGAATCAAAGGAAAATTTGATGAGCTTTCTAAAATTAGAAAGTACAGAGAATCAGTGCCTGATTGGTTGGATGAATTAGGTGATAAGGCATTAGGACAACATTGGGATACAGAACTCGCTGCTTTAAATCAGCAGGCACCTGTAGTTTTACGAGCAAATTCGCTTCAAACAACTACTAAAGAATTACGAAATACTTTAGCAGAAGAAGACGTAGACACAACCATAGTTCCTGGACATCCAGATGCACTGCAATTGGTAGAGCGTCAAAATGTCTTTACTAAAGACGTTTTTAAGAAAGGACATTTTGAAGTACAGGATGCCTCTTCCCAAAAAGTATCTCGCTTTCTAGATGTTAAACCAGGAATGCGTGTGGTAGATACCTGTGCTGGGGCTGGCGGAAAGACATTACATCTTGCTGCGCTTATGGAAAATAAAGGGCAGATTATCGCCATGGACATCTATGAAGGCAAACTAAAAGAACTAAAACGTCGCGCAAAACGCGCGGGAGCTCACAATATTGAGCCTAGAGTTATTGATTCAACAAAAGTGTTCAAAAAACTATATGGAACGGCAGACCGTGTCTTGATTGATGCACCTTGTACAGGCCTTGGAACTATTAAAAGAAATCCCGACATCAAATGGAAATTACAACCTGAATTTGTCGGAAAAGTAATTAAACGTCAAGAAGAACTACTTGAATCATATAGTAAAATTGTAAAGCCTGGTGGTAAAATGGTGTATGCTACCTGTTCTATATTTCCACAGGAAAATCAAGAACAAGTCCACAAATTTCTAGCTACGGAACAAGGGTCTTATTTCACTTTCGTGAAAGATGAAAAAATAAGCCCTGCAAAGAGTGGTTTTGATGGATTTTATATGGCGCTTTTAGAGCGTAAACTTGAGGTCGTTAAACCGGAGAAAAAGAAAAAAGAAAAAACAGAATAAAGCAAGTAAATCCTTTAGGCCTTTGTCTGGCATAATCATTGCAATTTCGACTGAGCATAATTATATTGAAAATGAAAAAATTAAGTACCCTCTTCCTACTCCTCCCTTTTCTTGTAACTGCACAGCAGGCATACTATAATGATGTCGATCTTACTTTAGAAGGTCAAGACTTATATGAGGCCTTACAAGAAAAAGTTTCTGATTATAATACAAATTATACCTACGGGGATTTTAGAGATACTACAAAGATTACAGATGCAAATCCGAGTGATAGCAGTGAGGTATTACTCATTTATGGTTATGATGATACCGATGGTAACTGTACCACAGATCGCACTCGAGCTAATGATAATTTTGGAGGTAGTAGTTGCCAATACAATAGAGAACATACATTTCCTCGAAGTTTAGCAAATCCCGCGATGGGAAGTGCGAGTAATGGATCAACAGGCATTTTAGCCGACCCTCATAATTTACGCCCGAGTGATGTACAACGTAACGGAACTAGAGGTTCTAAAAAATTTGGTGATGGCTCAGGGAATTCAGGGGACGTTGGCAGCGGTAATTGGTACCCAGGTGATGAGTGGAAAGGAGATGCAGCACGTATAGTGATGTTTATGTATCTCCGTTATGGTGATCAATGTTTACCCTCTTTGGTAGGTGTAGGTAGTACAGAAGGAAGTACAGATATGCTACAACTTTTCTTAGAATGGAATGCAGAAGATCCTGTCTCTGCCGTTGAAGAGCAACGCAATCCGCAATTAGAAACAGAATATGACAGTCGTAATCCTTTTATAGATAATCCTGCTTTGGCGACCCGTATATGGGGTGGACCAGCGGCAGAAGACACTTGGGGCACTTTTAGTGTTACAGATGCTTTTAATATTAGTTTTAGTTTATACCCTAATCCAGCAAGAGATGTAGTAACAATTAGCAGTGCTACAACATTTTCTAGGATTGTTATTTACAATATAACTGGTCAGAAAGTATATGAAGATAAACTATCTACCGAGGTATTAAATCGTCAAATTCCTGTTCGTCAATTGCCCAAAGGGGTTTACTTCTTACAGATAGAAAATACTGCTCAAAAGTTGATAGTTAGATAAAACTTAAACGAGCTAGTTCTATAACACCCAGCTTTAATAGCCGACCAACTCATAAATACTAATCCCCATCTACTTCATGTGTTTGGGGATTTTTTGTGTCTCATTATCTCCCACTAAACAATATCAAAATCCTCCTTCCAAGTCCCCCTTTGAAGGGGGTTAGGGGGATGTTTTTGAAGTGGTAACTAGCTGTCCTTGACTTACCCTCCAAACTCAAAAATCAAGATCATAGACTAAACGAACAAAGCCCCCCCTTCGAGGGGGGCTAGGGGAATGTTTTTTGAAGTGGTAACTAGTTGTCATTGACTTTACCCCATAAAAAAAAGCTTCACCAATGCTAGATGTAACCTTAAAAACACGCTCTTTTCCGATGC
>TARA_R110002051_G_scaffold324970_1_pt1 | contig 102622 bp, 74 predicted proteins | sample TARA_R110002051 | Tara Oceans TARA_R110002051 (sample SAMEA4397023) | marine metagenome | biome: Polar Biome; feature: [MES] marine water layer (ENVO:01000295) within the mesopelagic zone...; material: water (ENVO:00002006), including particulate matter (ENVO:01000060) such...
CCAATGATTAAAATCATGATGCCCCAAAGCCATTTTTTATCTTCAAATAAAGGTTTGGTTAGGTCTTCCTCGAATCTGTCTATGCTGAGTTCATTACCCAGTGTGGCTGGGATTGCCGTTGTAGGAACTACGTTTGCCATGGTATTGATATCATAAACAGGCTCTAAGGCCCTTGGATTACCATACACGAGATAATAAGTAGCAGGTTTATTAAACCGTGCAATTAATTCATGTTTATAGCCTTTAATAGTGGCACTATCAATGTCTAAAGGCACATTATCTTGATTGTTAATCGTGATTTTTATTTTCTTTGCTTTCTCACTAAAAAAAGTAAATTCATTATCATCTAAAGAGCTTAAAACACTACTGGCCAAATTTCTATAATTATAATGCCAGCCTTTTTCAGTTTTAACACTGTCTAACACATAGCTTATAGTGGTTGGTCTCAGGTAATCAATAGTGTTCTTTACCTTAATTTGTAGATAACTTACAGGTAAGGCTCTGTCTAATTCTATAGTGATCACCGTTTCTTTGGTTTTTTTATAATGTTCAATGTTTAGACTTTTTGGTTCGTAATTTTCATAATCCGCAGGAACAGAGTTGTTTTCATAAATTTTTGCATCAGTAAAAACAGGATCTTCTTTTGTATTTACGCTTACTCGGTAATACAAAAATGAGGACTCTGGAAATTTTAGGGTGGTAAATCTATAATCCGTACTAGAATTTTCTAGGGCTAATATCCTATAATCATCTTTAATGGCAAACCAGTCAAGTTGATTTTGACTTCCTTCGAGTTTAATTCTGTAGTCGAAATTAGAAGTGTCAAAATTTAAGAAAATCTCGTTTATTGGGCTGTTGTTGGGTAATTTAAAGGTATATAAATATTGGTCGTTTGTAAAGGTTTGGTTTAACAATTCAAAACCAACAGTTTTGATGATCGATTTACGACTCTTAATATTCAAAACATAAGGAGCCTCAATCGTATCATTAGCTGTAATCCCATAAATACGAATATCGCCTAAAGTATTTTTAGTTTTTTCGTGAATCGTATAAGGTAGACTTATCTGGTGCCACTGCTCTGTGTTATTCTTAATTTCTCTCTTGAAGGCATAATCGCCCATTTGAGCACTTAAACAAGTGCTCAATAGTATAAAAATGATGAGGAGTTTATTCGCTTTTTGGTTCATCTTCAATTTGTTGAGTGTACTTGTTATAAAGAAAAGAAATGATTAATAGTAATACGCCCAGGGATACAAAAACAATAGTTTTTGATAGGGTATCTAAGTCTGCAATATCATAAAAGAACAATTTTATAAGGGTAACTCCAAATAAAATGATACCTATGATTCTAAGGTGCTTTTTACGTTTCCAGATACCCAAAATCACTAAGAATAAAGAATAGGCGCCCCAAAGAATGCTTAAATTCATTTTATAGGAATTGCTTATGCCTCCAAGATCCATCCAATGTAATAACTCACTACTTAATAACCACAGCATTGTAAAATGAAATCCTATTTCAAAAGGAGTTTTTAAATTCAGCTTTACAAAAGGCTGTTTGCTATACAAGTAGATAGCGTACATTAATCCTCCTAAAAAAACAAACGAAATGTACCGGATACTTACATGATAACTATTGTCGTAATATGCTGCTAAATATTGGGTACTATAATCGCTTCTTAATTCGCTGATAAGGTAAAGTCCGAAGCTTAAAAAGATAAATACAACGAGAACATTAACTGCTAGGTTCACTATACTTGTCATCCTATTTTTAATTTTGAAGATATTTACAAGAGATAGTATTGTAAAAAACAGCAAAGTATAATTTACCAGCCAAATACTATTAAAGTCGCGTAAACTATAGTTGTATTTTGTAAGTTCTTGTCCGTCAACCTCTGCTATGGTCAGCATAGAAGCATTGAATAATTGAGTCCAATAGGAATCAATTTCAAAGAAAATGGCGAAGTAAAAAATAATTAAAAAAAATAGGGGCGCAAGTATCGCCATTATTTGATGAATTCCGGTCCATACGCTTTGCGCTGCACTAAACTTTTTAGCGTGAAATAACCAAGTGATTATTGCGAAAGAAATGACCACCACTAATGAGCTTAAAAAGTTACTATTTAAAAATGGAGGCACCTTTTTTTCATCTAAAGAATAATACCTTTCATAAGCTACTTCCCAATCTTGAAAAATACTAAAGAAGGCTAAAACCATTAAAATATAGGATAGTTTTTTGTAAACGCTGATATTTTTAGTGAGGCCTATCCAAAATAATAAACCAGCTTCAACAGCCCATAAAATGGTCACCCAAGAACCATCTAACTGAACAGGAATTGTTATGGTAATAAATGTTAATACTAAAGTGGCTATAAGGTAAAAAAGCTTTTTATCCGCTAGTTTTCGGTTGAAAATTAGGGTGGCCACTACAAAATGAATAAGGGCATTGGCAAGTGTAAATAACCCTAATAGTTCTTCAGTATTTTCATTCTCTGAAAGTAAATAAAAACCAATGCCATAAAAGATAAACGAATTTATGAATACGATAATGACATCTCCTGCATTGAAGTTTTCTTTTTTGAAAAACTTATAACCCATAAATGCCATATAAAAAATGACAAAAAATAAACTAGCAAAACTAAACGCTATTGTGAAATGATCGGCTTGTACGTATTTGGTGGATAACCATAAGGTATACATGAGCCATGTAAACACGAAAGCAACATAATAAAGCGGTTTCCAGTATTTTTTAAAGGCAACGACTAAAATTCCAATATTTATAATCGCCATATAGCTAAATAAGCTTAGTATATCGCCAGATCCTGTACTCAATAAAAACGGAACAGCATAAGCCCCCACTAAACCTATATGTGCAATGATCTGCTTATTGTAATGTAAAGAGCTGACTACTGCAAAAACGGTAAATAAAACCATCAAGACAAAAGTGGGTAATTGCGGTAAAAGCCCGTATAAACTATAGGCGGAAAAACTAATAAAGTATAAAATAGCAATAGCGCCACTGACTAAAACAGCACTATAATTGAGGTATTTAGCTTTTAGTTTAATCCCGAAAACTAGTAAGGCTAAACCAACAAGGTACCCTAAAACAATTCTGGTTAAGGGACTAACTAAATTATTTTCGATACTGTATTTTGCACCAATAACAACTCCAATAACTGTAATTAAAATTCCTATTTTATTAATTAAATTTTCTCCGATAAATTTCTCTAAATTCGATTTTTGTGTCGGGAGCGAACTTTTCTGTGGTGCCCGATCTACTATGTTTTCTATTTTAGATGTTTCACTGCTTTCGATAGGTTTTATAGCTTCTGGCTTGCTTTGAACCACAATAGGCTCTGGAGTTTCTATTGTTTTTTCTTTACGAATGGGTTCAATAGCGTCAGCTGGCTTTTCTGGAGCAACTAACGCTCCTTTTTTTAGCAGTTCTATTTCTTTATAAACGGCCATCAACTCTTTAGCAAAACCTTCTTGCTTTGATAAAAGCAATTCTAGTTTTTGTTCGAGCATTTTTATATGATCTTGGTTGGTATTCATAGCTTGGTTGTTATACTACTATAACCTATTTATTGCTTCTTTATTTTTTACGTGCTAATTCTTGTTGATACAACACTCGCCCTAGCGCCGCTAAAAACGGAATTCCAACAGTATCATATTCGTAGTCATTGTCATTAAAAATTTCATTTTTATTGACTAAAATAGTTGCAGTTATCAAAAAGTCTATCTTGTTTTCAGTATCCTTAATATAGGCACAATCGGTTAATGTACCGTACGCATAGCCTACCTTATTGTAAATTTCGATCGTTGTAGGAATCGGTTCTTGGTTGTCGCCATACATGAAAAACTTCACATAACTATCGTAATATTCTTTGGTATCATACCCTAATTCTCTAGGTAACCTGTGCATCGCCTCTAAAAGAAAGTCACGCTGGTCCTTTGATATAGTAAATCGTTGCGCTGCCGCGAATTTTTCAGGAAAAATAAGGCGTTTTAAAACCTCATGTTGCGCATCTATGGCGTAGTAATTTTTTAAACTAAAATCAAATGGTTCCTGAATTAGTATAGCCTCTTCAAAATAGCCTTTTCCTTTTTTTAGCTGATCAATTTTTAAAGGTTTTATGGGTTTGTTAATGATTTTTTTAGTAATGTTTGTCGTACTATCATTTGCATAATAGACAATAGCCCTCGTGGTAATATCGTCAGCATTGGGTGTAGAAACTCTATGCGAGATCCGCACATTTTCAATGCCTTTAGCTTCTAATTTTTGTTGAATTTCATCTTGCCCTAAAAACTCGAACAAGCGATTGTAGGCTTCGTTATCACTCACGGCAAACAGTTTTGTTATTTCTTGGGCAACCGTTGTTTCTAAAGTATCCCCTTCGATATAAAAACGAGTATTCATATCAAAATTTACCATGCTGTTTATTTTTTCCAAGGCTAAAACAGCCACGGGAAACTTCACAGTACTCGCTGGGTAGAAATAATGATTAGGGTCTACTTGAAAATCATAATCTTTAAAAAATACGGTCTCGTTTTTGCGATCAATCTGTGTAAATTTAATTTGAACTTCGTGATTTTTTAAGTGGTCTAAAACTTGTTGAATAGCTGGATTATTACTTTTGAATGCTTGTTGAATAGGATTTTCAATGGGTTTCTGTTTCTCGGCGCAGGCCAAAAAGAATACCCCTAAGAGCATACCAAAGAATAGCTTTTTCATAATTATCATAATTTTTTATTGATCGGTGTAAAGTTCCCCTCGGTGTGGTTTCAAAGCATCTCTCACAGAAATCATTTCAGATTCATCCACAACTACATAGGCAATGCTATGCATGTCATTTAAAACTTTATGCCCTGTAATTCGATGTTTTAATGGTTCCGCATTACTATATTCCTTGAGATGTATTTCATGATGTTCTGCTGTTTTATGAGCGGCTGGACCTCTAAAATCCCAAATTAGTTTTATCATTTTTTTTGTCATTCTACTAAAATTATATGAAACAACAGTGTGTACGCTTTTTTACTATCTAAGGCAGGTTCCTTAAATTGGAATGCCACATGGGTGCTGATGAAGCAGAAAATAAAAAGTTAGTTGCCATGAATATAGCATTATTAAAAGTGATTTTGATAATAAAAGGTTAAAATTAATTGATTTTTATTAGAAATTATGAACTTGCACAGCATTGGTTATTTCTTATTTTTGCAACATGACGTTAATTCATAATTTTAAGACAAAAGCGAATCGCTTACTGGTGGCGTTTTTCACTTTTATACTGGTGTTGTCTTGTGATATGATATTTAAAAGCGAGGTTGAAAAACAGCCTTTGGCACGAGTTGGTAATACCTATTTGTACAAAGAGGATATTAACGAATTGCTGAAAAACAACATTTCCAAAGAAGACAGTGCCTCCTTTGTGACCAATTATATTAACAATTGGGCGACCAAACAACTGTTGCTGTCAAAATCAAAAATAAATTTACCCGAAGAAAAGTTACAAGAGTTTAATGACTTAATAGAGAATTATAAAACGGACTTATATACCAGAGCCTATAAGGACGCTTTAGTAAGTACATCATTAGATACCATCATCTCCAATGATGAACTCAAGGCTTTTTATGATAATGAAAAAGATAATTTTAAGCTTAAAGAAAAATTAGTGCAGCTGAGGTTTATAGAATTGCCGCTGCAGTTTATAAATAAAGAGAATGTAGCCTTAAGGTTAGATCGATTTAATGCTGGCGATAGGAAGTTTTTAGATTCGATTGGAATTCAATTTAGAAAATTAAATTATAACGATTCTATTTGGGTTCTAGCCTCACGAGTTATTAACGAAATCCCACCTTTAACCCTTGAAAATGAGGATAGATACTTAAAAAAATCACAATTTTTTGAATTACAGGATTCATTAGGGGTATATTTGGCAAAGGTTTCGAATGTTTTGAATCCGAATGATATTTCTCCACTTTCTTATATCAAACCAACTATTAAACAAGTGTTATTAAATAGGAGGCGTTTGGCATTGATGAGAAAGTTAGAAACCGAAATTATAGATGATGCAATTAAAGACAAAGAATTTCAAGTTTATGGACAAGATTAAGTATGTTATTACGCTGTATTTGGTAGTACTATCTATTGGTAGTAGCAAGGCTCAAGAAGAACAGCTATTAGAGAAAAATGAAGCCAAAGCCGCTGATGTAAGTATGCTGACCGATTCTGTCAACACTTTTAAGCGTGTTAAGATTGATGGTGTTGCAGCCGTTGTTGGGGAGCATCTTATATTAGAATCTGATATCGATAAAACCTTAATTGATTTAAGAAATCAAGGAGTTTCTGCCGATGAGGTTTCACGTTGTGGACTTTTAGGAAAACTTATGGAAGATCGTTTGTTTGCGCATCAAGCGGTTCAAGACAGTATCTTGGTTGCTGATGATGAGGTGAATGCAAATAGTGATGCTCAAATAGAGCAATTGGTTGGTAAAGTAGGTTCTATAGAAAAAGTATTAGCTTTTTATAAGAAAACCGATGAAGAAAGCTTTAGAGAAGAGCTGTATAAAATTAATAAGTTGCGTATGCTGTCTGAGCGCATGCAGCGTAAAATTGTTGAAGAGGTAGAGGTTACACCTGAAGAAGTACGTCAGTTTTTTAATGACATTCCAAAAGATCAACGCCCTGTGATTGGTACTGAGCTAGAAATCGCTCAAATAACTAAAATGCCGGAGGCTTCTGAGGAAGAGGTTCAAAAGGTCATAGATCGCTTAAATAAAATTCGAGAGGATGTTTTAGAAAACGGGTCAAGTTTTGCCATTAAAGCAATTTTATATACCGAAGATCCTGGATCTAAACCCAATGGAGGATTATACGCTGGGGTTACAAAACAATCGGGATATGCAAAAGAGTTTAAAGATGCTGCCTTTACTTTAGCCGAAGGAGAAGTGTCGGAGCCTTTTAAAACGCAGTTTGGATATCATATTTTGACTGTAGATAAAATACTAGGGCAACAACGAGATGTTCGGCATATCTTAATGATTCCCAAAATTTCAGATGAAGCGCTAAGAGCATCTAAAATAGAGATTGATAGCATTCGTCAACAAATAATAGATGGTAAATACACGTTTGCCGAAGCCGCTTTAAATTTTTCAGATCAAAAAGAAACTAAATTTGATGGAGGGCAGTTAAGAAACCCGATCGATTACGGTTCTAGGTTTGAACTTGCCAATATGCCTGATCCACAATTGTATAATCAGATTCGTAATTTAAAAGATAACGAAATATCGCAACCGCTTTTAGAAGAAGATCCAAGGGAGGGTACGAGTTACAAGATTTTAAAAATCACAAATCGCTATGATGAACATGTGGCAGATTTTGCAAAAGACTACTTAAAAATTCAAGATTTAGCCCTGACTCAAAAAAGAGCTGATGCTATTGCAAAGTGGATGAAAGAGCATATTGAAGAAACCTATATTAGTGTAAGTGCAACAGGAAAGGATTGTGACTTCGCGAATAATTGGTTAAAAAACTAGGGATATGTCAGACGTTAGGGCTATTGAAAACCTTGTTGTAAAACATCAGACATTAAAAAACGAAATTGCTAAAATAATCATAGGCCAAGACGCTGTTGTACACCAAATTTTACTTTGTATTTATGCTGGCGGACATTCTTTGTTAATTGGCGTACCTGGCTTAGCCAAAACCTTAATGGTACATACCATTGCCAAAACTTTAGGTTTAGATTTTAAACGGATTCAATTTACGCCTGATTTAATGCCAAGTGATATTCTGGGCAGCGAAATATTAGATCAAAATAGAACTTTTAAGTTTATCAAAGGGCCTGTTTTTTCTAATATTATTCTGGCCGATGAAATCAATAGAACACCGCCAAAAACTCAGGCTGCACTCTTGGAGGCAATGCAAGAACGAACCGTTACCATTGCAGGTACAAATTACCCCTTAGCGTCTCCTTATTTTGTTTTGGCAACACAAAACCCAATTGAACAAGAAGGTACATACCCCTTGCCAGAAGCACAATTAGATCGCTTTATGTTTGCGATCGAATTAAAATACCCCTCTATGGAAGAAGAAGTGGCTATAGTGAAAGCGACTACTTCCGATGATAGCCCTGCTATAAATGCCTTATTTACAGCGGAGGAAATTGTGGCAGTTCAACATTTAATTCGCAGAATTCCCGTACCCGATAATGTGGTGAATTATGCGGTTAAATTAGTACATAGTACAAGGCCCAATATCGCTTCAGCTTCCGATTATGTAAAGCAATATATTGATTGGGGTGCAGGTCCTAGAGCATCTCAAAATTTAATTTTAGCAGCTAAGGCCAACGCTGCAATTCACGGAAAATTTTCTCCGGATATCGAAGATGTAAAAGCTGTCGCCATGGGTATTTTGCGCCATAGAATTATAAAAAACTACAAAGCAGAAGCGGAAGGTATCTCTGAAGATGCGATTATCGGAGCGTTATTGTAATTTATTAGTTCGGGTTCAAACGTTTTCGTAAAGAATTTCTCTAAAAAAGGCTTAAAAAAATATAGGATTCGTTTTTTTTTACTTCTTTATACCAAAAATTTTAAAATCAAGTCAATCAATGCGCTATTTTTTTTATTTCCCCTTTAGATTTTAGTAATTTTACGGAATTGCAATAATTTAAAATACATTAAAATGGCATTTGATATAGATATGATAAAAAAGGTGTACGCCGATATGCCTAAACGTGTTGACAAAGCACGTGAGCTTGTTGGTAAACCACTCACACTTTCCGAGAAAATTTTATATGCTCACCTTTGGGATGGTGCACCATCACAAGTATTTAGAAGAGGTAAAGATTATGTAGATTTTGCTCCAGATCGTATTGCTTTACAAGATGCTACAGCGCAAATGGCTTTATTGCAATTTATGCAAGCTGGTAAAAACAAAGTGGCTGTGCCAACAACAACGCACTGTGATCACTTGATTCAAGCAAAAAGCGGAGCAGCAGCCGATTTAAAAATTGCCAATTCAACAAGTGCAGAAGTTTTTAATTTTTTAGAATCTGTTTCCGATAAATACGGTATAGGTTTCTGGAAACCAGGTGCAGGTATTATACATCAAGTAGTTTTAGAAAATTATGCATTTCCAGGCGGAATGATGATTGGGACCGATTCACATACCGTAAATGCAGGAGGTTTAGGTATGGTCGCTATCGGTGTTGGTGGTGCGGATGCCGTTGATGTTATGGCCGGGATGGCTTGGGAGCTTAAATTCCCTAAACTTATTGGTGTTAAATTAACAGGTAGCTTAAGTGGTTGGACTTCCGCTAAAGATGTAATACTTAAAGTTGCGGGTATTTTAACCGTAAAAGGTGGTACAGGTGCTATTGTAGAATATTTTGGGCCTGGAGCTAAAAATTTATCTTGTACTGGTAAAGGTACTATTTGTAATATGGGCGCAGAAATAGGCGCAACAACCTCTACTTTTGGATATGATGATTCTATGGAGCGTTATTTACGCGCTACCGATCGTAGTGATATTGCTGATGAAGCCAATAAAATACGCGAATATTTAACAGGTGATGATGAGGTATACGCAAACCCGAATGATTATTTTGATCAGGTTATTGAAATTAATTTAGACACTTTGCGTCCGCATTTAAATGGCCCTTTTACTCCAGATTTAGCTACTCCAGTAGGTGAGCTAGGAGCTAAAGCGAAAGAGCATGGTTGGCCGCTTAAAGTGGATTGGGGATTAATTGGTTCTTGTACCAACTCTTCTTATGAAGATTTAACCAGAGCTGCTTCTATCGCAAAACAAGCCGTGGATAAAAAAATTAAGGCAAAGTCCGATTTTGGAATTAACCCAGGTTCGGAGCAAATTCGTTTTACTGCAGAACGCGATGGGATTTTAAAAATATTTGAAGATTTAGACGCTACCATATTTACAAATGCTTGTGGTCCATGTATTGGACAGTGGGATAGAAGCGATCTAAAAGGAGAAGAAAAGAATACGATTGTGCACTCATTTAACCGAAATTTCTCAAAAAGGGCAGATGGCAACCCAAATACACATGCCTTCGTTGGTTCTCCAGAAATGGTTGCGGCAATCGCCATCTCGGGTAGGTTAGATTTTGACCCCATGAATGATACGCTGTTGAATGAAGATGGAGAAGAAGTAAAATTAGACGAGCCAAGAGGTATTGAGTTGCCACCACTTGGTTTTGATGTAGAAGATGCAGGGTATTTGGCGCCACAAGAAGATGGTTCTTCTGTAGTTGTTAAGGTAGATCCAAAATCAGAAAGGTTACAGCTTTTAGAACCATTTACACCTATTAGCGACGAAAGTTTAATGGGCGTAAAGTTATTAATCAAAGCCTTTGGAAAATGTACTACAGACCATATCTCTATGGCAGGTCCATGGTTGCGTTTCCGTGGTCATTTAGATAATATCTCGAACAACTGTTTAATTGGGGCAGTTAATGCATTTGGTAAGAAAACAAATTTTGTTAAAAACCAATTAACAGGTGAATTTGGTGGTGTTCCTGATACGGCACGCGCCTACAAAGCAGCAGGTATTAGAAGTATTGTTGTAGGTGATCATAACTATGGCGAAGGTTCTTCAAGAGAACATGCTGCCATGGAGCCAAGACATTTAGGGGTTGCAGCCGTATTGGTAAAGTCTTTTGCTCGTATTCATGAAACCAACCTTAAAAAGCAAGGAATGCTTGGTTTAACCTTTGCTAACGAAGCCGATTATGATCTAATTCAAGAAGATGATACGTTTAACTTTTTGGATATTGCAGATTTTGCTCCAGACAAGCAGTTAACTATTGAACTGGTACATGCTGACGAATCTAAAGATACCATAAAGGTGAATCATACCTATAATCAACCTCAAATAGCTTGGTACAGAGAAGGTTCTGCTTTAAATGTAATTAAAAAAGAGAATGCATCTTCAGCAAAATAAAGGCAGATCATCTAGTTAAAAATAAATTAATTTTAATTTCATAAAACTCTTGATATTCATCAAGAGTTTTTTAGTTTTGAACAAATCTAAAGATGAATGAAAATCATAAAGAAAACCATATTAAATATTCTGCTTTTCGCTTTTATACTTTCCTTTTTCGTAACTCCTTTGGGCGATTACAGCAAAGTACTACTCAATAAAGTATTTTCATTTAGCCCTTCTATTACCGACGAAGAAAACCGAAATAAAATTACAGATTACGATTGGAGATTAAAAGATGAAAATTGGGATTTCTTTAATTTTAAACAATCTAAAGGAAAGGTAGTCTTTGTTAATTTTTGGGCATCTTGGGTGCTTCCTTGTGAAGCAGAACTACAAAGTATTCAAAGGTTTTACGATGCCTATAAAGGTGAAGTAGATTTTTATATTATCACAAACGAAGAACGAGAACCTGTTGAAGCTTTTATGCAACAACAAAACCTAACATTCCCTGTAACCTATCTGTTTATTGGTGAAAAGGCAGCTGTACCTTATTTAAAAGCTCCGTCATCGTATTTGATTGATAAAGAAGGCAATATTGTTATCCATAAAAAAGGGATTGCCGATTGGGATAATACTAAAATTTATAATCTTGTCGACAAGCTGTTAGCCAAATAATGAACAATGAAGTTAGAGAAAAAGAAAATTTCTAACCTTCTTCTTATTGTAGCGGCAATGGTGTTGTTGTTTACCCCTGTAGGCTTTCACCTTAAAGTTATGGTGAATCGCTTGGTATCCTTTAGTCCCACTGAACTTAAAGTAGAGGATCAAAGGCTTGTCGCCAATTATCGTTGGCAATTGATTTCTAATGAGGGTGAAACCCTAAATTTTGAAGAAGGAAAAGGAAAAGTGATCGTTCTCAATGTTTGGGCCACGTGGTGTCCGCCTTGTGTGGCAGAAATGCCAAGTTTTCAAAAGCTCTATGATGATTATGCCGATAAAGTAAGCTTTTTGTTTGTAGCGCACGATGAGAAAGAAAAAGTCAACGCTTATTTAACTAAAAAAGGCTACACTTTACCCGTTTATTATGAAAATAGTGCTACCCCTGTCGCGTTTGAATCTAGAAGTATTCCAATAACTTTTGTGATCAGTAAAACGGGTCAAATTATAGTTGCTGAAACAGGGGCTGCTGATTGGAATAGTCATGCCTTTAGAGTATCTTTAGATAGATTATTAGCAGAATAATATGTCTCAAATTACGACGCTTACTTTTTTTAAATACCCTACTCTTAGAAGTAAATTTTGGGCCTTTATGATGATGCCCATCGCTCGCTATCCACTCTCTAAGACAAAAGGACTTTCTTTTTATAAATTAATGGGAAGTGGTAAGCCAGGCTTTAACCCGGCTCCAGATTGGTCTACATACGGATTATTGCAGGTATGGAATCATGAAGAAGCCGCCAATGACTTTTTTAATACCTCTTCTTTGTATCAGAAATACAAACGAAATAGTCAGGAACAATATACCCTATACATGAAAAGTATAGTAGCAAAAGGGGAGTGGTCGGGAGCTAATCCGTTTGAGAAAAGCACAAGCTTAGACGAAACAATTCCGTTTATTGCCGTCATCACGAGAGCTACTATTAAATTTAAAATGTTGCGTACTTTTTGGAGGTATGTACCCAGCTCGCAAGAACCTTTAAAAAACAATGACGGACTTTTATTTACTATGGGTATTGGAGAAGTTCCGCTTACACAAATGGCTACGTTTAGCCTTTGGAAAAACAAAGAGGCTTTAATGGATTTTGCCTATAAAAGTAAAGAACACGCGCAAGCTATTGTAAAAACACGTAAACTAAATTGGTATAACGAAGAATTATTTTCGAGATTCCAGCCTTATAAGACTCTTGGCCATTGGGGCGGTAAAGATGTTTTGAAAACAGACTAGGATAATGTAAAATAGAAAAAAACAAAAAATAATAATTGCACGGCGTAGTAATGAAAGGATAATTTTACATCACCTTTTATTTTTGAAAGGAATAAAATCAGCTGAAATAACAAGGCAATTGAAAACCAAGTAATATAATTTTCTAAAGGAGCTTCATTCCCAGCGAATGTCCAATAATCGAATACAGGCGCTAATTGTTCCATGAAATAATCTAACAAAACCATTAAGATTGCTCCACCAATAATTTGAATCCAGCCACTTTTGGTAAAATGCGAAATCATATTTCCGGTAACAAAGGTTAATAAAGCCCAGTAGGCTCCAATTAAAAGGGGAACCCCACCTATTTTTAATCCAAAATTAGCCCCATAGGCATATTCACCAAATAAAATCCCGTAGTTTACACCCAACCATTCTGCAAAAAATCCTCCAACAAAAAAAACTGCGAAAGCACTGAACCTTTTAATGTTGTTTATAGGGAATGCCCATAGAAATAGCAATAAACTGATGCTTAAGTTTAAGGGGGTTTTTGTAATAAACCAATCTTGATGTCCAAAGCTTACCCCAATAATAGCCGCTATATGAAATACCCATATACTACAAATGGCAATGGCAGATTTGTTTTTACTGAACATACTAAAACCTCGCATTAATTTATTTTTGGCACTAAGTCGCCCACTATTTTCGCTGATAGTAAACATAAGGGTATGCCGCCACCTGGATGTACGGAACCTCCGCAAAAATATAAATTTTTAATTTTTCTACTGAAGTTTGGATGCCTTAAAAAAGCAGAAAATCTAGTGTTACTAGCCGGACCGTACAATGCTCCTCGGTAAGAACTAGTGCTGTTTTCAATACCCACAGGACTCAATATATGTTCTGCAGTTATGAATGACTCTAAATCTACCTTTAAAATACTATTTATTTTAGTGATGATATGCCTACGTGCGTTTTGCACTAGGGTTTCCCAATCTTGGCCGTAATTACCGGGTGCATTAATCATTACAAACCAGTTTTCATGACCAGTAGGAGCATCCTTTTTATCCTCTTTACTGGTGATATTTATGTAAACGGTTGGGTCGCTCATCAATGTTTTGTCTTCAAAGATAGCTTTAAATTCGTTTTCGTACGATGTAGAAAAGAGAATGTTATGCAGGTCTAATTCTGGAAACTCTTTAGCAATTCCCCAGTAAAAAATTAGTGCAGAACTAGAGCGTTCTTGTTCAAGTGTTTTGGTTGGGTGGACTTGTTTTTTTAGTAACTTTTTATAGGTTGGATAAATATCCATGTTAGAAATAACTAGGTCGGCCGTATAGGTGTTTTTTTGGGATATAACGCCCGTAGCTTTTTTGTTAGCGACTACAATTTCTTCTACCTTTTCATTAAATTTAAAAACTATTCCTTGCTGCAATGCCAATTGATACAGACTTTGGCTAATTTGATGCATTCCTCCTTTGGGGTAGTAGGTGCCAAAATACATCTCTAAATGCGGGATCATAGACATTATTCCCGGTGTTTTATAGGGTGAAGAGCCATTATAAGTGGCGTACCTATTAAATAGTTGTATCACTTTTGGATTTTTAAAGGCTTTTTTATTCACGGCGTCTAGACTGTTATTGGTGTCTAATTTTGCGACTTTAAAAATAGCATTTACGGTATCTGTCGATAAATAGGTTTTAATTTTATGTAAGGAATGCTCTAAAAATAAGCGAGCCGTTAAATCGTACTTTTCTTTGTTTTTACGTAGATAATTAGAAATAGCAGTTTCATCCTCGTTAAAGGCTTTTGAAGCATTTTTTACGAAATCGTTCTGGTTGGCTTGTACTGAAAATCGCTTTCCGTCTTCCCAGAAATAATTACAAAGAATATCTTTCTTAGTATATTGAAAATAATCTTCTGTTTTTAAGTTGTAGAGCTCAAAGAGCTCCGCTACTAAATGAGGCATAGTAAATAGCGATGGGCCTAAATCGAAACGGTACCCTTTTAAATTTAAGGCATGAAGTTTGCCACCCGTATAGGCATTTGCTTCTATAACGGTGACTTGGTATCCTTTTTTATTTAAGCGCAAGGCCGTAGCGATTCCACCAATCCCTGCACCGATTACAATGGCTTTTGCCATATTATTTTTTAAAATATTTGAAGGGTACAAAAAGCATCCCGAAGCACTCTCCTTTTTCCTTTCCTAAATGTTTATGGTGAATTTTGTGGGCTCTACGCACCCCTCTGGCATACCAGTTATTAGCATTCCGAAGAAATTTAAAACGTTGATGAATAAAGATGTCATGCACTAAAAAGTAAGCCGCCCCGTAAGCCATAATTCCAAATCCTATGGGGTATCCGTACCAAAACCATGTATTTGATGCCGTCATAATAAAAGACATACTGACAACCGCATAAATAATAAAAAAAGCATCATTACGTTCAAACCACGAGTCGTGATCTTTATGGTGGTGATCTTTGTGTAAAACCCAAAGAAAGCCATGCATAATGTATTTATGGCTAAACCAAGCCATAAATTCCATAAACACAAAGGTTGCTAAGAAGATTACTATTCCAATGAAAAGCGTCATTATTGCACTAAATTAAGTTTGTAATTAACGTATGATTTTGCTAAGAGCCCAAATTTTTGATAATTAGATACTCTTATTCGTGTATTTTGAATTTCTAGTGGCGGCGTGTTTTGTAGTTTTTGTAATAACTTTGAATAATATTTATAGGCGGTGTACACCCCAAATTTAGCTGTATTTGGAAGCTTTGCTATTCCCTGGTAACCTAAGCTAAAATCTTCATTTATTTCAGCTACAATTCTATTTTTAGAAACTTCATCTAAGGCCCTTAAGTTTGTATTCGGAAAATAGGTTCTGTCTAAGCCTTCAAAATCATCTTTTAAGTCTCTTAAAAAGTTTACTTTTTGAAAAGCGGAGCCTAAAGCCATTGCCGATGTTTTAAGATTATCATAAGCTTCTTGCTCACCATTTACAAACACTTTTAAGCACATGAGACCCACAACATCTGCTGAACCATAGATATAATCTTTGTACTCCTCATCGGTTTTGTAAATCTTTTTAGACAAGTCCATCCGCATACTTTTCATAAAAGAAGCCACTAAATGATGTGGTATTTGATACTTATGGTACGTGTGTTGAAATGCGTTCAAAATAGGATTTAAACTAATCTTATGGTTTAGTGCCTCTTCTAAGTCTTGCTCAAATTTATTAAATAAAAAAGATTTGTCATACTCATGAAAAGTATCTACAATTTCATCAGCAAAACGCACAAAACCATAAATGTTATAAATATCACCGCGAATGCTGGCGTGTAACATTTTTGTTGCAAGGGAAAAAGAGGTACTGTACGATTCTGTAACTGTTTTACTACAGCTAAAGGAAACATGGTCAAAAATGCTTTTCATCTGTTCATATTTGTTTTTTTCTTCAAGCTCTGATCTAATTCGCTTCCTAAACATCCGGTTTTAAGTAAGCTAAGAGGATGGCTCATTTTATATTAATTTTTCAGTATTAATTCGGATACTAATTTTCCAGAAATTAATGCTGGAGGCACCCCCGGCCCAGGAACGGTTAATTGCCCTGTAAAAAATAAGTTTTTTACTTTCTTGCTTTTTAGATTTGGTCTTAAGAAAGCGGTTTGTGTTAGTGTATTCGCTAATCCATACGCGTTTCCTTTGTAACTATTATATTCTTCAATAAAATCTTTTACGCAAAAGGACTCCATGAATTTAATATTTTTCTCGACATTTTGATTTGTTTTTCGTTCAAATCTCTTCAATATCATGTTAAAATATTGTGTTCTCAGCTCAGGTGTGTCTTCTAAATTGGGAGCTATAGGTACTAAAAAAAAGGCTGTTTCGCACCCATCTGGGGCCATACTACTATCGGTTACTGAGGGGAAATTCGCATAAAATAAAGGGTCCTTTGGCCATTTCGGGAAGTCATAAATTTCCTCAGCATGCAATTCAAAATCCGTATCAAAAAATAAATTATGATGTTCCACATCACTTATTTTTTTATCAAAACCAACATAAAATAGTAAGGATGAAGGAGCAAAGGTTTTAGTATCCCAGTATTTTTCTGAATATTGACGGTATTGTTCATCTAAAAGGGTTTCGGAATGATGGTAATCAGCACCTGAGAGTACAACATCCGCAGGTTGTAACTGGCCGTTGCACATGACACCTTTCGTTATGCCTTGTTCTACCACTATTTTGCTAATAGGGCTAGCGGTATGAATGGTAACCCCAAGTTCTTCCGCTAAACTTTTCATGGCTTTTATAATCTCGTACATACCACCTTTGGGGTGCCAAGTACCTAAACCAAAATCGGCATAATTCATAAAATTATAAAAAGAAGGTGTTTTACTTGGTTTAGCGCCTAAAAATAAAACGGGAAACTCAAGCGTCGAAACTAATTTAGGGTTTTTAAATTTCTTACGCACTTCTCCACTAATGGTCTTAAAAAATTGATCCACTCTCATGATGGTTTCCGGAGTGACCAGTTCTAGGGGAGATAACCCTGGTCTTAGAACCACTTTGTTAATGGCAATGTCATAGTTTTCTTGTGCTTGCTTGATAAAAGTTTTAAGGTGAACTGAACTTCCCTTTTCAATACGTTCAAATTCAACAGCAATTTTGTCGAGACTATCGCCAATGGTAATGACATCGTCTTGGAAAAATATTTTATATGCAGGACTAAGTTTGTCTAAAGCATAAAAATCTGATGTTTTTTTGCCAAAGTCTGCAAAAAACTTATCAAAGATATCTGGCATCCAATACCAACTTGGTCCCATATCAAAAGTAAAGCCGTCCTTTTTTAGTTGTCTTGCCCTACCACCTACAGTATTATTTTTTTCATAGATGCTTACATCAAAACCCGCTTTGGCCAAATAGCAAGCGGCCGATAATGAGGAAAATCCTGATCCTATGATACTAATTGTACGGTTCATAAATTATTTTGAGGGTAAATAACTTAATTAAGTTCTTTAATAATTTTTTCTAAAGAATTGAATTTTTTAATATGTGGTGTTAAATCTTCTTCTTTTAAGAATTGCGTTTGATGTCCAAGAATCCAAAGTGTAAAATCATAATTTTCTCCTATTTTAGTATTGAACGTCTCAATATATTTATGAATTTTATTTTTATTTGGTTCTACAGTGAAATAAGAAATAAAATGCACATTGGAACAATAACCCATTAAATCTTTCAAAGATTCGATAGGAATTGTTTGACCTAAATAAATAGTTTTATACCCTCTTAAGGTTATTTCATAGTTTAAATAAAGTAGCCCAATATCATGAATTTCATTATCAGGGAGAAATAATACAAAAGTTTTATCTGTCTTGCTAGGTTCAGTACTCTGTAGTTTTTCTGTATTGATGATGATTTTTTGTTTAATTAAATTGGTGATAAAATGTTCGTGAGACGGACTAATCGTATCTGTCTGCCATAAAATTCCCAATTCATTCAACAAGGGAATAAAGACCTCATAAAATAGGTCTCTAAAAGAGCTTTCCTCTAATAACTTATTATACGTGCTCGAAAATTGCGTAGCATCAAAATTAATCATGGCCATCTTAAACGAATTAATGGCGTGATTCTTCACCGTTTTTTTTGAAATTACTTCCTTAACGGTTTCGGGTATTTCTGTTTCCGATAAGTCGGCTATTTTTGATATTTTATAGCCGTTATTATATAATAGGGTGATATTTAATAATTTTTGAAGGCTTTTTAAACTATAGGTACGAATGTTGGTCGTTGTTCTTTCAGGGCTAAATAAGTGATACCTTTTCTCCCAAATACGAATAGTGTGCGCTTTAATTCCAGATAAATTTTCTAAATCTCGAATACTAAAAGTTTTTTTTACGTTGTTCATGTATTTTTATAAAAGGTTAAACAAATTTACGAAATTTTACCATTCCAAAGTTAAAATGCCGTTAATTTTTGAGAATTTAAATCGTAAAGCGCAGAATTGTTTAAAATAAAAAACCATTTAAGTGAGTCTTAAATGGTTTTTGTGCCCACGACTAGATTCGAACTAGCACGTCCTTGCGAACACCACCCCCTCAAGGTGGCATGTCTACCAATTTCACCACGTGGGCCATAATTGGTGCAAATTTAATAAAGTTTTAATCAATCATCATTCATTTAAAAGGAATATTATTTTTTGTTTAATCTTAGAATAACCGGAATTCAATTTTATTTAGTTGACGTCAAAGTCGCTAATCTTTCATCAGTGCGAAGCAAGAAATGATGGATAATAGTAGCATTATGAATATACGATAAACTATTTTTTTAGCATGCGCCGACTTAAACGCTTTGATTTTTTTTTGGGTACAGAAACCTTTTTTTTTCTGTTAAGCTTCTCACTTGTGGTCATTAGATTCTCAGGTATTGATGATTCCATAGGGTAACAATAGATCTAAAACCAAATTTCAATGTATCTTTAGGCGTATAATATATACTTACAGCTATTTAGGATATGTCTAACAGAAGAAAATTTATCAAAGCCTCTTTGCTCGGCACCATAGGAGTTACGGCCTTATCAAGTTTTAGAAGTAAAAGGGAATCATTGGGAACAACGACCCTGGCCCCAAAAAATCAACGGAAGCCCCTCATTATTTCTACTTGGAACCATGGTTTACCTGCAAATGAAGAGACTTGGAAAAACTTAAAGAGTGGAGCATCCACCATAGATGCTATCGAAGCAGGTATGCGAATTCCTGAAGCAGATCCAAAAATACGAAGTGTTGGTTATGGTGGTTTTCCTGACCGAGAAGGAAAAGTAACCCTAGATGCTTGTATTATGGATCACCATAGTGATTGTGGAGCTGTATCTTTTTTACAAGGCATAAAACATCCTATTTCTGTAGCTAAAAAAGTAATGCAGAAGACACCTCACGTAATGTTATCGGGCATAGGAGCACTTCAGTTTGCTTTATCCGAAGGTTTTGAAGAAGAAAATTTATTGACCGAGGAAGCTAAAAAGGACTGGGAAAAATGGTTAGAAGAATCAAAATATAAGCCAGTCATCAATATGGAAAATCACGATACTATTAGTATGTTGGTTTTAGATGTAGATGGCAATATTTCAGGAGGATGTACCACTAGTGGCGCCGCTTGGAAAATGCATGGTCGAGTAGGTGACTCGCCGATTATCGGAGCGGGATTGTTTTTAGATAATGAAGTAGGTGCTGCAGCGGCCACAGGTTTAGGTGAAGCGGTTATTAGAACTGCTGGCAGCGCTATGGTGGTGGAACTAATGCGACAAGGGAAATCGCCTTATGATGCCTGTAAAGAAATTGTTGAACGTATTTATACCAAACACAAAAATCATAAGGATATGGAATACCTCCAAGTGGGATTTATAGCTATCAATAAAAAAGGAGAACATGGGGGGTATAGCCTTAGATCTGGGTTTAATTATGCAGTCTGTGATGATGAGAAAGGGAATCGAATGGAAGACGCTCCATTTAAAATGGCCTGGGATTAATTGACCATAACTTCAGCATATTCGCTAAAATCACTTTGTTTTTGGTACTTCATTAAAAAAAATAATAACAATAAGGGGTAGGGGTGTATAAATCAACTTTATAAAAAATAAGGGTTTTACTGTGTTTTATTCGTACATGTCATTCGCATTTTGATGGTATAATTTTTCAAGGAAATCACTAATTATCGAAGTTGTTTTTTCAAAAAATAATTTTCCCTTTTCCGCTGTGGCTTCTTTTGGGTTTCCTACGCCAGTATCGGCTGTTATTTTAGTCCATTCGCGTTGTACAGCTATCCAACTTTCATTTAAAGCCTTAATTCTAAACCTTTTTGAATTACCATTACCTGCTTCAGAAAGTGGTAAAACGAGCTCAGGAGTTAAATGCATGACCACAGCAGTTTCTAATTCTCCCGCATGATCGCCGGGTTCCTCAAAATAATTTTTAGTAGAAGTTACTTGCCACCAATTGAGGGCGCAAATAAAAACTTCAGGAAAGCTGATGCTTAATTCACGAATAAACTGTTTAAAATGGTTGCCTCCATGAGCATTTAAAATTACTAATTTTTTAATTTTATGGGTATCTAAAACCTGAACAATATCTTTTAAAACTAAATACTGGGTGCTGGGATTCATATTTATGCAAAAAGGAACATCTATTTGACCTGTGTTTACACCAAATGGTATGGTCGGTAGGACTACTATTTTAGCTTTGTTTTCCCAAGCTTTTCTGGTCGCTTCGATGGCTACATTTTCTGCCAAAATATTGTCGGTGGCGTAGGGTAAATGGTAATTATGTGCTTCAGTAGCGCCCCAGGGTAAAACGGCAAGGCCAAAATTTGCGGAACGGATATCTTTATAATTGGTTTCTGCTAAAACATAGGGCCTGCGGTTATGTGACATAGTATTGAATTTTAGAATACAAAAAGTACTTTGTTTAAAGTTCCTTAAGGTATGATTATGAAAACTGCCTTTCTGTTGGTGTCATCAATACATTTTCAGCATTAATGATGTCAATTGGCAGTAAAATTTGTTCCTTTATTTTATGGTCAAAAAGTAAATGCTCCGCCAGGGTTTTTAGTCCTAAATATACTTGTTGTTTAGGATTTTGGTGAATTAAAAAATCAATAGCCCCCTCTTTTAGGTAGCCTATATTTTCCGGAACTAAATCGTAGCCCACGACAACAATTTTACGAGGACTAAACTTCTTAATTATCGGGATAATGTCATAGGCTTTTGAAGTCGTTACAAATATGCCGGTCACATTGGTGTGTAGCTGCAGAAAATCAATTATTTGATCTTCGAAATGGCTTCGCTTTAGTTTTAAAGTCATAAGCTTAGGCTTGTACTCAGCTAGTTCTTCAAAATAGGCCCTAAATCCTTTTTCTTTTTCTTGAATGTATAAGGCTTGTTTGTATTTTTCATCGACATGAATAATAGCCAGATCGCCCTTTTGGCCAATGGTTTGGTGTAATAGTTTTGCGCCAACCCTGCCGCTTTGATGTAAATTTTGACCTATAAAGCAGGGTATAGCATTAGATTTTATTCGGTTATTAAAGGTTGCTACGATGATGCCTTTCGAATTATACGCTTCAATAGCCTTTACTGATTGCTTTTTGAATAAAGGGGCTATCAAAACAGCATCTGGTGCAGTATTCAACACACTTTGATTAGCTTGGCCGTAGGAAAATGCATTTTTTGGATCAAAAAGGTAGCTCTCGATTTGGATTCCAAAAGCTTTTAATTCACTAACTACAGCCTGAACCCCTTCTATACAGGTGCTCCAATAGTTATCAATTTTGGGGTCTGGAAAAATTACGCAAATTCTATAGGTTTTGTTTTTCTTTAAATTTCGGGCGATAAGATTAGGCTGGTAATTTATTTCTTCTAAAATTTTTGATACCTTTTCTAATGCATCTTTCGATACTTTCCCTCGATTATGAATAACTCGATCTACAGTTCCCTTTGAAACGCCTACAAGCTTTGCAATATCACTAATGGTATATTTTTTTGACATCATAACAAAGATAGCAAAAAGATCCCTTCATGGGCCATTGTTCTCGAGCACATTTTTATTGTGTGTTCGAACACATTTTTGCATATTTTCTTTTGTAGTTCGTATTTAAAGTTTAGCTTTGTTACTTATCAGTGTTAGTTTTACTTGTGTTAAATATGTGTTTTTCAATTTTTTAGTAAATTTTGATGCCTGATTGTTATTTTAATTATACCTATAATATGCCAGATGAAAAACCAACGCTAGCCATTTTGGCTGCAGGAATGGGAAGTAGGTACGGAGGCTTAAAGCAAATGGATGTTTTTACCCCCGATGGCGATAGCATTATCGATTTCTCTATTTTCGATGCATTAGCAGCGGGTTTTGGGAAATTTGTATTCATCGTTAGAAGGGACTTTGAAAAAGAGTTTAAAGCAATTTGGGATCAAAAATTAAAGGGGAAAGCCGAAGTCGTCTACGTATATCAAGAACTAGATAGTGTACCTAAACGCTATAGACATTCAGAACGCAAAAAACCTTGGGGCACAGGCCATGCGCTTCTTATCCTAGAACATGTGGTCACCAACAATTTTGCCATCATCAATGCAGATGATTTTTATGGTGCCGAGGCTTTTCAGGTAATGGCGAAATACCTTCAAGAAAAGTCGCAAGAATCGTATGCTTTTAGTATGATGGGGTACGCTCTATCGAATACGCTTTCTGACTATGGATCCGTGTCTCGCGGTGAATGCGAAGTAGATGCAAAAGGATTTTTAAAAACCATTATCGAACGAACACATATCGAAAAAATTAAAGGAGAATTAGTACGTAGGGATGATACCGAAACATTCATTCCAATGGCTCAAAATACTATTGTTTCGATGAATTTCTGGGGTTTTACCCCTAAATGCTTCGAGTTTGGTCAGCCGTTATTTACTGCTTTCTTAGAAGAAAACAAGGGTAATATTAAGGCTGAGTTTTATATTCCTACATTCGTTAGCGAAATTCTAAAATCAGAAAAAGTTAGTCTTAAGGTGTTAAAATCGGACGCCCAATGGTTTGGAGTCACCTATCAAGAAGATAAGCCTCTAGTTAAAGCTGCGTTATCAAAATTAAAAGAAAAAGGTTTCTATCCAAAACAACTTTGGTAGTATGAATTCAAAAGAAATACACAGCATTTTTGATCAATTTCAACACCAGGGAAAATTTTCATCGTTTCTGGAATTGGCTTCTGGTCATATCAACGATACGTATTTAGTACGCAGCGAAAAAAAGCCTTTTTATGTACTTCAACGCATAAATCACGGTGTTTTTAAAAATGTTCCTGGTTTAATTGAAAATAAGGTTGCGGTAAGCGCTCATATTCATGAAAAACTACAAGTGCTTTCTCGGAAAAAACAAATGCGTCGGGTGCTGTCTTTTGTAAAGACCAAAGCAGGTACTTCATTTTATAAAGATGCTGTAGGGAATTATTGGAATTTAATGATTTTCATTGATAAAAGCTTTACCTATGAATTGGTGCCTAGTAAAAAAATTGCCTTTGAAGCTGGTAAATTATTGGGTGAATTTTTAACCTTAACAAAAGATTTCGACGCTACAACCTTAGTAGAAGTGATACCGAAATTTCATGATATGTCATTTCGATATGAACAGTTTAAGACTGCTCTTCATTTTGCTTCAAAAGATCGTTTGGAAAAGGCTAGAATACCTATTGAAAAGGTAGGGGAATTAAAAGATGAAATGCATATTCTCCAAAATTTAAAGGAGTCAGGCGGTCTAAAGCTACGCGTAACGCATAACGACACTAAAATTTCTAATGCCCTATTCGATAAAAAAGGAAAAGGACTTTGTTTAATAGATACGGATACGGTAATGCCGGGCATCGTACATTACGATTTTGGTGATGCTATTCGGACTATCTGTAACACTGCAGCAGAAGACGAAACAAATTTAGATTTGGTTGAATTTAATATGAAGTACTATAAAGCCTATCGGAAGGGTTTTTTAAAAAAAATGGAACACTCCCTAACTGCTTTAGAGAAACAATATTTGCCATTGTCCGCAAAAACGATGATTTTTATTATGGCATTGCGCTTTTTAACTGATTATTTAAATAATGACACCTATTATAAAACTAAATATCCTGAACATAATTTAGATCGATCTAAAAATCAATTTAAACTATTACAAAGTTTCACAGAAAAAACCAAACCAATAAAATCTAAAGCAACGAAATAATGATGTCGAACACTTCAAAAGCAAAGAATACTCTAATTCCTATTCTGATCATAGGTGGTATGTTTTCCATTTTTGGATTTGTCACTTGGATAAATGGTGCTTTAATTCCATTTATGAAAACCTTAAATGAACTCACAGAAGCACAGGCTTACTTAGTGGCTTCTGCATCGTACATTTCATTTGTGGTGATGGCCCTGCCGGCATCATACCTGATAGGCAAAATTGGCTATAAAAATGGCATGTCTTTAGGCTTATTTATAATGGCCTTGGGCGCCTTAGTCTTTATTCCTGCTGCGGATGCTCGTACCTATTGGCTTTTTTTACTGGCTATTTTTATTCAAGGCGTTGGGATGACGGTATGCCAAACCGCTGCCAATCCGTACATTACTATTTTAGGGCCTATAGAGAGCGGTGCAAAGCGCATGGCGATTATGGGCATTGCTAATAAAGTGGCTGGGGCTTTAGGCTCATTAATTTTTGGCGCCTTGTTGCTATCTGGAATTGATGAAATAAAGGAAAAATTAGCTACAGTGTCTTCAGGAGAAAAAGGAGCACTTTTAGATACCTTGGCAGATAGTGTTCATACCCCCTATTATGTTATGGCTACCGTTCTATTTATTTTGGCCTTGCTTATTAGACAAGCGCCTTTACCGCATGTAGAAGCTGAAGATGTGGAGGAAACAGCTTCAGGGAAAAGTACTAAAACAAGTATTTTTCAATTTCCCCATCTTTGGTTAGGGGTATTTGCGCTTTTTGTTTATGTGGGAGCAGAAGTAATAGCTGGTGATACAATCATATCATATGGAATGTCTTTAGGATTTACGGGTGAAGAAGCGAAGTATTTCACAACTTACACCTTAATGGCCATGGTAGTGACGTACGCATTAGGTGCGTTTTTAATTCCAACCTATTTAAAACAAGGCACCGCATTAAAATTAAGTGCCCTTTTGGGTATCGTTTTTAGTGTTTGTATTTTGCTCACTACAGGTTTTACATCGGTCTTATTTGTAGCCGCTTTAGGGGTTGCAAATGCATTAGTTTGGCCTGCCATTTGGCCTTTAACACTGGATGGTTTAGGTAAATTTACAAAAACGGCTTCTGCCTTGCTAATTATGGCAATCTCTGGGGGAGCTATTATTCCTCCGCTATATGGAAAATTGGTCGATGCACAAAAAGAGGAACTTATAACACAAGGCATAGAAACGGTTGAGGCAACGACAGCAGCAGCAACCTCAAGTTATTGGATTTTAATTCCCTGTTACACCATTATTCTGTTTTTTGCAGTTTGGGGACATAAAATTAAAAGCTGGAAGAAAAACTAATCATGACTCAGAATTATAGAAAAACAATTCTGAAGGCTTATCCCAATGGATTGGTATTCCTTTGCCTACAAATCCTTGGTTACGAATTGCAGAATTATTATTAAAATTATATACTAAAACTTATGTTGAAAAGCACTATAGATAAAGCCACTGGCTTTGAGAAAAGATTTGAAAATGTAGGAACTGTTGTTTATGAAAATTCTAAAGATGCTTCAAAAGATATTGCAAAAGAAATAGCAGCTCTTATACGCGTAAAACAATCACAAAAGCAGCCTTGCATTTTAGGATTGGCAACTGGTTCGTCTCCCAGGGGACTGTATGCAGAATTAGTACGCCTGCATAAAGAAGAGGGTTTAAGCTTCAAAAATGTAATCTCGTTTAACTTAGATGAGTACTACCCTATGGAGCCAGATTCTGTTCACAGTTATGTGCGGTTTATGAAAGAACAATTATTTAATCATATCGATATTCTTCCTGAAAATTACCATATTCCTGATGGCACCCTATCTAAAGAAGAAATTGCCGAATATTGTGCGCATTACGAAGAGAAAATAAAGGCCTTAGGAGGTATCGATTTACAAATTTTAGGGATTGGTGGAAATGGTCATATAGGATTTAATGAATCAGGATCCTTACAAAATTCTAAAACACGCTTAGTAGCTTTGGATCACATTACAAGAGTTGCTGCAAGTGGTGATTTCTCGGGCTTAAATAACACGCCTAGAACTGCAATTACTTTAGGGATTAAAAAAATAATGGAAGCCAAAAGAGTAATTCTCATGGCTTGGGGCGAAAGCAAGTCTAAAATTATCAGTGCTTCTGTTGAAGGAGAGATTACCAGTAAAGTTCCTGCTACATTTTTACAAGAACACAATAATGCAACTTTTGTTTTAGACAAAGAAGCCTCCTCAAAATTAACAAGAATTAATAAACCTTGGTTGGTGGAAAAAATCAACTGGACAGACCAATTAATTAGAAAGGCAGTTTTAAATTTAGCCCTAGATTTAAAAAAACCAATTTTAATGCTAACAGATGCTGATTATATCGAAAATGGTATGAGCGATTTATTGGCAGACTCCGGACCAGCATACGATATTAATATTAGCATTTTCAATAAACTCCAGAATACCATTACCGGTTGGCCTGGTGGCAAACCTAATTCAGATGATAGTAAGCGCCCTGAAAGATCAGAGCCTGCTACAAAACGAGTGCTCATTTTTAGTCCGCACCCTGATGATGACATCATTAGCATGGGGGGTACGTTTAAGCGCTTAAAGGAACAGGGGCATGAAGTACATGTGGGGTATCAAACCTCTGGAAATATTGCGGTAGCTGATGACGAAGCTTTACGTTTCGCCAATTTTGTGATCGATTACAATACTAAATTTGGTATTAAAAACGAAGAGGCCGAAAAAATTTATAAGAAAGCAGTAAAATTTCTTGAAAACAAAAAATCAAGTGAAATAGATAATATTGAAGTTCGGCATATTAAAGGCTTAATACGAAAGGGTGAAGCGCGTTCTACTTGTCGTTTTATCGGTATCCCGAATGAGAATATTCATTTTATGGAACTACCGTTTTATGAAACAGGAAGCGTAGAAAAAAAACCGCTATCAGCGATTGATATAGAGATAACCATGGAATTAATTGAGAAAATTAAACCACATCAAATTTATGCTGCAGGTGATTTGGCGGATCCACACGGTACCCATAAGGTATGTTTAGATGCTATTTTTTCGGCAGTAAAACAATTGAAACCTAAAAAATTCATGAATGATTGCTGGTTGTGGTTGTACCGAGGTGCATGGCAAGAATGGAGTATAGATGAAATTGAAATGGCCATACCTATGGGGCCAGATCAAGTACTAGAGAAGCGGAAAGGAATCTTTAAGCATCAATCTCAAAAAGATGGTGTTGTTTTTCAGGGATCAGATAGCAGAGAGTTTTGGCAACGCGCCGAGGATCGAAATAAAGAAACTGCAGATTTGTATGATCAACTAGGCTTGTCACATTACGCTGCGATGGAAGCTTTTGTAAGATATCACTACTAATAATTTTTCTATACATAATAAACGGATAAATTGTCAATATGACTTCTTATCCGTTTTTTTTATATACTCAAAATATCTTTGTATCTATTTGGATCACTTTTTATTTCGTAGAGCGCATCAAATTCGTTGGTGGTTGCGTTATAGGTATAATCTTTAGACCAAGTATCCTTATGTTGTATAATTTCCATTAATGCGTTTATGATAAAAACTAATTCGGCAGTGCTCATAATAGGGTGTAAGGATAAACGGACCCAGCCTGGTTTTTCACTGAGGTTTTTCGCTTCAATTTGATCCATAATCACAGCAGAACTCCCTTCTTTTATTTCACATAAATGATGTGCATAGGTGCTGGCGCACGACCAACCTCCGCGTACCTGAATTCCAAAACGGTCATTTAATAAACGCACAACCAAATTGTAGTGCATGTTGTTGATATTGAAAGAAACGCAACCAATTTGTTTTTGATTTCGAGCCCCTAAAATTTTAATTTCAGCGTTGTTTTCGACACTGGTATAAAACAAATGTAAGAGCTCATCTTCGCGCTGTTGTATTTTTTCAACGCTCATTTTTTCTTTCAGATTGATGGCCAGTGCCGCACGAATCACTTGAAGAATTCCGGGGGTACCACCGTCTTCACGAGTTTCTATATCTTCAAAATAGGCAAATTCTCCGCTTGGTTTTGTCCATTTTACATTACCGCCTCCTGGATGGTCAGGAATCGTATTTTGATGTAATTTTTTATCGTATACAAGCACACCACAACTTCCAGGCCCACCCAAAAATTTATGGGGAGAAAAGAAAATAGCGTCTAAATGTTCGTTTGCATTTTTAGGGTGCATATCGATACTCACATAGGGTGCTGAAGCCGCAAAATCTACAAAACAATACCCCCCGTGGTCGTGCATAATTTTTGCTAAAGTATGGTAAGGAGAAATAATTCCGGTAACGTTAGAACATGCGGTAAAAGACCCAATTAGGACCTTGCGGTTTTTATACTTTTTTATTTCAGTTTCTAAAATTTCAGCTTGTACCAATCCATTTTCGCATAAGGGCAAGAGCACTACATCTGCCCCAGTTTCGAACCAACAAACTTGATTAGAATGGTGTTCCATGTGGGTGAGAAAAACAACAGGTGTCTCTTCGACTGAGGCATGTGTTTTTGCCGGTAACATTTTTAAAATTCGCAATAACTTGTTCAATGCACCCGTCATGCCTGTACCTGTCGTCACCAAAATATCGTCTTGAGAGGCGTTTACGTGTTTCTTAATGGCTTGTCTCGCTTCCTGATAAAGGTAGGTTGTTGCTTTACCACTTTCGCTTGAAAACGAATGTGTATTGGCCATCATTGGACCTACTTTTTCACAGATAATTTTTTCAATGGGTCTATATAACCTGCCGCTAGCAATCCAATCTGCATAACGCATCTGCTGCACACCGTAATAAGAATCGAATGTAGTTGTGTCGCCAATGACATTTTTCTTAAAAGCATTAAAGTAGGCTTCTAATTCTGTAGTTTGGTTTGGTGTAACTAAATGCTCTTTCATAGATAAGGTGTCAAATGTCAGGCAATTTCCTGTAAAAGTTGTTTGCAAAGTTAAAAGTTTTTTAAGCCTTCTTATCACCATTTGCGATAAATATCGGTATTGGGCGTTTAAACATGAGCAGGTATTAAGGTATCTTCATCATTCAACGAACAGCTAACTAGCCTTGGTATTGGTATTGTCATGGATAGTTCCTAAGGAACTTTATTTTTGACTGCCCTAGTTTAGGTGGCCTAGCTCGTGAATTTAAATTATGCTGATACTTATTTGATATAAAATTAAAAGCGAGAAACGCTTTGACACATTTCTCGCTTTAAGCACATTTAAAAACTTATTTTCCTTGATCACTTACATTAAAGAGTTATTCTTCAAATAAAGGTTTGAAAACAATTTCGTATGTTTCAGCATCTTTTAATAAGGCTGCCGTAAAATTCTGAACATCTTTTGCGCTAATTGAATTTACGATGTCTTCATAGTTTTTTGGATCATCCATATTATAGCCTTCCAAAACGAAATTAGAAACCCAGCTCATATCATATCGATTGTAATCTTTTTGCTCTTTTCTTTCTTTGATATAATTGGTCAGTGTCTTATCCAAATCTACCTGTTGAATATCTCCTTTCGCAATTTTTGTGACTTCATTATGAACTATGGTGATTAATTGTTCTACTTTATCAGGGTTACAATCAAAATTCACCTGTAAACTAGCCTTCTCCGTTGGTCTTTTTGATAAAGATGCTCTTGCACTTGCGCCGTAAGTTCCGCCTTCTTCTTCTCTTAAGGTTTCGGTATACCGCAACTGTAAAATAGCACCTAAGGTACTCGCTAAAAGATCATTCTTTAAACTGTATTTAAAATCATTTTTATAGCCAATTCTTACCGATGCTTTTGGATCTTCCATTGGTAAAGCAATGTCCTTGTCTATTGCTTTGCCCGACCATGCAACCGAATTATCTTTCCAGTTTTCTTTAGCGCCAGTAGAAGGGATACTTGCAACATACTGCTCTAACAGTGGCTTTAATGCCTCTTTTTGAATATCGCCAACTATAAAGAAATTAAAATCGGCTGCATTGCTGAAACGTGATTTGTAAATCTTTTCAATGGTGGCAAAATCAACATCATCAAGCATCGCTTGGTTAAAAATTCTTTGTTTTGGATTGTTGTTGCCATAAAGCGTGGTAGTGACGCTATCTTGCATTTTTGCATTTATATCTTTACTTCTACGCGTTAAGAAGTTGCCAATATTATTCTCTAAAACTTTAAAGGCATCAGGATCTAAACGTGGTTTTTCAAAGTTTAAATAGGTCATTTGTAACATGGTTTCAACGTCTTTTGTAACTGCATTGCCCATAATCATTTCGTTAAGACCTGATACTACAACTTGCGTTCTTGCCGTTTTACCTGCTAAAACTTTTGGTAATTCAGTAGCAGAATAATCACCTAGTCCGGATAATTGCACTAAACTACCTAACATAATTGCTGATGGTAAATCCGAGTCTTCTAATAAAGATTCTCCACCATAACTCGTTGCCATAAACTGTACATCATCTTTGTTTTTGTCTGCAAACTTATAATATACAGTGGCACCATTACTAAGTTTAAATTCTGTTGCGCCTGTTTCCTTCATCAGCTTTTCAGATACGATGCTCCCTTTTTTGATGGTAAGCCCAGAAATTAAGGTTTTGTCGCCAAATTCGTCTTCATAAGCAGTCAAAGTGTTGTCATTTTCAACGGTATCTATTATGTTTAGGGCTTCTTCTTTTGTTAAATTGTTTTCACCCTTAACACCTGTAACCATTAGAATACGGTTTTCTTTGGTGTATAATTTTTTAATTGTTTCGTGCAGTTCTTCTGCGGTAAGCGTGGCAAAAATTTGTTGTGCAATTTCGTATTCTTGAGTAACGTCTGTCATGGTTTCGTTATCCAAGTAGTTTTGTTTAATGGTATTGATGATAGCGCGATGAGGTAAATCACTCTCTTTACTTATTTGATTTTCGTAAGAGCTGGAGTACCTTTTCACCATACGATCTATTTCTGCTTTTGTAAAGCCAAATTTTACCGCTCTTACAACTTCGGTTAAGGCAGTTTTAAAAGCCTCTTGTTGTTGTCCTGGTTTTGGACCAATGCCAATAGATAATTGATTTTTTGCTCTTGCCAAATCACTGTAATAAATGCTAGCGCCTAGAAAAGGGGCTTCGGGTTTTTGGCTTATTTCTCGTATCCTGGCAGCTATCATTCCTGTTGCCATTCCGTTTAAAAGAGATGTTTTTAAATCTTTAACCGTTTGATTTTCTAAGGATTTTGGATGGGTAATATTAAATGAAATGCTCGATGTAGAAACTTCTTCATCCATCGACATTTTATAAAGCATTTCTTTGTTGTCATCTATTTGAACAATAAAGCGTTCAATAGGGTTTTTAACCGCAGGAATATCAGAAAACATAGTTTTGATTCTTTGTTCCATCTCAGCTACGTCGATATCACCAACAATAGCGATAGCTTGTAAATCTGTACGGTACCAATCGTGATAAAAATCACGTAAGGCTTTGTATTCAAAATTGTCAATGACCTCCATGATACCTATGGGCATTCTATTCGAGTAGGTAGAATTATTAAACATAGTAGGTAGCGATTGTTGAAGAATACGCATGCCACCACTTTGTCTCGTTCTCCACTCTTCTTTAATAACGCCACGTTCTGCATCAATTTCTTCGTCAGTCAATAATAGGTAATTAGACCAATCGCGAAGTACCGTTAAACAGGTGCTAACAAGTTCATCGGTGGTAGGAATATTATCCATATTGTATACTGTTTCGTCAAAAGAAGTATAGGCGTTGATGTCTTTTCCAAAAACGGCACCTACTTTTTGAAGGGTATTTAAAATACCTTTGCCCTCAAAATTTTCTGTTCCGTTGAAGGCCATATGTTCTAAAAAGTGCGCTAGCCCTTGCTGATGGTCTTTTTCTAAAACCGATCCTACATTTTGTATGATGTAATAACTCGCTACGTCCTTCGTAACATCGGTAGGATACAAGTAATAGGTCATCCCGTTGGAGAGTACGCCTTTGGTTATTTTAGTGTTTTCTGGTAGGGGATCATTGAGATTGCTATTTTGGGCCAATAGGCTTAAACAACACAGGAAAGTGAATAGTACGGTAAGTTTTTTCATTTTAAAATTGGTGTTCGTTAGTAAAATACTTTAACGAATGTAAAAGTATTCTGATTAATATTAAAACTAAGATATTAGCTAACTATCATATAACATAGTAATTCGAGTAAAAAAGCACTTGCCTTTTCTTTAATTTTTTAATTTTAGGCCTTGGGGAACCATGGTCATTTAGGTTAAAACAACTTTTTATTTTGTCTAAATCACAAAAAAATAGTACCCTATGGATACCCTATATCTAATTATGGTTTAACAGTTTTAATGTTGAACAGAGTTCAATATCTTTGTCTTTATGTTTTGGTTAACTTCGTTTGCCAATAGGGATGTACTTGCCAAGGGCAATGAAAGGAAATGGGCAGAGGTCCCCCATTCTAGGATTATAATGAATAGTATGAAACAATGAATACGGCAGAACTAGCTTTAAAGGAAAGAATTAAAGAGTTAACTTGTTTATATGAGGTTTCTTCTATAATTGTCCAAGCCAATTCTGAACTTTTAGAAGACACCTTATCCGCTATTGCTAGAAGTCTTAAAAATGCCTTTAAATTCAGCGAGTTTACGGAGATTGTGATCCAAACACCTCTAATAGCTGTAAATACTACAATTAATTTTGAGCACAAAGTAGTGATTTCATCTCCTATTTTAAGCTTTAATAAGGCGAACGGAAGTATACATGCGTATTTACCAAAGGATAAATTTTCTCAAAATGACTTTTTATTTGAGGAACAACAACTTTTAGATAGTGTAGCCCTAAAAATAGGAAATCTTTTAGAACGGTTAGAGTTGAAAAAGAATGAAACATCCTTAAAACGACAGATGGAACGTGCAGATCGTTTGGGGATTTTAGGAGAAATTACAGCTGGTATAGCCCATGAATTGAATACTCCCTTAGCAAACATATTGGGTTTTGCAGAATTGCTTAAAGATGATTTGAAGAACGATGTGAAGGCCTTGGCTGATGTAGATAAGATCATACAGAATACTATTTTTTCTAGAGAAGTAGTTAAAAAATTGATGTTTTTTGCTTGTGAGATGCCTCAAGAAATGCAAAAGGTAAATATTGTTCCCAGTATTAAAAATGCCATTAACTTATTAGATGCCAGCTTTAGAAAAGAAGAAGTAAAATACCTTGTGAAAATAGAAGAAGAAGAATTATGGCTTAGAGCAGACACCATCCAGCTGACGCAAATTATATTTAATTTGATTATTAACGCTATTTACTTTTCACCAAAAGGAGGATTAGTTACCATCGAAACTTTTCAAAATAAGACCCATATTGTTTTAAAAATCGTCGATGAAGGTACCGGACTTTCTGAAGCTTCTTTAGAGAAAGTTTTTCAACCTTTTTATACTACTAAGGCAACTGGTGAGGGTTCAGGTTTAGGTTTAAGTGTTGTTCATGGTATTATCATGAGCCATGGCGGTACTATAGAGGTAGAGAATAATCCACATAAGGGCGCTACATTTACGGTGAAACTTCCTAAATCTTAAACCATGTTGTTAAAAAAAGAAAATATACTTATAGTAGATGATGACATCCATATTTTGGAGCTTTTACAGCGGCATCTTCAATCTTGGAATTACCATACCTATAAAGCAGTTTCGGTAAAAGAGGCCGTTGCAATTTTGCGTGACACCCCTATAGATTTATTAATCACCGATTTAAAAATGCCAGAGATTGATGGTTTTGAACTTATAAAATTTGTATCAGAACATTATCCAAAACTCCCTAAATTAGTAGTGACAGGGTACCCCTCAGTACAAGATTCACTTGTTGCCATAAAATCGGGGGTTGTCAAATACTTGACGAAACCATTTACAAAAAATGAATTACAAAGTGCCATAGATGATTGTTTTAAGAGTAAAAACAGTAAAATTTCAAACAGCATACAGGGCCAAAAAGAAGACCTACATAAGAAAAAAAATAGCACCACATCTTCCTACGGGGAAATCATAGGAACTTCAGAAAAGATTAAGAATGTCATTCAAATTATAGAAAGAGTTAAAGACAATAAGGCAACTATTTTTGTCAAAGGAGAAAGTGGTACTGGAAAAGAACTAGTAGCTCGAGCCATTCATTACCAAGGAAGATTTTCAAGAGAAGCTTTTATTGCTGTAAATTGTGGTGCTATCCCAGAAAATCTGCTAGAAGCTGAACTTTTTGGATATAACAAAGGAGCATTTACGGGTGCAGAAACAACTCGAGATGGATTTTTTCAAGCTGCCAACCGTGGTACCATTTTTTTAGATGAAATAGGGAATGCTTCTTTAGCTGTACAAGCACGATTACTTCGAGTACTTCAAGAAAAGGAAGTCATTAAAGTGGGTGCCCAAAAACCAGAAAAGATAGATATTCGTATTATAACCGCTACCAATAGCAATTTATTAGAACTCATAAAAAAAGGTGCTTTTCGAGAAGATTTGTATTATAGACTAACCGTTGTAGAAATACAAGTGGCGCCACTTAGAGATCGAAAAGAGGATATACCCTTATTAGTAGAAAAGTTTTTATTTAAATATGGGCTTGAATATAAGGACGGTTTCGTAAACATTAGCGAACAAGCCTTGGCTATTTTACAGCGTTACGATTGGCCTGGTAACATTCGTGAATTAGAAAACATCATTCAAAGAGCCGTAATTATGTGCGATAGAAGTATACACGTGGAGCATTTACCCGAAACCTTAAAGTATGCTATAAATTTTCCTGATAGTGCATTCGTATCCCTCAAAGAAATTGAAAAGCAATACATCCAAAAAGTACTAAATTTTACCGATAACAATAAAACGAAAGCGGCTGAAATTTTGGGAATAGACCGTAAAACCATCCGGCAGAAACTGGCTGATTAGGTATTCTAGATATACATTGCTGATCCGTAGCGCTTTAAACTTCTCTGTGTGTAGTCTCAAAACGAGTGCCAAGCACCTAGCATTTTTAAGTTTTACTGATACAATTTCACCCGTCTGGGTAAAATTGTACCACCACTTCCTTATTTTATTTCAAAAAAAATATTTTAACAAATTGATTATTAGGTAGTTGCTTTAGTTTGGCATGTTTTAAACTTTTGTTGGCACACAGATTGCCCTTAAGGGATAAAACAAGTTTAGTTATGGAATCACCATCGTTTAATATTTGTCCTACTTGCGTCCACCTAAGCACTTGTGTGTTAACCAGTCAAAAACATAAAGTGTGGTCTTGTAGTGAATATCATGAAGTAGAAAGCATTCATGAGAACCTTATTCCAACTATAGTGAACGATAGCTTAGTGGCTATATAGCTATAATTAATTCTTTAATTTTTATTAAAATACTAGCATGATAACAGTACCAAAAGATCTTGATACGAAAGAAAAAAAAATACCGCTTAGAGGTATGATGGAAAATGTAATGGAGCAGTTTAATAGTGCTTCAGATCATATTAATTTACATCCTAACATTCGTAAAATTTTAAGTATTACCAACAATGAAATCATAGTACATTTTCCAGTAAAAATGGATAATGGTGATGTGGATATTTTTACGGGATATAGGGTTCAACATAATAATGCACTCGGACCTTACAAGGGTGGTTTGCGTTACCACCCAACAGTAGATATCGATGCAGCACGGGCCTTAGCGATGTGGATGACTTGGAAAACCTCATTGGCAGGCTTGCCTTATGGTGGGGGCAAGGGGGGTATTCAACTAGACCCTACAAAATATTCAGCTGGTGAATTAGAACGAATTACACGTAGGTTTACCTTTGCCTTGGCGGACAATATAGGCCCAGAACATGATATTCCTGCGCCAGACGTAAATACCAATAGCCAAACCATGGCTTGGATGGCAGATACCTATATGAGCACAAGACCGCCCGCTGAACGCAGTGCCAATCAGCATGTAGTGACAGGTAAACCGGCGGGTAGTGGAGGTCTTGAAGGTCGTGATCGTGCCACGGGGTTTGGGGTGTTTTTGACCATTAAATTTTGGGCGGAGCGCAACAATGAGGTGCTTAAAGGAAAAACATTTACCGTACAAGGATTTGGAAATGTCGGCTATTGGGCTGCCTATTTTCTTGAATTGGAAGGCGCAAAATTGGTGGCCGTACAAGATGCTTTCGGTAGTATTCAAAATAAAAATGGAATTGAGGTTGCAGCCTTGTTTAAGTATACACAGGCTCACAAAGGGAGTATTGTTGATTTTCCTCATGCCATTCCTTTAGATAAGGATGATTTTTTTAGCACCGCTTGTGATATTTGTATTCCTGCAGCTCTAGGAAACCAAATCACCATAGAAAACGCACCATTTATAAAAGCAAAATTAATTGCAGAAGGTGCAAATGGGCCTACCAACGTAGAAGGAGAGCAGGTCTTGATCCAAAGTGGGGTCACCATAATTCCCGATATTCTTTGTAATTCTGGCGGTGTCATTGGCAGTTATTTTGAGTGGTTGCAAAATAGAAATGGAGAACTATGGCAGCTAGACGAAGTAATGATGAAGATCGAAAAAAAGATGAAAGAATCTTTTGATAAAGTTTATAAATATGCCGAAGAGCATCATCTAGATATGAGAACTGCAGCGTATTGTATCGCGATACAGCGAATTGAAAGGGCTTATGTAGAACGTGGAATTTTTCCATAATTAAAAAATTTAAAAATGAAATACAAGAATTTAATAATAGAAAAAAGAGAATACGTTTATTTAAAACGTATTCTCAATATATCTGGATACACGGGTGATTTTGAAACTCAAAAATCGCTGAAGCGTTTGCTAGATGAACTTAAAACAGCTCAGATAGTAGATAATGATGAGCTTCCAAAAGATGTAATTCGATTAAATAGCAGGGTGAGCATAGAGGCCGAAAATGGATGGAAAAAAACGCTGCAAATTGTAATTCCGGCGGATCGAGACTTAAAAAATGATAAAATTTCAGTACTTACGCCTATGGGTGCTGCACTTATAGGTTATTCTCAAAATGATGCCATTACGTGGGAATTTTCTAAAGGAGAACAAAAATTGACTATTGTAGCTGTAGAACAAGATGAAACCTACGAAGCTATACATATTCAAATCTAAAACGAATAAAATGACGAAAGCAAATACAACGGTTTATGCCCATGATACGGAAGTTGATTTAACACATAAAATAAATGCGCTTGAGTTACAGAATTGGATTATTCATTTACAATATGTAAAAAAAGAAATAAACCATTTAGTCTTAATATGCGACACAGTATTAAAGCGAAAGTTTGTTGATTTGTTTGAGGAAAAACAAGCAAAAAACGATAAGCTGCTGAATATATTAACTAGCTATAAGAGGTCACGAGCCAATATCACTGAATGCGAAGATACCCTTTGTGATATGGCTTTTATTAACGATCACGAAGGCTTTAGGAAAAGTTACATGTACTATTTAGATACCTATAGAAGTTTAAAGGAGAATTTTTTTATTGAATTTACAACCACAATGGGAGCTAAAGTATAAATTTTAAGCCTACACATTTGAAGAGTTCTAGAATAGATCATACGGAAACACAACGCAAATTATGTTTAAAAAAAGACCTGATAGAACTTAGTTATTGGATCGATGAATTAGAGTTTATTCACCGAGAACTCGATACCTTAATTGCTCTTGAGAATCAACTGCTAAATCACAGTACATTTCTACAGAATATAAAAGGATTGAGACGTAAAAACACCTTGGCAATGGGCATGTTTTGTCAGTATGAAAAAGAGTTAAGGACGGAGTTTGAATATGGAAAAATAGCTTACGAAGTGACCAGGGCAAAGGTTCATGAAAAAAAGAGAGCTTCCTATGTAAGCTTAATTCAAGACTTTAGAGCCTTAAAACACGATTTCTATAAGCTGCTAAGGACCTATACCACTACCTAAAGGGGTATAAAATTAGGTTCAGGGTCATGGAATATTAAAACGAGAAAACTATGAGTAATAGAAAATTTAATATAATAGCCATATTAGTGACGATTGTAATACTTGTATTATTGAGTTGGTGGGTTCCAGCACCAATTTTTAATTGAAGTTTGTACTAAACATTCTCTTTGTTTTTAAGGAAAAAGTGCTTGAATACTTCTTTTAAGTATACAAGCACTTTTTAATTTTGTACTACTCGCTATGCAATAGATAATTATTTCTATTAAAATGCTGATTTTAGAACATAAAACCAATTCCCGCAGATACATAAGAATTATGTACGTCTATATTTTCAATCATTTCTGAAAAGCCATAACTATATCTAGCCTGAATAAAAACCGATCCCGAAAATTTATATTCGACTCCGGTTGTTAATTGAAAATCAAAATCTTTTACAGCATCAGTATCAATACCACCACCATCAGCATTGGGGTCAAAATATATTTCCTCGTTTACTTTAAAACCAAATTGTGGTCCCGCATGAATGTTTAAACCGTCAATAAGATAAACTTTTAAAAGTACTGGAACTTGAAGGTAATCTACTTGGTATGCAGCATCATTTTGATCTGGATTATCTGTAATATCAAAACCTTGACCAGAATAAAAAACTTCGGGTTGTAAGGAAAAGACATCAGTTACTGGAACTTCAGCGAGTAAACCACCATAGAAACTAGTTCGCCCATCAGGACTCTCAAAATCGTCACCTGCTACAGTAGCGAAATTAAGTCCGCCTTTTACACCAATCTGTACTTTGTTTGACCATGTTTGTGCCATTGCACTCGCTCCCGTTGCTAATACTATAGCTAATACCACTATTTTTTTCATCCTTATTTTTTTATTAATCAATTTATTAGCGCAAACTTAAGGCTGGTTTTTGCAAAAAAATGAACCTATCCAAAAGCTTTTTAACCCTAAAAAAATGTGTCTATTTTTATTTTTAAAGGGTATAAAGGTTTTTCAGTGCCAAAAGGGATAGCGAGTATGTAGATCCTAGACATGGAGTGAGTACCATATTCTTCAAATATGATGCATTGGTCCAAAACTATTTTAAGGGGTTGATTCGAATATGTAATACTCTTGAAAATTTTGAAGGTTTCAAATAACTTGGTATGAGTTAATGAAAAACGCAATCATAACAAAGCGAAGCAGGTACAATGTTTAAATTGCCCTTTAACGAAATAAAATAACACAGAAAAAAATGATAAAACCTAAAATTAAATTCCCTGACTTAGTTGTAGCTCTCACAAACGGCACACAATGGAGTTTGTCAGCTCAAAAAAACGATACCTTTACAATGCTTGTTTTTTATCGTGGTCTGCACTGCCCAGTGTGCAAAAAGTACTTGGAAGAATTAAAGACAAAATTAGATGCCTTTAGTGATAAAGGAGTGCACTTAGTTGCGATCAGCTGTGATTCTGAAGCACGAGCAAAAAAAACAGCAGCATCGTGGGATATCTCTGAAATACCTTTAGCTTATGATTTACAAATTACTAAAGCTAGAGAATTAGGACTATTTATTTCTAATGGTATCTCTGATAAAGAACCCGATGCCTTTTCAGAACCGGCGGTTTTTTTGATAAAACCAGATCAAACACTTTACGCCAGCGCTATTCAAAGCATGCCCTTCGCAAGACCTAATTGGGAAGATATTTTGAACGCCGTAGATTTTATATCGAAAAAAGAGTATCCTGCACGCGGAGGAGCCTAATTGTTTAGCAAAACCCATAAAATACTTTCTTTTAATGCTTAGCATTAGCCGTTACTACTTCTATTTGGTGACTATCTTTAAGAATAAAAGTGCTCAAAGCTGCTTAGCCCTTTTTCAAGATTATTATGCTTAGCTATAAAGTGGCTGTTACATCAGCATAAATTGGTGATTAGAACTTCAAATTTTGGAAAATGGAATGTGGCAAAAATCTTTTTTTTACCGTTCTAATGATTCCAAAATACAGCGTATTTTGGGGGTAGTTGCTAGCACTTTACAGAAGCAGCATGTAAAAGAATCACAAGAAAATTAAATGAAAGAACATAAGATAGTTATTATAGGGGGTGGGTTTGCTGGAATAAATTTAGCGAAGTCATTAGCCAATACATTAGGGATTCAAGTAGTTTTGGTGGATAAAAACAATTACAATCATTTTTCTCCCTTATTATACCAGGTAGCAACAGGTTTATTAGATATTTCAAGCATTTGTATTCCTTTTCGAACCCTTTTTAAGGGCATAAAAAATCTAAACTTTAGATTGGGTAAATTACTGGAGATTTTTCCAGAGGAGCATAAAATAAGGCTAACTACTGGCGAATTAAGGTACGATTCTCTAGTCATTTCAACAGGAACAGTCAGCAATTTTTTTGGAATGGAAAACATCCAAAAAAACGCCTTACCCATGAAATCGGTAGATGATGCCACCAAGCTCCGAAATTATTTACTTAGGGAAGCAGAAAAGTACACGTATACCAATAATCGTGATGAAAAACGAAAAATGCAAAACATTGTGGTTTCAGGTGCGGGGCCATCAGGGGTAGAAATTGCTGGTATGTTGGCAGAAATGCGAAACCGTATTCTAGAAAAAATATATCCAGAGCTGGATAGTACAAAAATGAAAATTTATTTGGTAGACGGAGCAGCAACAGTACTTCCACCAATGCGTAAAAAATCACAGCAGTATTCCTTAGAAACCCTACAAAAAATGGGGGTAGAAGTTTTATTGAACAAAATGGTTTGTGATTACAAAGATGATGTTGTCTATTTTAAGGATGGCGAAAAGATTGAGACAAAAACATTAATCTGGACCGCAGGTGTGATCGCCCTAAAGATTAAAGGGATGCCTGAGAAGAGTTACGAAGAAAGTAAGAGACTAAAAGTGGATGCCTATCATAAGGTAGCGCATACTGAAGATATTTATGCGATAGGAGACGCTTGTATGCTTCAAGATGATCCTAACTTTCCCAATGGTCATCCACAATTGGGAAGTGTAGCCCAACAACAAGGAAAAGCTTTGGCTAAAAATTTTGAAGCCATGGTGAAAAAGCAAACCCTGCAAGCTTTCACCTATACTGACAAAGGAACTATGGCTATTATTGGTCGCAAAAAAGCTGTGGCAGATTTAAACATCCCTAAAACCAGCTTGACGGGATGGATTGCTTGGATTTCATGGTTGTTCGTTCATTTATTATTGCTGCTTAATTATCGCAATCAATGGAGGACTATGTGGAATTGGGCAACCGCTTATTTTGGAAAAGCACAATCGCAGGGAATCATGCTCGGTGAAATTCCGGAGGATGCATCTAATGCGTAAATAAAAATAGCAACTCGAGAAGAGTTTATAATGTTGAATTAAATACACTACAAAATGAAAAATTTTAAAAATAAAACAATTATTATCACTGGTGGAGCAAGCGGATTAGGTTTGGCGGCAGCCAAAGAGCTAGCCTCAAAAGGCGCCAATTTATCACTTGTAGATTATAATGAAGATGCACTAAAAAAGGCAAAAGAAGAACTTAAAAATGAATTCTCGGATATCGAAGTTCTCACTATTTTTGCTGATGTTTCCGATGAAGAAGCCGTTAAAAATTATGTAAAAACTACGCTTAAAGAATTTGGCTCCATTGAAGGATTCCATAATAATGCGGGTATTGAGGGTGACCAATCTCCAATGGATGAATATGATGTTGATATGTTTAAAAAAGTAGTAGATATAAACCTCATGGGTGTTTTTTATGGTCTAAAATATGTGCTTCCAGAAATGAAAGAAAACGGAGGTAAAATAGTAAATATGTCTTCTGTTGGCGGACTAAGAGGCGTGATCAATATCACCCCCTATGTAGCAACTAAACATAGCGTTGCTGGAATGACGAAAAGTGCGGCCATGGAATATGCAAAGTATAATATTCTGACAAACGCACTTTCACCAGGTGCTATCTTAACCAATATGGTTGCGGAATCAATGAAAAAAGTAAATCCTGAAAACCCTAAAAAGGCCGAGGAGGAGTTTGCTAAAAGAAATCCTACAGGAAGATTGGGAAGACCAGAAGAAGTCGCCAAAGTGGTGGCCTTTTTATTAAGCGACGATAATAGTTATATTAATGGGCAAGTTATCGCTGTAGATGGTGGAGAATCTAATATTTACGGAAACTTATAAACCTTAGGTTTAACATATAATCATAGAATTCAATAAATTTATATGGATTGGGTTCTATGATTTTTATATATTTAGTTGGGTTTAAACACGTACGTATACCCATAGTATTTTTAACACTAACACCTACGAAAATCTAAAAATTATGTCAAAATTTAATGAAATAATCGCTCAAGATAAACCAACGCTTATTGATGTCTATGCCACATGGTGTGGTCCATGTAAAACTATGGCGCCTTTTTTTGATAAAGCAAAAGAAGAATTGGGCGACTCGGTAACCGCTTTAAAAATAGATTTAGATAAAAATCCTTCATTTGCTGCTAAGTATGGTGTTCGGAGTGTGCCAACTTTGATGCTGTTTAAAAAGGGAAAAGTAGTGTGGAAACAATCTGGAGTTATTCCGGCTCATGAACTTGTGGCCATTGGGCGACAACATATATAGATAAAACAAGCTAGACAGTGAGCCAATTTTTTACAAAATTTTTTCAAAGAGATTCTTCTACAGGCATTCTTTTAATGTTGACAACTCTTATCGCATTAATTGTCGCCAATACCCCATTAAACAGTTTTTATCATGTTCTTATGGAACTGGAATTTACCTTAGGTTTCCCTAAGTGGAATATTACTAAGTCTGTTCACCATTGGGTTAATGACGGTTTAATGTCATTATTTTTTTTATTGGTAGGTCTTGAAATAAAGGGAGAATTAAAATTCGGAAAGTTAACATCATTTAAGTCTGCTGTTTTCCCAGTGGTAGCAGCTATAAGCGGGGCTGTAGTTCCAGGACTTATTTATTGGGCCTTTAACTATGATACCGTTTATGCTCAGGGTTGGGCAATACCAATGGCAACAGACATAGCTTTTGTAATTGGTATTATAGCAATTTTAGGTTCAAGAGTGCCCTCTTGGGTAAAGGTTTTCGTGACTACCATAGCCGTGGTTGATGATTTAATTGCAGTTTTAGTTATCGCTTTTTTTTACACGGATCATATAAGTTGGCCAGCCTTAGCGATAGCAGGAGTTTGTGTTATGGTTTTATTAGTTCTAAATTTTAAAAACACATCAAAACTCACGCCTTACCTCATAATTGGTTTTGTGCTTTGGTGCGCTATCTTAGCTTCTGGTATACACGCTACTTTTGCAGGTGTACTTTTAGCATTTACGATCCCAATGAATCGCGAATGGAATTTAGATAAAATAAAAAAGTTTGCCCTAAAAGGTTTTAATCTGTTTAAAAAGGCGAAAGATGAAACTTTTTCTTTAACATCAGCCCAAGCCTATTATTACCTCGAAAAAACGCAAAGAGAAATGGAATCTCCTTTACGCCGTTTAGAGCGAAAGCTGCATAAGCCTGTTTACTTTATAATTATGCCTTTGTTTGCCTTTGTGAATGCAGGAATTGTCATTGATGGCGATATATTAGGAAAGGCAATTCAAGTGCCCATAACATGGGGTATTATAGCAGGTTTGTTTATTGGCAAACAAGTAGGTATTTTACTGGGTGTTTGGATTTTATTAAAGTTCTTTTATAAGAGTATGCCGAATACCAAGGCCATTTGGAAAGTATTACACGGCGTTGCTTTACTTTGTGGTATTGGCTTTACGATGTCACTTTTTATTACTAATTTATCATTTTCAAAAGAAATTCTTCTAGAAGAAGCAAAAATCGGGATTTTAATTAGCTCTCTGTTAAGCGGAGTTTTAGGATATTATGTATTGTATAACGGTACTGAAAATCAAGAAGATGTAAAGGCCAAACATCTAGATATAGTAAATCCGTCTTCTGACAAATCATAAGACGGATTTTTGTTTGAGCTTTATATTTAAAATGGTCTAATAATCTTTCATTTTATCTTTTACTTTTTTCAACTGATCTTCCAAATCTCGGACAGTTTCTGCCATGGCGGATTCAAAATTTTCTGCATTTGTTGAAGCAAAAATCCGTGGTCCGGGTAAACTTAAACGGATATCACAAATCATTTCCTTGTCATCAGATCTATTTTGTTGTTTAAAAAACACATCAGCTCTGTGTACAAAGTTGTATTTGTGTTGTAAATTTTCAAGTTTTTCTTTGGCTAGTTCTTCCAAACGTGCACTTGAAGCAACGTCGTGGTATTCATATATAATTTGCATCATTGATAGTTTTATTATATGGTTATGCCCATACACGTATCGCTTCATCACGAAGCAATTGAATAAGGTTAAATTCTTTTTTTATCTTTTCTTCAGGGTAGGCATAATACATATCCTTATAAATATACCCAAAGTCTTTCGCGTCTTGAGCTGAGGCCCCATAATAAATTTGGTCTAGCTGAGCCCAATAACAGGCTCCAAGACACATCATGCAAGGTACACAACTCGTATACAAAACACAATCCTTTAAAGTTTTAGATTCTAATGTAGCACAGGCTTTTTGAATTACGGAGAGTTCGGCGTGCTGTGTACAGTCTTTTTTATCATGTACTACATTATGACCTTCCGCTATGATTTTATTGTTTTTGACGATGACAGCTCCGAACGCACCGTTTCCCTTTGATTTGCCTTCTACTGCTAAAGCAATAGCGCGTTTCATAAAATGTATATTTTTAGCTGTCATTTAAGCTGTTTTAAGTTGATAGGCTCAGGTAGTGTTTCGATGCTAGATTTTAATTTTAGGCCCCACGTAAGTAATGGCCATCAAGATAAGCTCAATGTCTTAACCTAAGTTTTCAATTTTCTTTACGGACATGAATAGTCTAAAACGGCTGTTTTATTGGTTGAAATTCACCATCCAATGGATACCAAATTTATCGCTACACCTTCCAAAATACCCCCATTCTCGTTCTCGGAAATTATGATGTATTTGCCCTCCATTGGATAGCTCGTTAAATAATTTTTCTGCTTTTTCTTTGGAATCAAGATCTATGCTCATGTGTATTTGGTTACCCTGATTTATGGGGGTGTCTGGTGAAGCATCATAAGCCATAAAGTGCAGTCCTTTTCCCTTGAGCTCTGCATGTTGTAATTTTTGTCGGTAGGATGCCGGAACATCGATTTTTTTATCTTCGTAAGTTTGACGGTTTTTTATTTCGGCATCAAAAAGATGACCGTAAAAACTGAGCGCTTCTTGGCAATTTCCACTAAAGGCTAAATAGGCTTGTATTTTCATGATGTATAATTTTTTAGTTCTCTCAAAACTAAGTATTCATTGAAAGTAACTTTAAGCTAAAAGCTTTAAATTTTGATTCAAATCAAATTTGGGAGGTAAGCTTTGTGTAAATTTCTTTCAAATTAGGCATTGCATTAAAAAAACGCACAATTGGAGTAGTGTAATTTTTTAAAGAGAAATATATTTACAGTAAGGATGAAAATCATTAAACGATGAAAAAAACAAATTATATCATTTATTTAGCAGATGATGACGAAGATGACAGGCAATTTTTTGAAGAAATTACAGAGGAAATGGTCGAAGATATTCGTTTACAAACCTTTGAAAATGGAATAGACCTCCTGAAATCTCTGTTGCGTTCTGATCTAAAAAAGCCTGATTTTATTTTTTTAGATCTTAATATGCCATTGATGGATGGGGAAGAATGTTTAAGCGAGATTAGAGCCTTAGAAACTTTAAGAGATATTCCAATTGTTATTTATTCTACTTCCATCGATTTTTCTAAAGCAGAACGGTTTCGGGATGCGGGTGCTAATTTGTACTTGAAGAAGCCAAATACTTATAAGGCTTTAAAAGCCGCTATTCTAAACTGTTTAGATCATTTTAAAACTATAGGAAAAAACCCTGAAGAAAAAGATAAATTCATTGTGCAATTGTAAAGTTTATAATTATGGGTAGCCAAAAGCAAAATAATATTCCTAAGTTTTTACAAAATGGGAGTGAAATGGCGCAATTAATTGCAGGGAAAGACTGGAAAGAACATGCTTTGGGTGAACCAGAAAATTGGCCAATGGCTTTAAAGCTAACTTTAAATACGATGCTCAATACGGCATTTCCAAAGTTTTTATTATGGGGAGAAAAATACTATAATTTTTACAATGATGCCTATCGCCCCAGTCTTGGTACCCATGGTAAACATCCCTACATTATTGGTAAAGGCTTCGATGAGGCCTGGCCTGAGCTAAAGGAAACCATGAAACCTCAAATAGATGTCGTATTTAGCACAGGAAAACCCACTTGGCATGAAAATCAACTAATCCCGATATACCGTAATGGCAAAATCGAGGAGGTGTATTGGACTTTAAGTTACAGCGCAATTTTTGGTGACACCATGGAAATTAGTGGTGTTTTGGTTACTTGCATAGAAACAACCGATGCGGTAAAAAATGTAAAGCGATTAGAAGAAAGTGAAGACGAACTAAAATTTGCCATCAATGCAGCCGATTTAGGTACTTGGGACTATAACCCCTTAACTGATCAATTAAAAACAAACCATCGGTTAAAAGAATGGTTTGGATTACCAATTACCGATGAAATTAAGCTAGAGCAGGCAACAAATGCTATCATAGCCAAAGATAGAGAGCGAGTGAATAGAACAATTCAAAATGCGCTCTCTTGGGAATCAGGCGGGAAATATGATATAACCTACACGATTCAAAACAAGGAGACCAAGCAAAAAAGAATTGTGAGAGCCTTAGGTCGCGCATGGTTCAATGAAAATAGAAAAGCGTATAGATTTAATGGAACCTTGCAAGATATTACAGAGCAACAAAAAGTTGTTAATCATCTAAAACTAAATGAAGAGCGTTTTCGCCGCTTAGTAAAAGAAGTACCGGTGGGGATAGCGATAATAAGTGCTGAAGATTACACCATAAAAGTGGTTAATGAAATGGCATTAATGATTTGGCAGAAAACGCTAGATGAGTCGCTTAATATGCCATTATTTGATGTGCTAACAGAAATTAAAGATAGTATTTCACCTATTTTTGAAAGTATACTTCGCACAAAAAAAGCTAAAAAAGGGATGGAATATCCTTTTGTCCTAGAACGCAACGGGGTAAAAGAAACCGGTTATTTTAATTTTATTTTTAAGCCAATTTTAGAAAATAATCAAGTCATTGAAATTATGTTGGTCGCCTTTGAAATGACCGAAACTGTGAAAGCAAAGTTCAAGCTAGAAGAATCAGAACGGCAGTTTAAAAATTTTGTGATGCAGTCTCCTATTGCTATGGGCGTTTTAAGGGGTGAGGCTATGAAAATAGAAATGGCAAATAATTCGTTGTTAAACCAATTTTGGCGTAAAAAAAAGGAAGAGGTTTTAGGGAAAGGTCTATTGGAAATTTTTCCAAACCTTTCTGATTCAAAATATCCCGAAATTATCCAAAGCATTATTAAAACGGGAATTCCTGTTTCCGAAAAAGAATCTTATGCTGCGCTACAAGATGAAAATGGAATTTGGGAGTTTTATGTTGACTATATCTACGCGCCACTTAGAGATGTCGATGGAAACGTATCTGGAGTAATGGTTACTACAACTGATGTTACCGATCGCGTAAAAGCGCGCGAAAAATTAGAAAAATTTTCCAAAGATTTAGAAAAGCAAGTTGCCCTGCGTACCACGCAATTAAAAGTGGCGAATAATAAATTGCAAGTTTCCATTCAAAATCTAGAAAATAGAAATGAAGAATTAGAAGCTTTTGCCTATGTTTCAAGCCATGATTTACAAGAGCCCTTACGTAAAATTCAAATGTTTATCTCACGAATTTTAGAACGAGAACAAGATACCTTAACGGATAAGGGAAAAACTTATTTTGATAAAATTACAGATTCTGCAACCCGCATGCGAATTTTAATTGATGACTTATTGACATTTTCGAGATCAAATAAAAAAGATGCAGAATTTGAAGAGACCGATCTAAATTTAATAGTTAAAGAGGTAATCGATAACTTGTCTGAAGGTATTGAAAATTCAAGGGCTCAAATTACCTGCACTAGCTTACCCACAATTACAGCAATACCGTTTCAATTACATCAAGTATTTACGAATCTTATAGGTAACGCCATTAAATTTTCAAGAAAAAATACCATTCCAAAAATACATATTACTGCTGAAGCTGCTACAAGCAAAGAAATAACGTTTCATAAATTACAAAAAAATACGAAGTTTTATAAAATTGCGATTTCCGATAATGGCATTGGTTTTCCTAAAGAAATGGCGTACAAAATATTTGAAGTATTTCAGCGTGTTCATAGTCAACAAGAGTATAAAGGAACTGGAATAGGTTTAGCGATTGTTAAAAAAATTGTGTTGAACCACGACGGTGTCATTGTTGCCGAAAGTAAAGAAGGGGAGGGGACAACCATAAGCATGTTTATTCCAAAAAACAGGCTATAGTCCTTAAGCTTAAAGGGGCAGCGTTGTATGCTTTATCTAAGAAGAGGAATAGCTTTAAAAAATCTGAAACCTTAAGGGAAAAGTTTCTAAATAAAAAAATCCAATCTAAAATAGATTGGATTTTTTTCAGTGACCGGGCCGGGGTCGTTATTTTCAAGGTTAAGCCTAGTCATATCAATATTCTTGCAAAATTTGTAATATCATGTTGACGATTTGTGAACCTAATTTTAATGCGTTTTGATTTGATTAAATTCGTCTTGGTTAAAGATAGTAATTATTATTTTATTTTTAGTTTTTTATGTGAGAAACACTTTTAGTTTTAGTTACATTTTTTTTTTTGAAAACTACATTTCACTTATTCCATTCAAGCGTAAAATCGGTATTCCTTTTTTTTATTTATAAATTCATCTGAAAAACTTTATAATCCTATTTTTTTTAGGGTCTTCGAGGTTAAAATTCATTGTCCTTTAAAATCCCAATTATTATATTAATATCAGTGTTCAAATCTAGAAATTGAAGTGAACTTTCATTCAATAAGACTGAGCAAGGGTATTACTGGGCTTTTAATACCTAGAGATTATGATTTAATAGGATCGAGTTAAAACTTCAATAAAACAGGCAAATGATCTGACAGAAATAAATTATTCTTTCTTTTGTCATCGATATGAATATATTCTATTACGTTTATGTTTTTTGTGAAAATGTAGTCTATTCTTCTCTGCATTATCAGGTCTCTATTAAAGGCATTATAAGTGCCTAAAGGACCATATGTTTTTGTGTTTTTATTTTCATAGCTGTCCTCGAGAGTTTGTTTTAATAATTTTATTGGTTCATCCCCTTGCTCAGAATTTAAATCTCCCATGACAATAATTTTTTCGTTTAATAATCTCCTATCATGAATTATTTTCAGGATTAGTTTTGAAGATTCAACTCTTGCTATTTTGCCAACATGGTCATAATGTGCATTAAATACATAAAGTGTATCCAAATTTTTTAAATCCTTAAACTTCGAGAAAGTTACAATCCTTTCCATAGCGGCATCCCAACCAACCGAAACCTCCTCTGGTTTCTCAGAAAGCCAATAGGTTTTTGATTCCAGTAGTTTCAGTCTATTGGTTTTATAAAAAATTGCAGCATATTCGCCCCTAGTACGAGCATCTTCTCTTCCAACGCCAACATAATTATAGTCTTGTAAGGTGCTATCAATATAGCTAACTTGATTTTCCAAGCCTTCTTGAATTCCAATTATTTCTGGTGAATAATAACGTAGCATGTCAAGAACTTCTTCTTTCCTATTTTCCCAACTATTTTCGTTGTCTTTAGGATTGTTAAACCTTAAATTAAACGACATGACGGAGGTTTGTGCTAAGGTTGACAATGAAATTAAGTGGGCCAAAAAAGTAAGAGCGTAAAGTAGCTGTTTCATTTCTGTAAAATTTTCGAATTATGTTTTGTTGCCTATTTTTTATTTGAACCTCTAAAGTATTAAATTTATGGCACGTTTAATTTTAACTTGCCAGATAATTATTTAATTACCTTTTTAGAGAGAAATGACCTTTGAATATATCGTTATTTGTTCGAATTACATACCAGTAATCGTCAGCTGATAAATCTTGATTATTAAAGGTTCCATCCCATCCTAAAGGATTATTTACAATGCTTTTTAAAAGTTTGCCAAATCGGTCATAAATTGCAACTTCGTAATTTGCATAAAGTTCTATTCCTTCGATATCAAAAGTATCGTTTGAACCATCTCCATTTGGTGTGAAAAATTTTGGAATTACCAAATGAATATAATTCATAGTGACTATTCCACAACCACTTTTTTCTCGAACATAAATGATATATAATCCCCCTTCTAAATTTAAAAAGCTGTTACTATCTTGATAACTAAAACCATTAATAGAGTATTCAAAATTACCTATTTGGTTTTCAAGAATAATATCAACATCATATTCATTTGATTTAATATTTTTTATAGCAGGTGGATCAATCTGTTCTAAGGAAATTATTTTAGTGCTTTTACAGTTTGAACTATTAGTAACTTCAACTGTAAAAATTCCTTCTGTAGTCACGGTTATATTTTCAGTAGTTTCTCCAGTGCTCCATAAGTAACTTACATTCTGCATATTTGCAGAAAGTATTATACTACTACCAGAACAAAAGCTAAGGTTTTCATCTTTTACTACAGGTAAATCAATAAATTGAATAGTTACGGGCGTTCTGCTTATTGATTTACAATCGCCAATAGTACTTAATCCTTCTGCATAATATGTTCCAGGTGATGTGGGATTATAAAACGTACTGTTCTGTTTTAATAAAGTACCACCCGTTAGCGCATCGTACCAATTTATATAAACATCTGTTGTATTCACCACACTAATAGTTTTGATATTGTTTACACATGCTTCAACATCCCCATTACTAATTGGATTTAATGGTTGTTGAACGATTAAGATATTAAATATTTCAGAAACTGAACTGCACAATGGGTTGGCTAAATTTATAGCATTCTCTGCAACTTTAACTCTATAAAATAATGTTGAGCTAAGCAGAGGCGTAACGTAAGATTGGTTCGTTGCGCTTAAAATGTCTACCCAATTAACAGCATCTGTGCTTGATTGCCATTGGTATGCATGAGTGTTGTAAATTGAAAAATCAGGATTGGCAAACAATTCTGTAGAAAATGCCCCATTTGCGGCACAAACTTCAATAGCATTTTCATTTTGACTAGTACTAATGGTGATAAAGTCTCCACATGTTTTAAATACAATATCGTCAATAGCTAAATCATTTCCACAACCACCAATTTCATTATTAAGCATTTTTAAAATCACAGAATTTTGTCCAATTATAGTTTGAAAAACAAGACCATATTGTTCCCAAACTGCAGAACTTTTATTCGCTATTTGCCCTGTATTGCCAGATGCTAACAAGTTTGTATCAGTAGCATCCCAAATTTCAAATTTTACATTTATAGGAATTCCATTACCACCACAGCCACTTACTGGTAATAGGTTTAATAACCAAGCAGAGAACTCGTAAGATGTATTTTCACACAAACCAGTTACTGTTCTTCTAAAAAATTCACCAACTGTAAAATCGGCGTTTATAATAAGACTTTTTCCATTGGTATCATTTGGAGTATGATCTTGTGTATTGTGCCACCCATTAAAATTTGTGGTACTTGATACAGTATAACTACCGTCGTTTGGTCCACTATTTACAAAATTGTAGGTAGTTGTTCCTGGAGCTAATGCAGGTCCTGAAGTAGTTCCAGTTCCAAATGTTTCTGTAAAAATAGGGTCGCCAGAATTACCACTGCAAAATCCTAATTGGGCATATCCTGACTGCTGGTAGGTGCAAAAGATTAAAATCAAAAAAAATATTCTTATCATGAGCTGTTGAATAACCAGTAATATTTTAGACAATAAGTGTCTAAAGTCTGTATAAAAAGTATCACTTCTTCATCAAATTTAAATAAACTAAATCGATTTACTAGATTTTATTTGTATATTGTGATATTAATTCTAAAAAAAATATACTAGATGGAAAGAAGAAAATTTATAAAGAATACCGCTGCGGCTTCAGCAGCTTTTTCTATTGTTCCGAGCTTTGTTTTAGGAAAAAATCATGTTCCACCGAGCGATACTCTTTATATGGGAGCTTTTGGAATAGGAGGGCGCGGTGGTGGTGTTATCCGAGATTTAACCAATACAAAGAAGGTGAAGTTTGTATCGCTCTGCGATGTTGATGAAAGGCAAATAGCAGGTAGTACTAAATTACATCCTCAGGCTAAAGTATATAAAGATTTTAGAAAAGTTTACGATAAGCATTTAAAAGATATTGATGCAATTCTGGTAGCAACACCTGATCATAATCACGCTACCATTGCTTTGCCTTTTATGCGTGCTAAAAAACACGCCTATGTTGAAAAACCACTGTCGCACAACATTAACGAAGCGCGCATAATGACTACGGTTGCCAAAGAAAATGGTATTGTTACTCAGATGGGAAACCAGGGTGCTTCTAGTGATGGTAGCCGACAAGCAAAGGAATGGATTGATTCTGGTTTTTTAGGAAATATTTATAAGGTAGATTGTTGGACGAATAGACCAGTTTGGCCTCAGGGGATTCCAGTACCAAAAGGTGGTGATCCAATTCCAAAGGAATTAGATTGGGATATATGGCTAGGGCCGGCGGCAGATCGTCCATATTACAAGGGTTATTTACCTTTTAAATGGCGTGGCTGGTGGGATTTTGGAACAGGAGCTTTAGGCGATATGGGTTGTCATATTATGGAAACGCCCTTTAGTGTATTAGGTTTAGGCTACCCTACCGAAGCAGAAGCTAGTTGTACCACTAATTGGGTAGGAGATTTTGTAGAAGCTGACTACAATGCATCATGCCCAGCGTCATCAATTGTGCGATTAAAATTTAATACCAAAGAGCAGGGCGATATTGCTCTTAATTGGTATGATGGCGGAATGATGCCCGATTTACCAGACGAATTAAAAGATGGCGAAACTATTGGTAATGGTGATGGTGGAAGTATATTTTATGGTACTAAAGGCATTTTAGTAACTGATACGTATTCTCAAAACGCACGTTTATTACCTTCAGAAACTATGGGAATGTTTAATCCACCAAAACCAACTTTAACCAGAATTGAAGGACAAACATCTGGACATGCCATGAATTTCGTGAATGGTTGTTTAAATGGCACACCAACGTCATCAGATTTTGCAAAAGCAGGTCCTTTAACCGAAGCTGTATTAATGGGTAATTTAGCGATAAAAGCATACCAACATAAAGAGCTAAAACCAGGCAAAAAAATAGGGGATTGGGATCCTTTTCACTATCCAGGACGTCGTAAAATTTTATGGGACGGCGCCAATATGCGGGTCACCAATTACGAAAAAGCAAATGAATGGGTGAAAGGTAACTACCGCAAGGGTTGGGAGTTGAAGTAAAACAGAAATGAAAAACTCCGAAACTAATTAGGATCGGAGTTTTTTTTAATTTTTATTTCCGTTTTTACTTTTAAAGAATTTTTTTTAAAGTTTATTATTAAGTTAACAGCTTACCATTATCATCCCATTCCGCTGTATCGTTACGTTTACTTTGGTCTACACATTTGGCTAGCCATTCGGGTTCATAAGCAACGCCATGTTGCTGTAACACCTCCTCGGGAACACCATCCCAAACATTGGGGCTGTTACCTTTATAACCTAAGTCGGCAATCCCCACTTTTGAGGTGTAATAACCAGTTAAAGTAAGGTTTCGCATTAAAGAGAAAAATTGGACTTGTAGCGGTAATTTATAACCAGGAACTTCTGGATCAGGATATGCAATGGTATCAAGAATTTGTTTTTGTTGCACGTCTGTAGCTGCTTTAAATTCTGTATCAAACAACGAATTACACTCGTGGTCTAACCACATAAGTCCACCTCGTAAAGTAGCCTGTAATGCGGGAATATCCTTAGACATAAACTCTATAAGTTCTGGAACTTCAGCATCGCTAATATTTCCTTTATCGTCAGGCGGCAAAATTAAGTTTGCTAAAACAGTAATAGTATCCATTTCGTGTGGATTAAAAAACTGTTCTTCTTTTAACTTTTTTATTTGCTCTAGTTCTTCAGGTGTTCTTCCAAAAAAACCCTCTGTAGAAGCTATAACTTCTTGATTGGTAACTTGTACATCATCAGGTTTGCAGCCATGTAATGCCAAACCACCAGCAACCCCTCCTAAAATGATTGATTTTATACTTTTTCTTCTATCCATAATTTAGATATTTTGCATTTTTAGCTGTTCAACAATGTAGTCCGAAGTTCTCCAAGAAAGAGCTAAAATGGTCCAAGTAGGGTTTTTATCGGCCTGCGATACAAACGGCCCTGCGTCTACTATAAAAACATTATCTACCTCGTGCAGTTGTTGGTGCTGATTTACTACCGATGTTTTAGGGTCATTACCCATTCTGGTAGTTCCTACTTCATGGATAATCCACCCAGGGGGTGCTATCCCGTAATTTTGCTCTTTCGTAGGTTTGTTACCGAGTACTTCGCCTCCCATATTATGAATAATTTCTTCAAAAGTTTCATGCATATGCCGTACTTGCTGAATTTCATTATCTGTCCATTTATAATCAAATTTCAAGACTGGAATTCCAAATTCGTCTACTTTCGTTGAATCTATAGTACATCTATTATTTTTTTGAGGAATAGATTCTCCACGACCAGCCATACCGATCGTAGCGCCATAGTATTTTTTTACTTCATCTTTAATTCCAGTACCGTAGCCACCAACTTTAAGCCCAAAAAACTCATTAAATTGGTTGTGATTAAAGCCAAATCCGTAGCTAGGCATCCCTAAACCGCCCCACATTTCGATATGATACCCACGGGCAAAGTTCAATTTTTTGTTATCTCCCCACCACGGAGAATATACGTGCATACCACCAACACCATCTTCGTTATAGGTTTTTCTATTCATTAAATCAGGAATAAAAGCAGATCTATCACTCCCTGTAGAATCGTGTAAATAGCGACCTACAATATCGCTGCTATTTCCTAAACCGTTCGGGTGTTGTTTGCTTTTAGAATTTAGTAAAATGCGTGCTGAACTACAGGCCGAGGCAGCTAGAACAACTATTTTACCCTTTAATTTATATTCTTTACGGTCTTCCTTGTTAATATACGATACACCAGTAGCTTTCCCTTCATCATTTGTAAGGACCTCACGCACCATCGCATTTACGAATAAGTCGATCTGCGCCCCACTTTTTTGGGCAGGAAAAATTAAACATGTTCCAGAAGAAAAGTCAGCGTGCACACTACAGCCTCGAGAGCATTGTCCGCAATAGAAACAAATACCACGATCTTTATTGATACGTTTGGTAAGCATAGATAAACGAGAAGGATAAACAGGTACGTTAGATTTTCGCGCGCCTTTTATGTAAAAAAGTTCGTGTAATCTAGGTTTTGGCGGTGGTAAAAAAAAGCCATCAGGATCGTTAGCCAAACCTTCATTAGTGCCAAAAACACCAATCAATTTATCTACTTTATCATAATAAGGTTTTACATCTTCATAACCAATCGGCCAATCATCACCTAAACCATCAATACTTTTACGTTTAAAATCAAGTGGACCAAAACGTAGAGAAATTCTTCCCCAGTGGTTGGTTCGTCCACCTAACATTCGTGATCTAAACCATCTAAAATCACTCCCTCTTTCATTAGTATAGGGTTCATTTTCTATATTAAACCCACCGTAAGCACTATCATATTCGCCAAAATGTCTTACGGTACTCGCACCTCTTCTGGGCGATTCGTAAGGCCATTTTAATTGTGTTTGTTGTTCTGGAGCTCCAGGATCAAAATAGGGACCAGCTTCTACAATAGCAACTTTAAGGCCAGCTTCCGATAATATTTTAGTGGCCATACCGCCACCAGCTCCCGAGCCAACGATAATAACATCATATATTTTTGACGATTCAATAATTTCCATTTAGTAAAACGATTTAGTTTTTAAACATTTTTGGTACAATTTACATATTTTTTTAGAATATTGGGCTCGTGGATTTTGATTTTAAAAGATATTTAAGTTTTTTTCAGGCAATAGATGATTTTATTTTATTTAAATAGCCCATGAAATTATTCATCAATAAATCGTTTTGTTTAAAACGCTAATCTTTGAATTTTACAAAATGCCGTCTCTACTTTAATGTCTAAAATATTGAAGTATGATGGGAATAGTTATATGATGTACTATGGGCTATTTAGTGGTTTTTTATGAAAATTGTATAAGAGTGTAGAATAATTTTCCACAAAGAAAAGTAATTTTTAGAGCTATATAATTTTGAAAAAAAAATTTCCTAGCCTATTTATTATTAATTTTCTAAAATTATTGGCTGCTTTTTAATAATTTGTTTCTGTTATTCTTTAAATAATAATATATTTATCATTTTAATCTTTTAGAAAGCATTTTTTTTGCTAATGAACTAAATCGATTTACCAATTATTTTAAAGTATAAAATATGAACAATAATTTTTTATTTGGAATTTGTTTTCTGATTTGCTCCACATTACCAGCACAATGGAAAGCACAAGGAAATAAGATCAAAACAAAATGGGCAGATGAAATTGATGTAGATAATGTTCTTGGGGAATACCCAAGACCGATAATGGAACGTAGCGATTGGAAGAACTTGAATGGACTTTGGGATTTTACAATTCAGGAAAAAGATGTTGGTAGACCTCTAATATTTGATAAAAAAATATTGGTTCCGTTTTCTATTGAATCTAGTCTTTCAGGCGTTATGAAAGAAGTAGGAACTAAAAATGAGGTTTGGTATAACACGACATTTTCAGTGCCTAAATCTTGGAATGGAAAAGATATTCTATTGCATTTTGGTGCAGTTGATTGGAAGTCTGAGATTTGGATTAATGATATCAAAGTTGGATCACATACCGGCGGTTTCACACCTTTTTCGTTTAATATTACACCATTTCTAAATCAAGGAAATCAAGGAAATCAAGAAATCATGGTAAAGGTATGGGATCCTACTAATGATGGTTATCAACCTAGAGGAAAGCAAGTTAAAAATCCAGAAGGTATTTTTTATACGCCCGTAACAGGTATTTGGCAAACAGTTTGGATTGAACCAGTGTTTAAAACAAATATACTTACCATTAGAACTACACCAGATATTGATGCAGCATCTGTTAAGTTCGAGACAATACTGAATAATTCTAATTATGGTGATATTGTTGAGGTAACTGTTTTTGATGGAGAACAACAAATCGTTAAAGAACAAGCTGTGGCATCAGAAAAAATTAATATTAGGTTGAAAAGTCCTAAATTATGGTCGCCAGAATCTCCATTTTTATACGATGCTATTATTAAAGTCCTTCGAAAAGGAAAAGTTATCGACGTGGTTAAAAGTTATTTTGCAATGCGTAAGATAAGTACAGCAAGAGATGATAAGGGTATCGTAAGAATGCAATTGAATAATAAAGATTATTTTCATTTCGGCCCTTTGGATCAAGGTTGGTGGCCGGATGGCTTATATACCGCACCAACAGATGAAGCATTGAAATATGATGTTTTGAAAACCAAAGAATTTGGATATAATATGATACGTAAGCATGTAAAGGTTGAACCTGCACGTTGGTATACTCATTGTGATAGACTAGGTTTGTTAGTTTGGCAAGACATGCCTAGTGGTGGTAATTCACCCCAATGGCAAATGAATAACTTTTTTAACGGTGTAGAAATTCAAAGACCTGCAGATTCTGAAGCTAACTTTAAAAGGGAATGGAAAGATGTAATAGATTATTTATATTCTTACCCGAGTATTGTGGTTTGGGTACCTTTCAATGAAGCCTGGGGTCAGTTTAAAACTAAGGAAATTTCGGATTGGACTAAGAATTACGACCCATCTCGACTAGTTAATTCTGCAAGTGGAGGTAATCATTATCCTGTAGGAGATATTTTAGACGTACACCATTACCCAAATCCTAAGATGCGCTTATATGATGGTCAAAGGGTAAATGTTTTGGGCGAGTATGGTGGAATAGGCTTGGCTCTTGAGGGGCATTTGTGGAACTCTGAGAATAATTGGGGCTATGTTAAATTCAAAAATTCTGAGGAAGTTACAAACGAATATATTAAATATGCCAAAGAGTTAATAACGCTCATAAAAGCTGGGTTTTCTGGAGCCGTATATACACAAACTACTGATGTAGAAGGCGAAGTTAATGGATTAATGACTTACGACAGAAAGGTAGATAAAGTGAGCATTGAAGCTTTTGAAAAAATCAATAAAGAGGTAATTAACACACTTGAGGAATGACCAATTAGATAATAGTTATTTAGAAATATTAATCACTAATTATAGGCTTTGTACGTTTAAATATTTTTAAAATGAAAAAAATAAAATTGTTAATTTTTTCCTTACTCGTAATGAGCACCTTTTTTTCTTGTATAGAAAAATCTAAGCAAAACCTTTTAACTGAAACTACAAAATCTGAAGGATTATATTCAATATTAAAGGAGTCAAATTTTAATACCGTTATAAGCGGTGAAAAGGTGGGTTTGTATTGGATAAAAAACAAGAATATTGTAGCAGCATTTACTAATTATGGTGGTAGAATAGTGGGGTTGTGGGTTCCTGATATAAACGGAATTATGACAGATGTTGTAGTTGGTTTTAAAGATATTAATAGTTTTGTAAATTCAACAGAACCTTATTTTGGAGCCACTATTGGCAGAGTCGGAAACCGTGTATCAAAGGGTAATTTTAGTATAAATGATCAGGCATATTCCATTTCCATAAATAACGGAGTTAATGCCCTGCATGGAGGAAAAAAAGGCTTTCACGATGTTATTTGGGATATTGAACAAATTGATGAAAAAACAATAAAATTTAGTTATTTATCTGTTGACGGGGAAGAAGGTTTTCCTGGAAATTTAAAAGTGGAAGTAACCTATTCGGCTACAGAATATAATTCAATTAAAATGGAATATAAAGCAACTACGGATAAAACTACAATTGTAAATTTAACCAATCACGCATTCTTTAATTTAAATGGCGAAGGTAGCGGTACAATTTTAAATCATTCCGCACAAATTTTTGCAAGTAATTACACCCCTATAGATAACGGACTAATTCCTACAGGCGAAATCGCAACTGTTAAAAATACTCCTTTTGACTTTACAGAACAACATAAAATTGGGCAACGTATAGAAGCTCAAGATATTCAGATAATCAATGGAAAAGGTTATGACCATAATTTTGTTCTCGATATAGATAAAACTCAAAATTTTACTAAAGCAGCCATTTTTATTGGTGATAAGTCAAAAATCAAAATGATAGTTTACACAGAAGAGCCTGGCGTGCAATTTTATAGTGGTAATTTTATGGAAGGTTTAAATATTTTTAAATCAGGAGCGAAAGATGACTTTAGAACTGCTTTTGCCTTAGAAACTCAGCATTTTCCAGATGCTCCAAATCAACCTAATTTTCCTTCAATAGTATTAGAGCCAACGGAAATATATTCAACAGTTTCGGAATATATTTTTTCAGTAGAACATTAAAATTTAAAGTAGTTGTATTTATTATTTTCCAATTTAAGTAAATAATGATGTCTCCGAAATCAAATATATCCTTTTGTAGTTAATTTAAATTAATACCAACCTTGAAAATTATGAATAAAGAAAAAGTAGTATCAAAAAAAGTATTGATTCCTTTTATTTTGGTAACATCGTTATTTGCGCTTTGGGGCTTTGCAAATGCCGTGACCGATCCCATGGTAAATGCCTTTAAGAAAGTATTAGAATTATCAAATACACAAGCTTCATGGGTGCAAATGGCATTTTATGGAGGCTATTTTTGCATGGCTTTGCCAGCAGCTATTTTTATGCGTAAATATTCGTATAAAGTAGGTGTGCTGATTGGTTTAGGTTTGTATGCTGGAGGTGCTTTATTGTTTTATCCAGCGGCGATAACTGAACAATTTTGGTTTTTTTGTCTTGGATTATATGTGTTAACTTTTGGGTTGGCTTTTTTAGAAACCGCGGCTAATCCTTATATTTTGGCAATGGGAGCAAAACGAACTGCAACTCAGCGCTTAAACCTAGCACAATCTGTAAACCCAATTGGATTAATCGCGGGTTTATTAGTAGCGAAATTTTTTATTTATGATAAATTACAATCAGACGATATTACAGATTTTGGTGCTTTAGATGACGCAAAAAAAAACATGATTAGGGTGGCAGATTTAGCGGTGATTCGCGACCCTTATGTCGTATTGGGATTAGTTATTTTAGCCGTTTTTGTGCTTTTTTTAGTGGTTAAAATGCCTCAATCTAAAGAAGGAAGTGCAATGCCGAGCCTAGGGGATACATTTAAAAAATTAGGGGAAAACACGACCTATGTTTTAGGCGTAGTAGCTCAAATATTATATGTGGGTGCACAAATTATGACTTGGACCTACATTTATCAATATGCCGAAGCTATAGATTTGGCGAATGTAAATGTTGAGGGATACGAAAAAATAGATGTTTTCTTCTATCAATTTTTAGCCTTTGTTTTGTTTACAGTAGGTCGAATTATTGGCACCGCAATGCTCAGATTTATGAGTTCAGGTAAGTTACTCATGCTCTTTGCGTTATTAGCAGGATTTTTTGTTATTGGGGCTATATTTATTGAAGGCATCTATGGCTTATATAGTATTGTTGGTATTTCATTTTGCATGTCATTAATGTTCCCAACCATTTACGGCATAGCTTTAAACGATTTGTCTGAAGAACAATCTAAGGTGGGTTCTGCTGGCTTAGTTATGGCCATCGTTGGTGGGGCATTATTGCCAATGTTTCAGGGTATGATTATTGACCTTGGAGGTAATGGAGTTTCGGACACCGAAGTATGGGGTGTTTCGGAGGTTAATTTCTCGTTTATCTTACCATTAATTTGCTTTGTCTATATAGCCTGGTATGGGAATAAAGTGAATCTAAAAGCGAATTGAAGTTCTTCGCTTGTATGTGTAAACAAAAAAAGATTTTTAATGTTTAGAAATTTTCTACTAAGTTTTAAAAATAGGTATTGTATTTTTGATTTATTAATAAATTAGGATGCATACTCTTTCTTGTATTTGAACACCACTAAAATGAAAATTAAAAAAAATTCTATAAAAGATATTGCAGAAGCAAATGGTGTATCGGTAACCACAGTATCTTTTGTGCTAAATGGTAAAGCCGAGGAGAAAAAAATATCAAAAGTTGTTACAGATAAAATTTTAAAATACGTAAAGAAAATAAATTATAGGCCAAACCAAATAGCGCAAAGTTTAAGAACAGGAAAAACCAATATTATAGTTTTTATGGTTGAAGATATCTCAAATCATTTCTTTGCTAAATTGGCAAGAATTATTGAAGATATCGCTTATGATAAGGGATATAAAGTTCTTTTTTGTAGTAATGATAATAATGATGAAAAATCCTTAGAATTGATTGATCTTTTTAAAGATAGAGGTGTTGACGGGTTTATAATTATCCCGTCAGGTGGTATTGAATTAAAGATAAAAGAACTTATTTCTGAAGATATCCCAGTTGTTCTTTTTGATCGTTATTTTTTTAATTTGGATAGCAATCAAGTTGTAGTTGATAATAAAGAGGCTTCTTACAATGCAATGCAACATGTGATAAAAAATGGATATAAAAATATAGGTTTTGTCTCAACAGATGTTGATCAAACGCAAATGTTAGATCGTCTTCAAGGGTATAAAAATGCTGTTTCAGAAGCTAGTTTGGAACAAGCAATCCTAAGAATTCCACTTAAGCACATACCTATAGATGATGGAAAAAAGCAATTAAAAAACTTTTTAATTAATAATCCGCAATTAGATGCCATTTATTTTGCCACCAACTACCTAGCCATTAATGGGTTGATGGTAATGAAGGAGGATTTTCCTAACTATATAACTGAAAAAGGGATTATCGCTTTTGATGATATAGACCTATTTAAATTGTATTCTCCTACAATAACTGCTGTGCAACAACCCCTTGAAAAAATTGCCACAAAATTGATGGATACGATGTTGAATTTACTAGATAGTGATAAAAAAAGTAGAACTACTGTAAAAGCTATTTTAAATACAGATTTGATTATTAGAGAGTCTACTCGTTTAAGGTCATAGACTAATGTTTTGGTTAAAAAACATAATAGCCCTTTTAAGCTTGGAAGTTAGCAAGTTTATTTAATTAGAATATCTCCAAAGTATAATTTTATTGGCTTTTTAGGCAATGTATTTATTGGTTGTAAACTACAATAAGCTAATAAATTAATCAAGATATTTATTATAATATTTATTTAGATGGGAATATTTAGTAATTTATTAATATATTTACTAAATCGATTTACTAAATAAAACTAAATGATGAAATTAGCTTTAAATCAAATCAGCATACTAGGAATTTTAATCACGCTTTTTTTTGTTTCATGCAGTAAAGATAAGTCAATATCTGATGAGCCGCCAACGGAGGCTGGTTATAATTGGGCGGCAACAGCAGACTCCATGCAATTGGCAACATATAATAGTTATTTAGGAACTGAGGGCACTTTTGTTCAAGATAATGCTGGGAGTACTAATTTTAATTATTGGCCAAATGCACACGTTCTTCATACACTTGTAGATGGGTATGAGCGCACAAAGGACGCTAGTTATATTCCAAAAATGAAAAGTTTATTACTAGGAATAAAGTCTAAAAATGGCAATACATTTTCAAACGTTTTTAATGATGATATGTTATGGCTGGGTAACGCTTGTGTTCGAGCTTATTTAGTTACCAACGATATAGATTACAAAGAGGCGGCAGAGTTTTTATGGGAGGATATTATATTAAGTTATAGTGAAGTTTTTGGAGGTGGAATCACTTGGAAAAAAGATACACCGAACGAAAAAAACGCAGTTTCAAATGGTCCTGCAATAATATTAGCCATGCGTTTATATGATTTAGATAAAGAGGAAAGGTATCTTAATTGGGCAAAAGATTTGTACGAATGGCAAAAGGCGAATTTAGTAGATCCACAATCAGGATTAGTTTGGGACAACATTAAAATAACAAATGGACAAGTAAGTACTAATAAAGACTGGGTTTTCACCTATAACGTAGGAACTTGGATAGGTGCAGGCCTTAGACTGTTTCAAGTTACTAATGAACAAGTGTATTTAGATGATGCTTTAAAAACTGCAAAATCTACTATGGAGAGCACTAAGCTCACCACGGATGGCGTTATGCGTAACGAAGGTCAAGGAGACGGCGGATTGTTCAAAGGTATTTTAGCACGTTATTTTACGGAGTTAGCTTTGTCTAAAAACATTAATGCCTCTGATCAAGAGTTATTTGTATCTTATATGCAATTTAATGCGGTTACCCTTCATGACAAGGGACTTATTCGTCCATTTATGTTAGCAGGACCAGATTGGTCAAAAAAACCTTTCGGAGTAACCATAGATTTAACAACCCAGCTTAGTGGGCTTATGCTAATCGAAGCGGCAGCTAAATTAGACAATGCAAATCTTTTTAATTAAAAAATTAAAGAAAAAAAGTTACCATGCAAAGAAGAAGATTTATACAAAATACGGCATTATTAGGGGGAATGACGTTGGTTGTGCCTTCAACCATCATCGCAAACACTTCGGAAGAGGAATTTCCTATTGTTAGAGTATCAAAAAAGGAACGCCAGTTCGAAAGCAAATTTATTGAAGATGCTATTAAGGAATTTCAAAAAAATGTTGATGATAAAGAACTTGGTTGGTTATTCAATAATTGTTTTCCTAATACTTTAGACACCACAGTTACCTTTAGTGAAAGAAATGGAAAACCACATACCTATGTCATAACAGGAGATATTGATGCCATGTGGTTGCGTGATAGCTCTGCTCAGGTTTGGCCATATATGGCTTTTGTTGATAAAGATAAAGAACTAAAAAAATTAATTAAAGGTGTAATCAATACACAGACCGAATATATTCTCAAAGACCCGTATGCTAATGCTTTTTACGATGATCCTAACAAAAAGGGAGAATGGACCACCGATCACACAAAAATGTTACCTGGCGTTCATGAGCGAAAATACGAAATAGATTCGCTTTGTTACCCAATTCGCTTGGCTTTTAATTATTGGAAAGTAACCGGTGATACTGAACCTTTTGATACAGATTGGCATAAATCTATCAAAGAAATTCTGAAGGTTTTTAAAGATCAACAGCAGAAAAATGGTAAAAATCCCTATTCGTTTCAAAGAACAACACCCCACGGAACTGATACAAGAACATTAAAGGGTTACGGGTATCCAGTAAACCCGGTTGGTCTTATTTGTTCGGCATTTAGACCGAGTGATGATTCTACAGTTTTTTCATTTCTAGTTCCTTCAAACTTTTTTGCAGTTGTAAGTCTTAATCAAGCAGCAGAAATGGTTACTGCTATTTTAGATGATACAACATTGGCAAGTGAATTAAAAGATTTAGCCCTTGAGGTGAAACAGGCGTTACAAAAGCATGCCATTGTAAATCACCCAAAATATGGAAATATATATGCTTTTGAAATAGATGGGTATGGTAATCATTTACTAATGGATGATGCTAATGTACCTAGTTTACTTTCCTTACCTTATTTAGATGCTGTTGATAAAAATGATTGGGTGTATAAGAACACAAGGGAATTTGTTTTGTCATTAGATAATCCATTTTTTTATAGAGGAACAGCGGGCGAAGGAATTGGAGGTCCACATGTGGGTATAGATATGATTTGGCCGATGGCGATTACTATGCGAGGTTTAACGAGTAATAGTTCTAAAGAAATTAAAGAATGTATTGGTATGTTAAAAGCTACACATGGCGATACAGGATTTATGCATGAAACTTTTCATAAAAATGATCCTAAAAACTTTACAAGATCCTGGTTTGCTTGGGCAAATACCTTATTTGGTGAGTTTTTATGGAAAACATATAAAGAAAAACCAGAATTATTATCCTAAAAATTTATAGGTCAAAATAAAGTATATTATAGATTATGATAAAGTATTCAATCCAAGTTTTTATAATTTGCGTGGTAACAAACTTTTTTTTGGGATGTAAAGATCAAGAAAAAACCTTTGAAAAAATAGATGAGAAAGCCAAGGAATTTGTTCAAGATCCAGTTGCCTACGTCAATCCTTTTTTGGGAACCGCACCATTAACTGACCCAGATTTTATAGGGTATACACCACCAAAAGACTGGAGAGTTTGGGCAGGATTGGTTTTTCCTGGTTCATCCGTCCCAAATGCTATGGTACAATTAAGTCCAATGACAGAATATCGGACAGGTGCGGGATATGAATATGAGGATACCGAAATTTTAGGATTTACGCATACAAATAAAGGACATTGGAATTTATGCAATGTTCCTATTTTGCCCGTTTCAAGTAAGAACAATTATCCGTTCACTTCTAAATTTTCTCATGATAAAGAAAAGGCTTCTCCAGCGTATTATGAAGTTTTTCTAGAAGATTTTAAAGTAAATGTACGTTTAACATCTACCCTTAGAACAGGATTTCATGAATATACTTTTGAAAATAACGAAGACAGAAAAATTCTCTTTGATCTCTCAAAAGCAAATAATTCCGTTAGAAATTGGGAAATAAAAAAGGTAAGTGATCGACACCTTGAAGGTTTTCAAGACATGGGAAGAGATAAAATATATTTTTATGTTATATTGTCTCACGGTATTAACCAGTTAGAAACTTTAAAACAAGAAAAAGGTGGCTATGCAATGGTACACCTAAATGATGGCAATAATGATCCGATAAGTTTAAAAATCGGGCTTTCTTTCGTAAGTTCATTGAATGCGGCAGAAAATTTAAAAATAGAAATAGGAGATCGCACTTTTGATGAAATTCATTCAGAAGGGGTTGCTGAATGGAGAAAATTATTATCTCGAATTGAAGTGGCGGGTGGTACTGAAAAGGAAAAAACACTATTTTACAGTTCTTTATACCGTTCTTTTTTATGGCCTGCGCTAAGAAGTGATCAAAACGGTCAATTTACCGATGAGGCTGGGAATGTACAATCAAAAAACTTTAAATATTATACCATTCCATCACTTTGGGACACCTACCGCAATAAAGATGTTTTATTAGGAATGTTAGAACCGGAGCGTACTGGAGATATCATTCAATCGTTAATAGATCGAGGAAATATTAAAGGTTTTATGCCTACTTTTTTTCATGGTGACCATGCTGCACCTTTTATTGCAAGCTCTTATTTTAAGGGTATAAAAAACTATGATATAAACAAGGCCTACGAATTGTTATTGAATAATGCTTATAAAGAAGGAGGTACCCGTCCGCATATCAAAGAATATATCGAAAGTGGATATATTTCAGAACCAGTTGTTGAAAATCCAAAAACGGAAACTGTAACGAGTGCAGGGGTATCCAAAACCTTAGAATTCGCACACGATGATTATGCCTTAGCACTTTTAGCAAAAGAATTAGGAGATATGGAGCATTATAGTGATTTGATGAAACGTTCAAAAAATTATAAAAATGTTTTTGATACTAAATCAAATTTTATGCGTGGTAGATTAAAGAATGGTAATTATGTAGATCCGTTCGATTCGGAATATCCCTATTATGAATATATGTATAGAGAGGCGAACGCTTGGCAAGTTTCGTTTTACGTACCACATGATATGCCTGGATTAGTTGATTTATATGGTGGTAACAAGGCATTTGAAAATAAATTAGACTCATTGTTTACCCTCCCCTGGAACCCGAACCATATCGCCCGAAATATATCTGGTTTTTTAGGACAATATTGTCACGGTAATCAACCTGACCATGAAGCCCCTTTTTCGTATTATTTTGTAAATAAACCTGAAAAGTCACAAAATATTATCGATACCCTTTTAAAAGAGTATTATGGTGTTGGTGAACATGGCTTAGCATTGTCTGGTATGGATGATGCCGGGGAAATGTCTTCTTGGTACGTATTTTCAGCTTTAGGTTTGTACCCATTATCTGTCGCAGATAATGAATATCTAATCTCTATTCCTGTCTTTGATGCGGTTAAATGGAAATTAAATAATGGTAAAGAATTGTTGATCAAAACTGATGGAAAATCTAGAAGGTTAAAAGATATTAACGTAAATAATAAAGAACTAGATGGTTTTTTTGCACCCTATGATCTATTTGAAAATGGAGGTACCATACAAATCAACACAAAATAATTTTAAAGTATAATTCATAGGTATGCGGAATTTTATTGTTTATTTTTTCATTGCTGTTTTACCCCTTTGGATCAATGCTCAAAATTTTGATTATGCCACCGAAAAGAGCCTTTTTTATTATGGTGCCAATGAAGAGAACATTTCAAACTATCAAAGGGAAAAGTGTCTTTTAGACGTATATTATCCTAAAACGACCAAAAAGGTACCGGTTGTGGTATGGTATCATGGAGGCGGTTTAACAGGCGGAGCAAGAGAGGTTCCCGAGGCATTAAAAAATAAGGGTTATGTAATTGTAGGTGTTGGGTATCGTTTATCACCTTATGTAAAGGCAGAAGTTTGTATTGCTGATGCGGCAGCAGCATTGGCTTGGGTATTTAAGAATATTGGCTCTTTTAATGGAGATCCAAGCGCAGTGTTTGTTTCTGGTCATTCCGCCGGGGGTTATTTGGCCTTAATGTCGGTTTTAGATAAAAGTCAACTTGAAAAACACACAATTGATGCCAATATAGTTGCGGGTTTAGTTCCATTTAGCGGACATACGATCACTCATTTTACAATTAGAGAGGAGCAAGGAATTCCGGGAGAACAACCAATAATTGACAAATGGGCTCCTTTGTTTTACGTTAGGGGAGATGCACCAGCAACTTTATTGATAACGGGAGACCGAGAGCTTGAAATGTTAGGTAGATATGAAGAAAATGCCTACTTCTATAGAATGATGAAAAATTCTGGTCAAAAAGATATTACATTATACGAAATGCAAGGATATGGCCACAATATGACGTATCCGGCGTTCCCATTATTGCTCAATTTTGTAGCAGAAAAAACTAAAAAAAAGATTAATTTAAGTACTAAATATTAATGCCCATAATTATTGGAGTTGATATAGGCGGAAGCCATATCACAAGCGCAGCAGTAGATTCAGAAACTTCCAAAATAATAAAAGAAACTTATTTTAGAGGTTCTGTTAACAGTAAAGCAAGTAAGCATCAGATTTTTAAAGACTGGTCGAAAGTGATCAATAAGACCATAGAATCACTAAACACTACGGAGTTTATTAGTATCGGTTTTGCCATGCCTGGCCCTTTTCAATATAAAGAGGGTCGAGCTATGTTCGAGAAAAATGACAAGTATGAATCACTTTATGATGTCTCGGTTGTCGATGAGTTTGTCGATTATCTTGATCAGAAAAATGTTGAATTACGTTTTTTAAATGATGCTTCTTCTTTTGGTGTTGGAGGTCAATTAAGTAAAAAATTTACAAATAAAAAGCGAATAGTAGCCATCACCATAGGGACCGGTTTTGGAGCGGCTTTTTTAAAAGATAATTGTCCAATTGTAGATGATGAGTTAGTGCCTAAAGACGGTTGCCTTTGGAATAAATACTATAAAGAGGGTGTAGCGGATGATTATTTTTCTACTCGTTGGTTTATCTCAAGTTATTCAGAACTGTCAGGTAATACAAGGATAAAGGGGGTTAAGGAAATTGTTAGTTTAGATGATGCGTATTCAAAACAAGTATTTCAAGAATTTTCTAAGAATCTAGCTTCATTTATTTTTCCTTATCTAGTAACTTTTAAGGCCGATTTGCTCTTAATAGGGGGAAATATAACGAAATCATATAAATTATTTTTGCCTTTAATTATCGAAGAATGGAAAAGAAAAGGTTATGAAATTCCAGTACAGATAATCCAGAAATCCGAAGAGACAAATTTAATTGGAGCAGCTTATCTTTTTAATGAACCTTTTTGGGATTCCATAAAAGATGAGTTACCAGTATTATAACTAAAATTTCAGACTATTTATCAAATTAGGCTAATTTGCGAAGTACATTTTGTGTTATTTTATTGATAAATAGAAAGGTTTGGTTTATCTGTCATGTAAAATGTTAACTTTCCTCCGGCCAAAATATCCTTATGGGATAAAAATGGCCTATTTAAAAGATTACCATTCAATTCTACTTTATCTACATAAACATTTTTAGAAGATTGGTTTTTTGCCGATACTTCGAAAGTATTTCCATTATCCAGATTCATTATAGCATTAGTAATTGAAGGGCTTCCTATGGCATATTCTTCCGATCCAGGAGCCACTGGGTAAAAACCTAGAGAGCTAAAAATATACCATGCACTCATTTGTCCAAAATCATCATTTCCACTTAAGCCGTCAGCACCTGTTTTGTATTTTAAATCTAAAATCATCCGAATTTTATCTTGAGATTTCCAGGGACTGTCAGTCCAATTGTATAGGTAAGCAACGTGATGTGATGGTTCATTACCGTGTACATAATTTCCGATAATTCCTTCTCGTGTAATGTCTTCAGTATTTTCAAAATATTTGTCTGGTAATTCCATGGTAAATAAGGAATCTAATCTTATGGTAAATTTATCTTTACCTCCCATCATAGTAATCATATCTGATGGGTCATGTGGTACGTATAAACTATAATTCCAAGAATTTCCTTCAATGAAACCTTGACCATGAGTGTTCATAGCATCAAAACCTTCTTTGAAACTACCATCACTTAACTTAGGGCGCATAAAACCAGATTTAGCATCATAGACGTTTTTATAGTTTTTAGAGCGCTCTATAAACTCTTTATAAATAGCATCTTTTCCTAATTTTTTTGCCGCTTGTGCTATGGCCCAATCATCATAAGCATACTCTAAGGTTTTAGAAACAGAAGCACCATTTTTATCCTCAGGCACATAACCCATATCGATATAATAGCCTATACCATCAAAATACCTAGTTCTTGCAGTTTGTACGCAAGCTTCTAAAGCTTTTTCTGCATCAAAATTGGTATTTCCTTTTACAATTGCATCCGCTATAACAGAAGCACTGTGATAACCAATCATACACCAATTTTCATTCGCGTAATGCGACCAAATTGGCAACATTGAGTGAACACTTTGTTCCTGGTGTGCCATCATGGATTTTATCATGTCTGAATTTCTTTTAGGTTGTACTATATTGAATAGTGGATGTAGAGCACGATAGGTGTCCCATAAAGAAAAACTAGTATAATTTGTGAAATTTTCTGCATTGTGAGTATTAAAATCTATTCCAGTATAGTTTTTATCGGTATCCATATAAACCGTTGGTCCTAAAAATGCATGATACATTGCTGTGTAGAAATTTGTTTTTTCATTTGTATCGTCTGAAGTAATTTGTATTTTGTTTAATTCTTTATTCCAAGCATGTTTAGCATCTGCTTTAACTTTTTCAAAATCCCAATTTGGAACTTCTTCTTTCATGTTTGCTACGGCACCAGCCATACTTACCGGAGATAGAGCAAATTTTAGTTGAATTTTTTCATTATTCTTTACCTCGAAATCAAAATACATTTTTATTTTTTCTCCTGCTATCTCTGGAAAGTTTTCAGATTCATTAAATCTTCTCCAAAAACCATTATACGGTTGTTTGTCATAGCGAGCTCGGCCATAGCTGCTAATTGGCTTGCTAAAACTCATCGCAAAATATACCCTTCTTGTTCTAGCCCATCCATTAGTTTGGCGGTAACCTGTAACTAAAGTATCATTTTCAACTCGAACTACTGTCCAAACATTTTTGTCGTCGTAATTGTAAATTCCAGAAGTTAAATCTAAAATAATATGTGCTTTTTCATCTTTATTGAAAGTATATTGATGCATACCAACCCGAGTTGTTGCAGTCATTTCTGCTTGAATGTTATAATCTTCTAATAACACACTGTAGTAGCCTGGCGAAGCTTGCTCATTTTTATGTGAGAATCTTGATCGATATCCACTATCAGGATTTTGTTCAGTTCCAGGATTTAATTTTAAGTCTCCAGTGGTTGGCATAATCAAAAAGTCTCCTAAATCTGAATGTCCTGTACCACTAAAATGTGTGTGACTAAAACCTACGATAGTACTATCTTCATATTGGTATCCAGCACAATATTTATAGACGTCAGGGTTATATCGACCGTTTACAGCATAGGGAATCGTATCAGTATCAGGACTTAATTGTACACTTCCAAAAGGAACTGTTGCACCGGGATAGGTATGTCCCATTTTGGCAGTTCCAATCATAGGATCAACAAATTTTGTATAATCTTCTTGTGTACTTAGGGAGTTGCTAGTGTTTTTGGTTTCAGTTTCCTTGCAGCTTACAATACATACAATACTAATGGTTACGGCAATTTTAAAAATATTTTTCATCATAATATACTAGATTTAAAAAAAATCTTGGGTCTCATAATTGCAAAATTATAAGAACCCAAGATAAAAAAAAACTAACTCAACTTAGCTTACTCGTTAGAAAGTGAATAGGGATAATCTTCCTTATTTACACCTCTATTTTTATTTGGTTTTTCACTCATATCAATATCAATGATTGCACCTTGCATTAATTCTTTATGGCTTAACCAATTTTTAGAATATGTTTTTCCATTTAAGGTCATCATATTAATATATTTGTTCTCATGATTATTTTTTGGAGCATTGATAACAACTTTTTTACCATTTTCTAAATGAATGGTAACCTTTTTAAATAGGGGTGCACCAAGTACGTATTCATCCGTAGCAGGGGCAACGGGATAAAAGCCCATGGCCGAAAATACGTACCATGCTGATGTTTGTCCATTATCTTCATCACCACAATACCCATCAGAATTAGGATTATACATTCTGTCCATAGTTTCTCTTACCCAATATTGTGACTTCCAAGGTGCACCTGCATAATTATATAAATAGGGCATATGCTGTATCGGTTGATTACCATGTGCATATTGTCCCATATCTGCGATTTGCATTTCTCGGATTTCATGAATAACACCGCCATAATATTTGTCACCAAAAACTGGCGGTAAAGAAAAAACGGTATCTAATTGCCTAACAAAATTTTCTTTTCCACCCATAAGATCTACTAAACCTTGTATATCATGAAAAACAGACCAAGAGTAATGTAAACTATTACCTTCTGTAAAGTCTCCTCCCCAATCAAAAGGGCTAAAAGGAGTACGCCATTCACCTTTACTGTCTTTTCCGCGCATTAGTTTATGCGTTGGGTCATAGAGCTTTTTATAATTTAAACTACGTTGCTTATATAAATTTATTTCTTTTTTAGGCTTTTTTAGTTCTTTTGCTAACTGATATATGGCAAAATCATCATAAGCATACTCAAGGGTTCTTGCAGCAGTTTCATTTATACCGATATCAAAGGGTACATATCCTAATTTAATGTAAGATGGTGCACCGGCACGGCCAACCGCAGTCAAAGGTCCTTCATTGTTGGCTCCATGTAATAATGCTTCATATAAGTTTTCAATATCATACTTATAAGTACCATTGTTTTTTAGATAGGCATCCGAAACTACTGACGCTGAGTTATTACCTACCATGATGTTTCGTAAACCCGGACTTGCCCATTCCGGCAACCATCCACTTTCATCATAAGCATTAGATAGGCCTTCTTGCATTTGTGCACTTAATTCAGGATACATAAAATTCAGGAATGGAAAAAGAGATCTAAAAGTGTCCCAAAAGCCAGTGTCTGTAAACATATATCCGTCACGAACTTCACCATTGTAGGGACTATAATGCACTACTTTGCCCTGTTCATTGTATTCAAAGAATTTTCTTGGAAAAAGTAGCGATCTGTACAAACAAGAATAAAATGTGCCTGCTTGGTCAGCAGTAGCGCCTTCTATTTCTATTCTACTTAATTCTTTATTCCATATTTTTTTTCCTTTTTCTTTTAAGGTGTCAAAATCAGAACTACCAATTTCCTTCAGGTTTCTTTCAGCTTGTTCATGGCTGATAAATGAAGAAGCAACTTTGGCATTTACGATTTGTCCTTTTTTTGTTTTAAAACCAATTGCCGCTCCTGCATGTTTAGAAGTTGTTTCTAAAGTATTTGTGATTTCGGAGTCATCAAATGTTTTTGAGATTTCAAATTCAGTATCAAAGATGATTACAAAATAATTTTTAAAATTTTCAGGAACGCCACCACTATTACGAGTAGTGAAGCCAATTATTTTGCGTTCTTCTGGAATAATTTTAACATAAGAACCTCGATCAAAAGCATCAACTATAATATAAGATTCTTCATTTTCAGGAAATGTAAAGCGGAATCGGGCAGCACGCTCTGTTGGAGTTATTTCTGCAGTGACATCATGGTCTGCTAAATACACACTATAATAATATGGATTTGCTATTTCTGCCTTGTGAGAAAACCAACTTTCACGCTCTTCTTCTTTAAAACGTAATTTACCAGTAATTGGCATTATAGAAAATTGACCATAATCATTCATCCATGGTGATGGCTGGTGTGTTTGTTTAAAACCTTTTATTTTATTTGCATTATAAGTGTATGCCCATCCGTGTCCCATTTTTCCTGTTTGAGGGGTCCAAAAGTTCATTCCCCATGGCAATGCTATCGCGGGATATGTGTTCCCATTTGATAAACCAGGACTAGAATCAGTACCCATTAATGGATTTACCCATTCAACAGGATTATCTATTTTAGAAAACTGCTGCTCTTGGGCTACTGAAAATGCAATTCCTGTAAATAATGAAATTAATGACAAAATTATTTTTTTCATGTTTTCTATATATTGATATTTCTTATTTTCATTTACTTAATTTTATTAGACTTTACACCCTTTAGGGTCATTACTACAGGTTTTATTGTACCGTCTTGGTTGAAATACATTCTGTCGATACAAGTTTCTCTAGAATCTCTTGCTTTTCCAACAGTTAAAGGCCTTCTATGATAAACAATATAATAATCATCAGAATCTTTGTTATGAATTACAGAATGATGACCCGCCCCATTAGCAATACTAGTGTCTTGCTGTAAAATTTTACCTTTTCGTACAAAAGGCCCAAAAGGAGAATCTGAAATAGCATAGGCCACACTGTAATCAGGCCCGGTCCAGCCACCCTCAGACCACATAAAGTAATATTTACCGTCTTTAATGAACATAAATGGTCCCTCTACGTAGTTATCTGGTGTTATTTCTTTAAAAATAGTACCGTCCTCAAAAGGTATAAAACCAGTGAAATCATCATTTAATTTCGCCACATTACAATGTTTCCAGCCACCATAGTATAGGTAATGTTGACCGTCCGCATCTTTGAAAACAAATTGGTCAATGGGCTGTGCACCATTATGAAACTTGTCTATTAAAGGTTTTCCTAAATAATCTTTAAAAGGGCCTTCTGGTTGGTCTGCAATAGCAACACCAATACCACCAATTTCATTATCTGATTGAATATCATTAGCACCAAAAAATAAGAAATATTTTTTATCTTTTTCGATTATAGAAGGCGCCCACATGGCCTTATTTGCCCACTTTATAGCAGTTGTATCGATTACTTTTTCATGTTTTGTCCAGTTTGTTAAGTCTTTAGATGAAAAAGCATCTAAAAAAACTTGATCTTCATAACGAGCAGAAAATGTAGGGTAAATCCAATATTCTTTATCAAAAATAATTCCTTCTGGATCAGCATACCAGCCATTGAATGCAGGGTTTCCTGATAATGTGGTATTTTTTTTACCAACACAGCATGAAAAAACAAGCATAATTAGGCTAATACTAATAAATAGAAAACTTTTTTTCATAAATTTAAATTCGGAGATAAATATAATAAAATATTTTAGTAAAACGATTTAGTTGTGACAAATAATTTTATCCTTTCGAAAATAAAGAAAAAGGTGTGGCATCTTTTTTAGTACCTTTTATTTTAAAATTTAATTTTTCCCCTTGAATAATATCTATTTAATTAATAAAATTTCCCGTATAGTTTTTAAAGTTCAATGTGGTATTTCGAATAAACTAATGTGACTTCAAATTGTCTTTTTCATTTAATACAGAAGTGCTTACATTTTACGATTAATGATAGTTTTCTGAAAAACAGATATTAATTTGATTGAATTTTAAATTAATTTTAATTTAAAACAAATATTATGAGGATTAAGTTTCCGTAAAAAGTATTTTTCTAATCTTTATAGCTAATAGAGTTTATTGGTTCCACTTGGTAACTTTTAATATTTTATGGAAAATCTCGTTATTTTCATAAATACCGGTAAATTCTTCTGAACCAGGGCCATAAGCAAAAACAGGAATTAAAGTAGCAGAATGTCCTCCAGTAGAAAAAGTAGGTCCAATTTCTCTGTAATCGCTGTACTCACTGCCATCTTCTCTTTTGTTTTTTTTAGCAGCCAAGGTAAAACCACCAGTTTCATGGTCCGATGTTACTATAACTAAAGTGTTGCCATCTTTTTTTGCAAACGCTAAAGCCGTGCCAATAGCATCATCAAAATCATTAATTTCAGATATTATATATGATGCGTTATTGGAGTGCCCTCCCCAATCTATTTGAGAACCTTCACTCATAATAAAAAAACCAGTACCATCTTTACTTAAAAATTGAATGGCTAAATCTGTTGCTTCAGACAAAAAATCACCTCTACCTTTTTCCATTGTTGGCATAGCTTCATTTGCTAATAAAAAACCCATTTTTTTATTTGATTTAATACTTGAAAAATCTGTTAATTCAGTAGTATTTATAATAAATTGATTCTCTTTTAAAATACTTAAAACATTTTTTTGGTCATGACGTTGGGTAAAATACTTTAAGCCTCCTCCAGCAAAAAAGTCAAGATTTGATTCTGTCATATCCATTGCGATTTCTTCTTCTAAGCCTCGGTTTAAGGCATGGGCATAAAAACTTGCAGGTGTGGCGTGAGTAATAGAAGATGTGGCAATAACGCCTGTTTTAATGTTGTTGAAACTAGCAATATCTACAATATTTTGTACCATGGTTGAATCATCAGCAACACCAATTGCAGCATTGTAAGTTTTAACACCACACGAAAAGGCAGTTGCACCAGATGCGGAATCAGTGACATCTTCTCTTGAAGAGGACGTTTTTATTAAACCAATATTTTTGAATTGTGTGTAGTTTGGAGTCCCTTCTTTAAAATAGAAGGTAGACGAAATTTGGGATAAACCTGTTCCGTCACTAATTAGAAGAATAACATTTTTGGGTGTTTTAGAACTTGCTATATCTAGAGTTATTTTCCTTGAAGTTTTACATGAAAAGAAGCTGAACACAATTAGGAGAAAAATGATTTTTATGAATTTCATATTTTTTATTTTTTAGTTTTCATTTTTGTTATAAATTGGTTTTTTACACCCCAATTCTTATTTGGTGTAGCAGAGGTTTCTATAATTAATTTACCCCCCTGAATTATATCATCATGATGTAGCCAGTTTTTGTTCAGTGATTTGCCATTTAAGATGGCAGATTGAACGTAGAAATGATCTTTATGATAGTTCTTTACCTCAATCTCAAAACTTTTACCATTTGGATAATTTATTGATACATTTTTAAAAATAGGAGCGGTAATATAATATACTGGCGTTCCAATATTTACAGCAGAAATACCCATACTGCGCAATACAAACCATGATGACATGGTGCCCGCATCATCATCCATAGTTCTTAAATAGGCCTTGGGTTTATTTTGATAAATACGACCAATATAAGGATCTATTCCTTTACTATTATCATTAAAGTAATTTTGAACTACAGTATCTAATAATAAATTTCTAAAAATTTTTTGCGATTTCCAAGGTTGTTTCGTGGCATTATAAAGTCCTGGTACTTGTAAATCAGGTTGATTGGCATGATTGTAATTTTCTTCATCAAAAAACTGATCTAATTCTTTAATAAATTGTTCTTCGCCACCAGTTAAACTTTTAAGTCCTTCAATATCATAAGGAACAAACCAGCGGTACTGCCATATAGTACCTTGGTATAAGCCTCTAGCTTGCATGCGGTCTACATCATTTTTAGACATGTCTGCAAAATCTTTTTCCCAATAATTTTTATAGTCTAGTGCTTTAGTATAATATGATTCTGATAATTCTTTATCATCTAAAACCTCCATAATCTTTGCTGCAGCAAAAAGATCATAAGAAGACTCTAGAGCTTTATCAGGTGAGCCAAAATCCAAGGTGTTTACCTCTCTAATTATAGAGTCTTTAATAGTGGCAAAGTTAACCGAGTATTTTTTTTCATAAGCATCTAAAAGTACAACAATAGCATGTTCAGTGCGGACTGTGGGTGAGGGTTCGTGTTTTGTTGCCCAATTTTTTTTTCCATAACGGTATAGATTTGCAATGGATTTGGAAATATCCTTATATTTATTAGGATAGAATAATGAAAGCATAGGTAATTGTTCTCTATAGTTATCCCAAATAGCCCAGCCATTGTACACTTCAAAATCAGCATTTTGAATGCTTCCATTAATAGCGGCATACGTGCCATCGTTTTCACTGATTTTATAGGGTGATTGTAAACCTCGATAGAGTAGCGAATAAAATAAATCTTCTCTTTCGGATTCTCCATTCACGATAATAGTTGACAAGACTGAATTCCATTCCGCATTGGCTAGCGCTTTAACCTCTTCTAGTGAGGTATCTGAGAGTTTTTTTTTTGCATAGTCAACATTTACTGATGACAAACCAATTTTCACAATTGCATTGTCTGCATTTGTAGGTAAGGACACATAATAGGTGTGTTCACTTAATTTTTCTATAGTTGCTTTTTTATCAAATTCTAAGGCGTAATAAATTCTATACACACCTCTATGACAAGTAGAGTAGGTGTCAATAAAACCTGAAATAAAAGTAGTGTCAGTAGTATGTTCTTCGGAAATAAACCTATTAGCTAGTGCAAAAGATAAATCGATAAATAATCCTTTTTCCTTTGTGTTTTTTGGGAATGAATAGTTTTCAACCCCAAAATTATGATTGACACTCATAGCAGCCTGAATACCATTTTCGAAAGAAACTTCGTAGTAACCAGGATTTGCTTTTTGTTTTGTTTTTAGAAGTACTGTTTTTATATTCTTATCAAGAATAGGTTTTATTAAAATATTTCCACCGCTGCCTGTGCAACCAATTCCTTCTAAATGCGTATGTGTAAAACCTTCGAAATTTTTATCATAATATTCATAACCTGTATGATTGTGCGATTTTGTTTGTGGTCCTATGCTTAACATATTAAAAGGAGACGAAGCTGAGGGCGACATTTGTCCATGGTCACCAGAAGTTCCTAAAAAAACGTTTACTTTCGCAGTTATACTTTGCTTGTTTTCAACTCCTGGCTTTGAAACTATATTCAATTTTGGCTTTTGTGAAAAACCATGAAAGCTTTCCAAAACAAAAACAAATAAATAAATAGTGTATAATTTTATTTTTTTCATGATAGATTTTTTTTCTAAAGCACCACGCGCTTCCCTGTTTTTGCTGATTTTTTAGCAGCTTCTAAAATTTCGACTACATAATATTATTTTCTAAGGAAGATAAATCATTATTGGGTAAAATTTTCCCATCAATCACATCTTTTAAATAAACTAAATAGTTCTTGTAGTAGTTGTCGGTAATTACAATTTTTTCTGTTTTTAATGTGCTATTTTGTTCAAGCAAAGTATTGCCGTTAGCCGCATAATAAGATTTATTCTCACCATAAACCTGAAAATCTTTGATACTGTAAGCCCAATCCCAAGAGGCATGTATTATGCCTGTAGCGTTTTCATATTCTAAAACAATTGTAGCATCGTCTTCTACTTTTGGGTATACATTAGGTTTAAAACTTCGGGTGTTCGCAGTAACTGCAATAGGTTTTTTAACCTTTTGCAACCAAGTCATTAAATTAGCACCGTAACATCCAAAGTCCATTAAAGCACCACCACCATTTAATTTTGGATCGGTAAGCCATCTCAAAAACTCTTTACTACAGCCAATCTCTTGAGGGCCACGATGCCCATCTTTAGCAATCATTTTTTTGATTTCAAATTTTTTTTCATCTACCAATTTTTTTAAAGTTTGGTTACTGCCATACCATGTAGTTTCAAAATTGGTTAATAATAATGTATTATTTTCTATGGATAATTTTGCCATTTCTCTTGCTTCTTTTAATGTGGTGGCTAAAGGTTTTTCTACCATAAGTGGAATTTTCAAAGGCAAGCAAATTCTAGCAACATCCACATGCTTAGAAATTGGGTTATAAGCTAAAATGGCATCTGGTTTTGTTTCTTTTAATACCTCGCTTAAATCATTAAAAAATAAAGAGCTTGGTATTTGGTAATTGTTTTGATAGCGTTTTATTAAATTCTTATCCGTTTCTACTACCCCTAATAAAATAACATTTTGGTTTTTAAACTCATTCATTATCCCATGTGCATGGTCATGGCTTAATCCAACAACAACAACCTTTAATTTTTCTTGACTAAAAGTAGCATTACAAAAAAGTAAAAATACTAGGCTAGTTACTAATAAAATTTTAAGTTTTGTTTTCATTATAATAGTATTATCTAAAAGGTTCTATATTATATTTTATCAAAATGAGTTCTTGATGTTTATTTCTCAACTATGGTTTTTTATTGCCACTTTAAGCCAACGTTAATACCTTGGTCACTATTTTCAAATTCTAACAAAAGTGTTCTGGTGTCTTTATCCCATTGGCTTTTAAAACTTGTAATACTACTTTCTTTGCCATCAAAGAGTGTAATTTCAATTGGTTTAGAAGGTAATTGAATACGCATAGCATTGTAAGTATTTAAGGGACTTTTTGCAATGAAGGAAAAACTGTTTTCATATATTTTTTGATCATAAATTCTTGAAGCTGACGCCAATACTTTTGGCGTTCTGTTTATATTAGTAGGAGACAAATCATATAAAAATGCTTGTTCACCTAATTCGATTGTTTTCTGAGAAAGTATAGGTAGTTTAGGGTCGAACAAATCTATTAAGGGACCATAGATTGTATAAGAATCATCAAACATACTCTCATCCAATACCGATGCAATTAAATATGGGCCTCGTTGCAAATAGAAAGTATTCTTAAACTTTATTTTTTTTGAATTTGTAGCTTCATTGTAAGCCGATTTTAATATTTCTATATAGGTAGTATCGTTATTTTCTGTTTGCACAAATTCTTTTGGATTTTCTCTTATTACGTATACTTTTCCTTTTTCAAAATTATAGCTACCAGTTTTAGCATTTGCTGGTATATTTAATAATGTAAATAAATGTTCTGAAGGAGCTTTATAGTTGTTTTTATCACTATTCCACCATTCTTTTACACTTTGGTACGGATCGTCATCACGCCCAATATAAATAATAACCCCGCCATTAGACACCCATTTCTTTAATTCCTCGTGGACCTTAGAATTTGTTGGTTTCATATTAGCATAACTCATGACTAATACGGTAATATTTTTTAAGGTAGCTTCATAACTAAGGTTTTCCATATGTACCATTTGCACAGGCACACCCCGTTTGACCAGAGGTAAAGTTTGACCGTAAAAATTAGAAAATTGTGGATCTTCGAACCCATCATGATTTGGAAAACGTTGAAACATTAAGGAATTACCCATTAGCACGCCAATATCATTAGTGCCACTAACCTTGTTTTCTGATGTCGGTATGTCATTCAAAGCATTAATCATAATTTGCATTTGAGTGCTATAAGGTTTTGGAATTAAAATTTTTTCGTCGGTAGTAGCAACTTGATAAGGTTTTGTATAAATACGTTCTGGCCAGGGCATAACCTCATAATTTGCAACATTGGGGTAGAGTAATTGTGCTGTAAATGTAGCTTCGTAATTTTTTTTGTAATCTTCCCATGTTTTTCTGCGGTCTTCAATTGGGTCGGTTAAAAAAAATAACTTTCTATTGGTTGGTGCTGTCATCGAAACCATAGAACCATATTCTAAAAAGGCATTTTCAAAGGTTCTTTCTTTTAGTATACCATTATAATAAGTAGGCTCCCGTGCAGTGCCTGTCCATACCTGTGCAATATAACCATCTATACTTGGTAAGGATGCTAAACTTGCCTCGGGACTTACAATTTGCCAAGAAGAATAATTTACTAAGGAATGTGTAGGAATGAAAACTTTTACGTCAAGGCCTTTAGTTTTTCCGTAATCTTTTGCATACGAAGAAACTTCTTTTACCGCATTATAATACAATTCGTATTTTAATTTACTGGACAAATACGTGTTTTCAGCAGATTCGTGCTGTGGTCTCCATGGAAATCCATAGAATTTTTGCCATTCGTCTTTGAAAGCGCTGCTATAGCCAGCGCGTGACCAAAATTCTGGTTCTTCAAGATAAATATCAGTTATACCATTATTAATGACTCTTTCAATGATAGATTTTTTAAGATATTCAATAAAATCTTTAGTAGGAACAATGTAGGGAACGTTGCGTCCATGCCAAATAGTATCGCCATTTTTTTCTACTTGACCTTCTCCTAAATGATTCTTACCATCCCACTCGCCTAAAAAGTAATCTTGGTAAGCACCCCAAGCAATACCCGTCATAAAATGGGTTTTATAGTCTTTATCCCTCCACGAATTTACACGATCTTCAAAACTTACTTTTTGTTCCCCATCTGAAGGGTTGCCATTAACCCCGTAAACAATGGCTACATCAGCCCGAATATCAATCTCAGGCATCCATTCGCTACTAGTTTGAAAAACTGTTTTTTCAATATCGGTTGTGGTGGATTTTTCTTTATTTATTTCGTTGTCTTTACAACTAAAAGTAAAGAGTATTAAAAATATAACGGTATAATATTTTTTGATGAAAAGCATATTTTAAAATTTTATTTTTTATTAATAACAACACGAAATTGAGAGATTATTAAGAATGCAAAACTGTAAGGAATCAATTCTTTTTGGGTATCCAGATTATCCGTTATTTTATACCCCAGCTCAAGAAGGCGATTTACTAATAATTGCTATCGTTTTCCATAAAATAAGGAACTATTTTCCTCTGTGAAAATTAAAATAGGGTACTATATAGATTTTGTCCATAATCACTTTTTTATAGTTTTCGGTTTAATGCAAAATTAGTTTTTACTTTAATTAAGCTTGGTGATACCAAAATTTTAATCGGATTTTGGATGTACCCCAAAAAAAAACAAGGAATCAATTATTTGTCGAATTTCCCAAGTACCTTAAGTCAATATGTGCCTAATAAATGAACCTTTTGGCTTCCAAAGATTTCTCGAACCTTCTTAGGGTTTTAAATAATTGTCAAAAAAATTGCATTTAGATATTTTTTATTCAAAGTTCTATTACGTTTAAAAATCTTATATTTTTTAATACAAATTTTACTGATGATACTAAAAAACTCGATGCTTTCACACATCGAGTTTACAACTAATTCAAATAACCAACTAAAATTTTTTTAATGACTTCTCCATTTTACGATTATTCATTTAATCATCTATTTCTGGACTGTCATTGTATTTTGCCCATAACTGATCTATATTGAAACCAGTATATTTTACCCATAGTTCTGGGGAATATTTTTTTGTTCTTAATTTCTTATCCATTTTATAGACAATTTTTTTATCATAATTTTGGCTAACCCAAACTAAAAATCTTGCAGTAATCCTGTAACTATTTTTATAGTTTTGATCTTTAGAAAATTTTGTTAAAGACCATCCTGCTTTCTCATTATCTAATCCATATTTGTAACGAACATAATCAGCAATTCCTTCTGTTAACCACCCAGGACCAGCTCCATTAGGATAGGATTGAATTATATGCATGATTTCATGTGTCATTAAGTCTAAATCTTCAGGTTTTTTATGTAGCCATTTAGAGCTCACAGTCACTCTTCCATTATTGGCATAAGCTACACCATCGTAAGCTGTATCAATTTTAATAGTGAGATTCATTCTAGCATTCTTATTAAAATCTTTAACTAATTTTGGATAAACTTTAAAAACAATGTTTTTAAATCCTTCAATGATTTTTGGATTCAATGTTTCATCTTCGTTAATAATCGATAATTCGGGTGTCTTCCGGTTTGAGTTTAATTCGCCTTGAGCAAAAACTCCGTAGTTGAAGAAAAAAGAAATGAGGTAAATAAAAAGGATAGATTTAATTTTCATTCGAGGAAATTTTTAATTTAGTACTTACTGTTAGAATAGGGGAGTATATCTACGACAACCATTAAAAGGATTTAATTTATACCAGTAAATAGTGCTAATCGTTTGAATCACACTTTAATAATTAATTCAATGGGATTGCACCTTTTAGAAGTTTTTTTTAAAAAAAAACTAAGTTGAAATAAAATTTAAAAAATAATTATTTTAACGTGCTAAAATAAAAAGCAGGTTTTATTTAAATAAAACCTGCTTTTGTGTTAAAATTAACTCCTAATTTGGTAAATTAAATAACTGCCATTCTTGCATTTGAAACAAACTACTCCCGTTATTGGCTAGAATATCAAATCTATAAAATTTATAGGCCGTGTTATTGTCAAAATAAAACTCCCTTGTTAATATTCTTTCAGGAAATCTATAATCAGATCTTTCATCTAGAGTTATCCAGGTTACCCCATCTTGTGATCCTTGAATTTCCCAATCTTTTGGATCTCTGCTGGATGCATCATTTCCAGAAGTTAATGCATAGTACCCAGCAACAACAGGTTGAGGAAACTCTAGGGTTACCCAGAACGGGGTAGAATACCCAGCTAAATATTTCGTGTTTATATTTCCGTCAACTAATTTAGGAGAGCCTTCACCTGCTCCTGGACCACCACCATTTTCTTTATTTACCGTAATGATGGCTTGAGACGTAATGTCAATTGGTGCGCCAGCTATAACTTTTAAAGGAGCGGAAGCAGTTACAGAAGGATCATCAGCAGCAGTTATTGTTAAGGTTGTTTCTCCAGAACCTGTAGCTGTCAACGATACTGTTTTGTCCTCATTGATTACCAAATCTGCCACACTAGGATTTTCTACCGTCCAGATATATTCTCTTTGTGGCACGACATTAGGTTCAAAAGTAGCGGTAACATCTTGGGTGTCTCCTGAGATTAATAAAATAATATCATAATTATCAAGATTAACGCCAGTTTCAAAAAGTTCAGGAAAATCTCTTCGACCTTCGCAAGATAAAAAAGCGATAATGATAGCTAATAATGCTACGTTTTTAAATTTTAGAAAATATGTTTTCATAATTTTAGTTATTAGTTATATCCTGGGTTTTGTACCAGATTAGGATTCGCTTGTAATTGTCTAATTGGAATAGGGTATAGGTTTCTCGTTAGATCGCCGGTTGGTTGGTGATCCCACCAAGTTCCAGTACTAAACTCTCCAAAACGAATTAAATCTGTACGTCTTTTTCCTTCAAAAATAAATTCTCTACCACGTTCAGCAAGTAATTCATCTAAAGTCAACGTTGCAGTAGTATATTGTTCCGTGGGCCAATCAGCAGCCGTAAAATAACGAACTTTACTTTGATTGATTAAATCAACAGCTTCCTGTGTTGCGTTGCCTCCATTAGCACGCATAATAGCTTCAGCTTTATTAAATAAAATTTCTGTTAATCGGTAAATTACAAAATCACCTTCTAAATAATTTTCGTCATCTTGTCTTCCGGCTCTATATTTATAAAATCGCGCACCACTGTTTTCCTCGCCATTTGTCATAGAACCAGGACCTGTCTCACCTTGTGTATTTTTACGTATGTTGTTTACGTAAATAAATGGCTGTCCATTATACTCCTCGGATCCTAATATTGGTATAGTTGTGCCAAATCTAAATTGAGGACCAAATAAAAACCATTCTTGTTTGCGAATATCATTTTCTTTGTAGGCATCAAATGCTGTTGGAACTACAACAAATGCGTTATTTCCCGAAAAGTTAACATCTAAGGCTGGTGCCATATTTGAAAAGCCCATGTAAAATGATCTCCAATCATATCCAAAATCATTTTGACGGCTAAATGGGAATTGAAAAATATTTTCTGGAGATTCGTGATTTGTATTGTTATAGGGCCCTAAGGGATCTTGATCTAACTGCATTGCTCCAGTCAATGAACCGCCTTCACCATTTATAACTTTATCGGAATAGGTTATACTTTCATTGTAACGCGGAGTTCCAGACCAAATTTCTGCATTTAAGTACAACTCGGACAAAATAGAATAGCCAACCGCTCTCGACATCCTACCAATAAGTTTTGGAGACAGTGGCTGTAATTTTTCAACATTCTCTAAAAGATCTTGCTCTATAAAAGCAAAAACCTCTTCCTGACTTGCTGTCGGGGGATTTTCAGGGGTACCTACTTGTGTTATGATAGGAACATTACCCCACATATCCATAATTTTCATGTAATGATATGCTCTTAAAACCTTAGCTTCTGCTACAATAGAGGCTAGTCTTTCTTCAGTTACACCAATAGATGATGGATCAACAGCTTCAATACTTTCAATAGCAGTATTCACAAAACCAACTCCTGTCCACATTAAACGCCATGAATTGTTTAAGCGACCTTCTTCTTGAGTCCAAGTATGGTAATGCTGACGGATGTGATCTCCATTATCAAAAGCGTGTCTTCCTTTTTGAGGCCAGGCTAATTGATCTGCAGAAAGCTCATTGTGATAATGGTAGGCACTTTGACCTGACCATGCTAGCCAAGCTTGCATGTGGGTAAAAGGCCTTAAATTGGCTTGAATAAGTTCTAATTCGGTTTTGTAAAAATTACTTTCTGATAATTCAGAATAGGTAGTTTCCTCTAGATCCATGCACCCAAAAGTGAGTAGTAGAATCAAAAACCCGTTTATTTTTTTTAAATTTCTTGTTTTCATTTTTTAGCAATTAAAAATTAATATTAACACCCGCTGTAACCGTTACGGTACGAGGATAAAAATTTCTGTCGTCTATTCCAGGGTATAGTCCAGTGTCTTGAACTTCAGGGTCTCTTCCCGTGTAACCTGTAAATGTAGCTAAGTTTCTTGCACTTCCAAATATGCGCATTCCTTTGATTAAACTGTCGCCCATGTTAAAAGTATATCCTAAGGTAAGGTTGTCTAATTTAACAAAATCACCACTCTCTAAGTAATAATCTGAATATTGCGGTGGTTGGCTAATATTGCTGTACTGACCAAGAGCTGACGTTAGAACGTTTCCTGGTAATAAACTTGGGTTTCCGTAGAATAAATCTACTGTATTTAAAATATCGTACTTAAACTTACCTCTAAAAAATACCGTTAAATCTAAATTTTTGTACTTGAAAGTGTTAGTTAAAGATGCATAGTATTTGGGCAAACCATTACCTATAATTGCCTTATCTTCATCTACCATATCACTTACTCCTCCTATGCTTCCGTCAGCTTTGTGAAATAGCCATTGACCATCTACTGTAAAGCCAGCAAAACGCTTGCCGAAGAAATCCCCAATAGGTCCACCTTCAGTATTTCTAATGGCATCACCTAAATTACCGGGGTTTCCTATGTTTCCTCCAAATAGTTCACTCGCAGAAAAGACTTGATTTGATAAGGTTGTTAATTCATTATTTTGATAGCTTCCTACAAAATCAGCTGTCCAAGTAAAGTCACCTTTTTGAATTACTCGGTAGCTCAATGCTAATTCTACACCATTATTTCTTATATCACCTACATTGGTAAATATGCTACCTTGAACAAAAGGAGGTTGCGGCACATCATAGTTTAGTAATAGATCTTCCGTATTTCGAGAATATACATCTAAAGCCCCGCTTAGTCTATTTGAGAATAATCCAAAATCTAAACCAACGTTAAATTCTTTTTTAGTCTCCCACTTTAAGTCTGGGTTTGGGTTTCTAACAGGTCCATAGGTCTGGTAATAAATACCTTCATTTGAATTTTCTGTAAATATTGGGTATTTACCACCAGTACCCAGCGTTACTATAGATTGGTAATTAGGAATCCCTTGATTACCAGTTACTCCATAACCAACTCTAAGCTTTAGGTTATTGAAATTAGTATTTTCCATAAATTCTTCGTCAGAAATTACCCAAGCTCCAGAAACTGCTGGGAAATTAGCCCATTTATTATTATTTCCAAATCTGGAAGATCCTTCTTGTCGCATAGAAGCTTGTAAAAAATACTTGTCTTTGTAACTATAACTTACCCTGGTAAAATAGGCTATCAAGGTGTTGTCATCTTTAAAACTACCTAAGCCTGGTCTTGGGAGCAATAAATCATTTATGGCATTACCTGCGCCTAAATTCCAATCTTGAAATCCATCGGTAGTAAAACCACTATTATTTACATTGTAATTTTCAAGTGAAGAATATTGATAACTGTAGCCCCCTAAAATTTCTAAGGTACTATTATCAAAATTTTTCGAATAATTTATGGTAGGTTCCATAGTTTGTGTCCAGTCTAATCGACTACTCTTTGAAGCAAAACCAGTTCCTCTATAGGAACTTCCTGGATTGTATTGAACCCAATCTTGAGTAGACCTGTACTGACGATCGTCCCAAGAATTTCGCTGATAGGAGCCAAATATACCCGCCACGAGACCTGGTATAATTTCGTAACTCAATTTGGCATCGCCAGAAAAAGTTAGCTGTTTTCTTTGGTTTAGGCGTTCTGCATATTCTGAAAAAGGATTATACCCATTTTGAGGCTGGTAAAAACCGTATAAACCTTGATTAAAAAGTTCACCTTGATTAGTTGTATTGAAAGGCGCTTTTATAGGAGCTGTTGGATTCCAATCGGTAACAATACCAAATTGACCACCACCTAATAGGTTTGCATCATTAATGTTTACAGCAACACTGGAAGCAAATTCAAGCTTTCCATCTAAACCTTTTTGATTAAAAGCCCCCCTTACTCCAAATTCTTCACGGCCATTTTCTAAAGCAATTCCTTGGGCATCTCTATAGTATATTGAGGCTCTGTAGCTACCTGTTTCTGAGCCTCCAGAAGCAACAAAATTGTGATATTGCGTTAAATTGGTTTCGTTAACCAATTCATCAAAAATATCTGTAGAGGCTCCAAGATCATTATTAGCGCTTATTATTCCATCAGATATTGCTCCGCGAAATTGCTCTGCAGTTAAAAAATTTGGTTTACTATCGACATAGTCTCTAGCTAAGAAAGTAGAATAATTAAAACTACTTACGCCACTTTTTCCTTTTTTAGTTGTGATTAAAATTACGCCATTAGTACCTCTTGTTCCATAAATAGCTGCTGCAGCACCATCTTTTAAAACGTCAAAAGATTCAATATCATTTTGCTGGATAAGATCTAAATTACCACCTGGTATACCATCAATTACTATTAATGGAGATCTTGAACCGGATAAAGAAGAGATACCTCTTAATTGAATGGCAACTCCACTATTAGGGTTGTTACCACCAGCCCTAGTAATTTGTAAACCAGCAACCTTACCCTGAATCAAGTCTAAGGCATTGGTTACAACTCCTTGGTTAAACTCTTCGGAATCAACTTTGGATACAGCCGTAGAAACTGCCTTACGTTGTTGTGTACCGTATCCGATAAGTACCACTTCTTCAAGACTTTGGGCATCTTCGGTAAGTTGTACAGAAATGGTTCTGTTTGAACCCACCGTAACTTCAGTAGTTTTTAGCCCAATATAAGTAACCACTAAAACAGAATTTCTAGAAGCCACATTTAGACTGAACTTACCGTCAAAATCGGTAACAACACCATTTGTAGTGTTTTTTTCCAAAACGTTGGCTCCACCCAATGGAACGCCGTCCGCATCAGTTACAACACCTGTAATGGTAATAGGATCTACTTGCTGAAAAGAGGCAAGTGCAGTAGTTTGGCAAAAAATAGTCATAACTAAAACAAAGACAGTTTTAGCGATTCCTACTTTACAAAACTTCGTTTTAAAAAAAATAAATTCATTCATCTTTTTTAGTTTTAAGGATAGTAGTTTTTTCATTCAATGTTAAAATATTTCAGTTAAAAAGTTAACACGTTGTTAATATTCGGGATAAACTTAGTAAAACGTTTTAGTTAAAACAAATATTTTTTTTTATTTTTTTTGAAATATCTATTTTCGTTTAATTTTTAGTGCCATATTAATTACTTTGAGCTTTATTATTTATCGATTTGACAATAGATGTAAGTATTAATAATTATTAACTAATGACGATAAATTCTTTATTGAGTTTAATTCGATCGTTGAAAAGCTGATATTATTGAATTTAAGCTCGTAAATAAGATGCTATTACATAATGTAAATCTTAGAATACTGCTGTTAATTATTATTTAGTTATTCACAAGTGGAGAGGTAAAAAAAATAGTACATGCTCAAATACTATTTGAACATGTACTACTAAAAAATAAACTAAAAAATTTTGAGCTACTTTATTTTTGTGTAGAAAATGAATAAGGGTAATCTGAAACTGTAACACCTCTATTTTTATTTGGTTTAGACGACATGTCAAATTCTAAAACAGCTCCTTTTATGAGATCGTCATGTTCAAAATAATTTTTTGAATAACTTTTACTATTTAGTTGAAGTGATTCAATATACCTGTTTTCGGAATTGTTATTAGTACTCTTTATTTCTATCATATTGCCATTGTCTAAATGTATTTTAACATTTTCAAATAATGGAGAACCAATTACATATTGGTTGGACCCGGGACAGACCGTATAAAAACCCATAGATGATAAAACATACCAAGCAGATGTTTGCCCATTATCTTCGTCTCCGCAGTAGCCATCAGGTGTTGAGCTGTATAATTTATCCATCGTTTCACGAACCCAGTATTGTGCTTTCCAAGGTTTACCCGCGTAATTATATAAATAAATCATATGTTGGATAGGTTGATTTCCATGGGCATACTGCCCCATATTTACCAATTGCATTTCTCGCATTTCATGTACCAAGTCGCCTTTTGGTTTTTCATTAATACCAAAAATAGGTGGCATAGTGAACACGGAATCAAGTTTCTGAATAAAGGGCTCCTCACCTCCCATTAAGTTTATAAGGCCATGTACGTCATGAAATACGGACCAGTTGTAATGCCAACTGTTTCCTTCAGTAAAGGCATCCCACCAGCTTTCTGGTTTAAAATTTTCAGGGAACGAACCGTCTGTATTACGACCACTCATCATATTAAATTTTTTATTGAAGGTGTTTTTGTAATTTAAGCTCCTTTTGCGGTAAACTTCTAATTCTTTTTTGGGTCTATTCAATTTTAATCCCATTTGGTAAATACACCAATCATCATAGGCATATTCGAGTGTGCGCGAGGCGTTATCTCTAATTTTGACATCATAGGGCACATATCCTAATTTATTATAATATTGATAGCCTAAGCGACCTGTGGATAAAATTTTCGGATGTTGATGGTTAGCACCATGAAGCATTCCTAAATACATTTCTTCGGCATTTTCGTCGATAAGGCCTTTCATATACGCATCAGTTATGACTGAGGCAGAATTATTACCCACCATACTTTCACGATGCCCAGGACTTGCCCACTCGGGAAAAAAACCGCTTTCTAAATATGCATTGTATAAACCCTTTTGAATTTTTGAACCTATTTCTGGATATACTAAGTTCACGTATGGCATCAATGCTCTGAAAGTATCCCAAAATCCAGTATCTGTAAACATATATCCAGGAAGTATTTTACCATTATATGGACTATAATGCATTACCTCTCCTTTTTCATTGTATTCATAGAATTTTCTTGGAAAAAGTACTGTTCGGTACTGAGTAGAGTAAAATGTTCTTAAATTATCAATATTATTATCAGTTACCTCAATTTTTCCTAAAGTTTCATTCCATACTTTTTTAGAATTTTCTTTAGTGGCTTCAAAAGTAGGTTTAAGTTCTTTTAAATTTAACCAAGCTTGCTCAAAACTGATAAAAGATGAAGCGACGCGAGCATGAACAATTTCACCGTCTTTAGTGGAAAAACCAATAATTGCGCCTGAGTGGTTAGACTCTGATTCTAAAATAGTCCTATTTGATTCTTTATTTTCTACGGCAGCGGTATAGGTAAAAGGCTTATCAAACTCTATCACAAAATAGTTTTTAAAATTTTCAGGAACGCCGCCACTATTTTTAGTAGTGTAACCAATAATTTTATTTTCTTCAGGAATTATCTTGGTATACGAACCTTTGTCAAAAGCATCAACTACAATATAAGAATTCTCTTGTTCTGGAAAAGTAAAGCGGAAAATTGCTGCTCTTTCTGATGTTGTAATTTCGGTAACTACATCATAATCTGCTAAAAATACTTTATAATAATAGGGTTTGGCTATTTCGGTCTTGTGACTGAACCAACTAGTTCGTTTTTCTTCATCGAATTCAGGATTTCGAGTCATTGGCATAATTGAAAACTGTCCGTAGTCATTAATCCAAGGACTTGGCTGATGGGTTTGTTTAAAACCTCTTATCTGATCTGCATCATAGGTGTAAGCCCAACCATCACCCATTTTACCTGTTTGGGGTATCCAAAAATTCATTCCCCAGGGCATAGCAATGGCCGGATAGGTATTGCCATTTGAGAGCCTGTACCTAGAATCAGTACCCATTAAAACATTTACATGATCTACATAATTTTTATCCTGTGGAAGCCCATTAAATGGAGTTATGAGTAGCAAGGCTAAAATTAGGTATAAGGAAGTTTTCATATGTGCATAAGATAAATTAGTAATTGATGGCAAAACTAATAAATCGTTTTAGTTTATCAAAGTAAATTTTTACAGTATCCTTTAATCTGAGGAGAAGATTAGTAATATGGCTCTTGATGGGATAACAGAAGTTCATCCTTCAGCAAAAAAAATGTAAATCACAAAGTACTTTTCATAGTAAATAGAAATCCTAACATTTTTTTGAGTACTTTAGCTAAAACGATTTAGTAAATAGCTTTTATAATTTGAAGAATAAAGAATTAAAAATTGATAAATAAGAAATGTATGAAAAAAATTGTGAGCATTGTTTTAGTGCTATTGGTAATAACAAGCTGTGGGGTAGGAAATACAAGAAATAGTAGCTTGGCAAAAACTAATTCAATCAAGGAGAAAGAATGGAAAATATTGTTTGATGGTTCCTCACTGGATAATTTTAAGGAGTATTTAAAAGATGAAGTCTCCGATAATTGGAAAATAGAAGATAATGCAATTGTTTTTCATCCTCCTAAGGAACGGAAAAGAAGAGAAACTTTTAATATTGTTACAAAAGAAAATTTTACGGACTTTGTATTATCTCTAGAATGGAGAATTTCAGAAGCAGGAAATAGTGGCATTTTTTGGGGTGTTAAAGAAATAGAAGAATTAACTTATCCTTTTGAGACAGGTCCTGAAATACAAGTGTTAGACAATGAAAAGCATCCTGATGCAAAAGCGGGCTTATCCCATCAATCAGGTGCTTTATATGATTTAGTTGATCCCGTAAAGGATGCAACTAAGCCAGTTGGTGAATGGAATACGTATGTGATTACAATTAACCATAAAATAAATAAAGGTATTGTGGTGCTCAATGGGACTAAAACTGTAGAGTTTCCATTAAGTGGTTCTGAATGGGATGCTTTGATTGCTTCTTCCAAATTTAGAGATTGGGAATATTTTGGAAAATATCCTACAGGTAAAATTGGTTTTCAAGATCATGGCAATATGGTTGCCTTTAGAAATATCAAAATTAAAGAATTATAGTTTAAACGGTATATGACATCATTAAAAGATGGAGTGTTTATCTTCATTATTTTTTAACTGTCGCAACTAAAAGGATTTATTTAACTTAATCTAACACTATGAAAAATTTTATTTATGTATTGTTAATCATGATTATTTTATCATGTTCCAACAAAGAAGAAAACACAAATTCTTCAAATTTTGATATTACTGAATTGTCAATTTTGAATTCAAGTGGTACAACACCTAAAAAAGGGGATCCAATAATCTTAACAATTTCTTTAGAAAATAAAGGCACGGATGTTGAAGAAGTTGAAGTAATCCCACTATTATCAAGTAATCGATTTTCAGATTTCCAAGATGTAAAGTTAAAAGGAAAAAAAGTGATGCTAGCAGCAGGAGAAAAAACAAGTATTACAATAAATGCAGGACCTTTTATTCATGATAAATCTACTGATAAACATTACGCACTAGGCAGCGGTGAATATGTGATATCTTCAATTTTAATTAATGAAAAGGTTGATAAGGATTTCTCAGGAAAGACTTTTTCTATAACATCTAGTAATTCCATTCTGGTACCTGTTTTATTTGACCCTGTTTATCTTACCAAAATTGGCTACGCAGGAGGAATAGAAGCATATTTAGAAAAGGCTTTTACTCGTAAAGTAGAGCTTTATGAAAATGAAACGTATACTACCTTTTTAGGTGGTCTTGACGAAATGATGGATATTAATCATATTTTTTATGTAATAGAAACAAAGAATGTAGAGCAAGTTGATGAAGAAGGCGGAAAATGTGAAAAAGCCTTAGCGTTAGCAAAAGAAGAACTTGGGCTCGCTAATAACTGGAATGGGCCTGTAGGAACACAAAAAGCAAACCATGGTTTTGATTATTTAATGGCCTTATCTCGTGATTCATTTGGTGGAGTAGCTTGCGGATGGTTAAATGTTCAAGTTACAGGAGTATTTGACTTTGATCTTTCATTAGAACGTTCTCAAATTTTGGTAATACATGAAACTAGTCATTTACTTGGTTCACCTCATTGCGATCCTTTACAGAGTTATGTTATGTGTGCAGGTGAAAAACATCAGAAATATATTGATGAAGGTACTTATGTTTACAATATCGTTTCTAGAAACCAAATGAGCAATAAGTTTGATTGACATTTTGCAGGCCATATTAAATGAAATAATAATAAAAATTATTATTATTATTTGAAATTTACTTCCTGCTAAATAGCTTCAAATAGAAAAATCCTTGATTACATGTCAATCTTAATTCAAATAATGAATTAAAGGCTTTGTAATCTTCCCTTTAAATTAAACACTCTAAATTTCGATAAATAATTATTATTAAGATTCAATTTGATGAAGAATTTAAATTTTTCAATAAATCTGGGTATAAATTGTTTAAAGGATTGGTTTCATAGTGATTTATGGGATGATTAAAATCATAGGCTTATCTTCAGTTATCGCTTATCCCTTTTAATTGATCTATGCTGCTAAAGTAATGCTTATAAACCTTGGTCACTTTATGTCAAAATTATTTGTGATTATAATTTATGGAATAAATGGAAAGGACGAACGTCTGCAATTTATGGTATATCAGTTATAGTTGAAACATTATTATGAAAAAAAACTCTGAAGATCAAGGCATCATTTATTTTGACTATTAATTCAAAAGTTTATTTACTTGGCTTTTATAGGTTTGACCAATAGGAATTTTATGTGTATTTATAAGAATACGATTTCCTTCTACGAATTTTATTTTGCCTACCGCTATAATATATGATTTGTGAACCCTTAAAAATCTTTCTTCTGGTAAAATTGATTCGTAATGAGAGATTTTTTCGTGACTTACAATCATTTCATCATTTAAAAATAACTTGGTGTAGTTTCCATAAGCTTCTATATATAAGAGGTCGTTCAAATCAATTTGGTGATGTTTCTTATCGCCCTTAATAAAGAATCGAACAGCCGAATCTTCATTATTAACTGCTTTGATAAATGTTTTAGTTTCCTGATTTTGAGAAACTTTATTGACCGCTTTTACCAAACGATCAAAACTAAAGGGTTTTAATAAATAATCGATGACATTTAATTCATAACCTTCTAAAGCATGTTCCTTATAAGCTGTAGTAATAATAGTTTTAGGAGGATTTTTTAGTGTTTTTAAAAAGTCTAACCCTTTTAATTTTGGCATGTTGATATCTAAAAACATAAAGTCCACACTATTTTCATTTAAAAACTGCACGGCTTCCATAGCATTGTAACATTTTTTTTTCAACTGTAAATGCGGTAGCATATTGCAGAATTCCTCAATAATTTCGTGGGCTAGTGGTTCGTCATCAATAATGATATAATTAAGCATGCTTAGAAATTTTTAAGGTAGTTTTGTAATGATTGTTTGATGTACTAACAATTAATTCATGTTGGTTTTTATACAATAAAGAAAGTCTTCTCTTTAAATTTTTTAGTCCAATTCCAGGTGATTCATTGATTTCATTTGGGTCAAAATTATTCTCAATTGTAAAATAAATGGAGTCCTTGTCATCAGATAATTTGATATGAATAAAGGCTTTTTCGGCAAGTGTTTCAACACCGTGCTTGAAAGCGTTTTCCAAAAGAATAATAAATAATAAAGGTGGAATTGGTAAGTGAGGATCTATCGAGTCATAGTAAAAGCTTATATCAACAGATTTTTTATATCGAATTTTATGTAATTCTATATAGTTGCTCAGATATTCTATTTCATCGGCAATCCGCACTGTCTCCTTTTCACCTTCATAAATTGTGTAGCGCATCATATCGGATAATTTTAATATTATCTCCGGAGCCTGTTTAGAGTTTTTAACGGTTAAAGCATACAAGTTATTCAAAGTATTGAAGAAAAAATGTGGATTTATTTGAGCTCTCAATAATGATAATTCAGCATTGGATTTTTCAGCTTTCAAATTTTGTAGCCACTTCCATTGTTCAAAAATCCAAATAAGAAACAAGACAGGAATTGGCAAAATGAATATATATAGAGGAAAATCTTCTTTAATTTCCAAATAAGACTGTAAATCCCCAGAAAGCAATCTTAAGTAAAGAAAATACAAAAGTAATGGTCCATAAATAATCACAATTAACTTCCAATACTTTTTGATAAATGCAGGAGATAAAATATAAGCAACGCCAATCCAAAATCCCATGAGAAGAATAAAGGTAATAGGGTTATCTGGCAAATTCATATAGGTATCTATAATTAATGCCATAACAAGCACTAGGAATAGCCCAAGTAATCTAACTACAACTTGCTTGTTCTTTTTGAAGTGATAAAATGGTAAAGCGAATAGAAATCCCCAAATAGTAGCGTAAAGAAAAATTTCAAATAATTTTTCTTTAGGAAGAAGTATAAAGTTAAAATAATCCAAAACATAGAATACTGGTATCATAATAATGAACCCAAATAAAAAGACTTTGAATTTCTTTAATTGCTTAATCATACTTCAAAAGTAAGTAGGATATGCTCGTTAACCAAGGAAGTTGATAGGCACTATAATTTTTAGTACAAACCTAGCCATTTTCAGGACGAACACGATTAATGCTTTTTTTTAGTACATATAAGTTAATAAAAGCGCCACATATCATTTTAATTATAAAGCCCTTTTCATTCGCTCTATGTTTGTTTCAAATTAATATTAAAATCAAAATAATGAACAGTTTAAACAACATTAGAATTACAAAGAGATTCACGACAACAACTAGCGTCAACTGGAACGCTAAAAGACGTTACAAATAAAAAATAGAAGTTTTAAAGGTATCAATTTAAAAACGAACACTTATGAATATCTTACAAATCAATAACCTCACAAAAACATATTCCAATGACGTCAAAGCGTTAAACGGAATAAATTTAGAAATAACAAACGGAATGTTTGGTTTGTTAGGTGCTAATGGTGCCGGGAAATCTTCTTTAATGAGAACAATTGCATCTTTGCAAGAACCTACCTCTGGGAGGATTTTGTTCAATGATTCAGATATCGTTCAAAAACCAGAAGATATTAGAAAACACCTAGGATACTTGCCACAAGAGTTTGGCGTTTACCCTAAAATTTCTGCAGAAAAGTTACTGAATCACCTGGCTGTCTTAAAAGGCATATTAAATAAAAATGCCCGCAATGCACAAGTAACAGCATTGCTACAACAAGTGAACCTTTATCAACATAGAAAAAAAAATGTTTATACTTTTTCTGGTGGAATGCGTCAGCGTTTTGGTATTGCTCAAGCGCTACTAGGAAATCCACAAATAATTATTGTAGATGAACCTACGGCAGGTTTAGATCCAGAAGAAAGCAATCGGTTTTTGAACCTTTTAAGTGAGATAGGGGAGAACGTTATCGTCATATTATCTACGCACATTGTAGAGGATGTAAAAAACTTATGTCCTAAAATGGCAATACTTTCTAATGGAGAAATCATTTCAGAAGGAAATCCAACAGAACTTGTTGCAAGTATAAAAGGCAAAATATGGACAAAAATTATCTCTAAAAATGACATGGAAGTTTATAAAAAAGCACTTGATGTGATCTCGACAAAATTAGTTGCTGGAGAAACTCAAATTAGAGTATTATCAGATACGAAACCAGAAGTAGGTTTTGAATTAATTACTCCCAATTTGGAGGATTTTTACTTTACTACAATTTTTAATAACCAATCCAAGAAGTTATAAGCATGTTTAAGCAATTATTAGAATTTGAAGTTTTTTATCAGCGGAGACAGCGTGCATTTCCAATATTTTCCATTTTGTTTTTGGCATTAGGTGTGTTTGTTGGAAGACAAGGATTTGCTCCTGCAGGTGTTGATTTTACTTCTGTATATCAAGTTTATTTTCACACAGGCCTTTTTAGTTTAGGTAGCATTTTTATTATTATGTTTTTCGCTATTAGTGCTATGCTTAGAGACAAACAACACAATATGGAGAGTATAGTTTACAGTTCTTCAATAAAAAAGCAGCATTACTTCTGGAGTCGTTTTTTAGGAACATTTGTGTTTAGCGTATTAGCATTTACACCTTTTATTTTAGGCTATATATTTGGAAACTATTATTCTAATTTAGATCCAGAACGTATAAGTAGCTTCCAATTTCTAACCTATTTACAGCCTTGGTTATATATTGTTTTGCCTAATATATTTTTCTGTTCTGCCATAGTATTTTCGGTTAGTACATTAACAAAAAATAGTACTGCAACTTATGTAAGTGCCGTATTTGTTTATATGCTATATTTTGTAAGCTCACTCTTTTTAAATTCCCCATTAATGGCGCAAACAGTCCCAGCGTCTCCAGAAAGTATGGCTATTGCCGCTATTGCAGATCCATTTGGAATTGCAGCATTCTTTGAACAAACACAATTCTGGACGCCATTTCAAAAAAACACACAGCTACTATCCCTTTCCGGTTTGTTTTTATGGAACAGACTCGTTTGGTTAATAATTTCAATAGGAATTTTATTTGTGACCTATAGAACATTCACTTTTAGAAAAATCACAAAAAAAGCGAAGAAAGAATCCAAAGTGAAAAATGGAAATACAAAATTAATAGCTTATACACCTTTGCAAGCTACACAGAGTCTAAAGGCACAACTAGCAGCACTTTTATCCTTATTAAAAATAGAGCTTAAAAGTGTATTTAAAAGTTTGCCCTTTTTGGCAATACTAATTATGTGGTTGTTTATTGTGTTTTCAGAATTATTCTCAACGGTAGTAAGTGGCGAAGAATACGGTGTAAACGTATATCCATTTACAAATCAATTAATAGATTTAATAGTAGACCCTCTAACCATATTTAGTTTAATCTTACTCATTTTTTATAGTTCAGAAATTGTTTGGAAAGAGCGTAGTTTAAACTTCCATTTAATTATTGATGCAACACAAACAAAGAATAGTGTCTTCTTTTTATCTAAATTTTTCGCCATACTATTATTGCCCTTTATTTTAATAACTATTGGAATATTAATGTGTATCGGCTTTCAGATTGCCTTAGGTTATTCAAAATTTGAATTCGGTCTCTATGCATCTTTATATTATCATTATGGATTACCCCTAGCTATATATGCTATGATTGCATTGTTCATTAATAGTCTTGCAAAAACCAAATATACTGGCATGGGAATCTTTGGATTGGTTGTGGTCTTATGTTTAAAATCCAGTGTCTTACGATTGGAACATCCTTTAACTAGTATTGGATTTATGCCAAGAGTGTCTTATTCAAACATGAGTGGTTTTTATGGTGGTTCCAGTTTATTTAATCATTTAGCAATGTATTGGTTGGTCTTAGGTTTGTTACTAACCACGCTATCTTTTAAAATTTGGAATAGAGGTGTAGTTGCTAGCTTTTCAGTAAAATTAAAACAACTCTTTTATAGTTGGACAAAACGTCAAAAAGTAACAACAACAGGACTTATAGTATTATTTATTGGTTTTGGAGGTTTGATATTTTACAATATAAATATCGTTTCAGATTATGAAACTGTGTGTGATCAATTAGATTTTAGCGAAGGCTATGAACGTAAATTTAAGAAATATGAAAGTATTGAAAGATTAATTCCCACTTCAAAAAGGACAAAAGTTGATATCTATCCCGAGGAGAGAATGTTTACTATTACTGCTGATTATATAGCGAAAAATAAAAGTGGACAACCGTTATCAGAACTTTTCATCACAGAAAGAATTCCCTTAGATAATATCACTGTAGAAAATGCAAAGTTAGTTTTGCATGATACTTTCTATGGAACTTATTTATTTCAGTATAACAAACCCTTACAGGCTAACGATTCTGTAAGATATACCTATACATTAAAGAAAGAAGTAAAAGGGTATGGTGAAGACCTTTCCATCGTGAACAATGGTACTTATTTGAATCGATTTGCCAATTTTGAACCTATTTTAGGTTACACAACATCCTTAGAGATTTCTAATAGATCTGAACGTGAAAAAAGAAATTTACCAGAACGCGTTGAAGATGATAATTCGGATGCGCACATTGTCCTCGAAGAATCTAATTATGAAAAAATAAGATTCGAAACTATTATCTCGACATCAAGTGATCAAACGGCCATTAGTTCCGGTCGTTTAGTAAAAGAATGGTCGGAAAATAACAGAAACTACTTTCATTATAAAACTAATGCAAAGATAATACCTGACGTCGGCTATTTTTCTGCTAAATACACTACTAAGAAAATAGATTATAAAGGGATTTCAATAGAGCAATATTACGATGCAAATCATGACTTTAATATTGAAGATATTCAAAACAGTGTGAAACAAACCTTAGACTTTTGTGAGGAAAATTTTGGTCCTTATAATTTTGACCATGTAAGAATTGTAGAGGTTCCTTCTAATTGGCCTTTTGCAGGCTTTGCGCATCCAGGAGTGATTAGTATGGTAGAAGACCGTTTGTATTTAGCCGATGTGCGTAAAGAAGAAACATTCAATCTTGTAGCCAAAAGAACTATTCACGAAGTTGCACATCAGTATTGGGGACATACACTTTCTGCTAAACCTGTTGCAGGAGGCTCGTTATTTGTCGAAGGATTAGCAAAATATACTGAAGCTCTCATCATGGAAAAAATATACGGAAAAAGAGCCGTATATGAATTAAGTGACGATGCTAGAAGACGCTATTTTTCGGGTAGATCTTTTGCAGCAGAGATGGAACCTCCAGTATATAAAGTTGATGGTCAAAGCTATATTTCGTATGGTAAGGCATTAACCGTTTTACTGGCTCTAAGAGATTTAATTGGTGAAAAAGAGGTTAATAAAGTATTAAAAACAATTACTGACAGACATCGTTATACAAATAAGTTGGAAGCAAATTCTATAGAGTTATTGCAAGAAATTTACAATGCAACTCCAGTTGAGCAGCATACATTAATTGATGATTGGTTTAAAAGAGTAATTACATATGACTTAAGTCTTAATGACAGTTCTTATCGTAAATTAGAAAACGGTTCTTATGAAGTTACTGTTTCCTTAAAAGCAAAGCGTTTTGAAACTTTGGATAGTGGGGAAACAAAGGAAATTTCAATTAATGAGCCTATAAAAATAGGAGTGTTTTCAAAACATCTGTCCGAGGTTACTAAAGATGATCATTCAATTTTAAATTACGAATCACATCAGATTACTCAAGAACTAACAACTATTAAAATTGTAGTAAAAGAAAAACCTGTTTATGTTTCTATTGATCCATTTGGAACTAGATCAGATGAAAATTTGACTGATAATTTGAAGAGGTTGTAAATATTAAGCTATCATGTAATCCGTTTTAACGTTCGCCTGATTTCTACTCCATTCCTATATAACTTAAAGAGGAACCTAGTGTTGTTAGAGGTTTCTATAGTTGAAATGATTGAATTTAAATTTTTCATCAAATCTGACCTAAACAATAGTTATTTATCGAAATTAGATGTGTCCTAAGAAGGGGAGGCTTACAGGATTACGACTCTGACTTTCGATTTTTTGATCAAAACACTTTAAAGGAAATAGAAACACTAAGTATTTGTGGAAAATACGAAAATGCAAAAGTAGCCGACAAAATTCTCTGTTTGAATTACAACATACCTATTGGAGCCATTTCAGGAATTATTGGAAAAATAATTGCTTTTTTGATTAGCTTACTGATTGCAAGTTTACCAGTAACAGGTATCTTATTATGGTATGGAAGGACCTACAAAAAGGAAAAACATCTAAATTAAATTAAAGTTTAGTAGCTAAAACTTTATTCGATACACTTTTTTGCGAACATAACATCCAAGCAAAAATGAATATTCCGTTTCATCCAAAAGTAACATTTGAGAAGAAAACTTTTGGATATAGTTAATACTAATCAACTAACGCTAATGACAGTGAAATTAATGTAAATTTGAGATAGAAAGTATTTGATAAAACGAAAGAAAACAGTTTTGTACAAAGACTTGAGAAAGAAATACTGCGTACAAGCCAAAAATATTATATGGCTTGGTATTTGAAAATTTAGAAAATATTAAGATATCCATAGGTTAGTTTATATGTAGAGAGTTTCGTGCCAAAATTCCTCCAAATTTTTATACTTTAACTTGAGCCACATCTTCAAATGTCATAACAATGTCGCATGGATGTCGTGACAAAAAGGGTTTATAACGGGTAATTTTGCCCAAATCTAAATTCTAAAAAATGAAAAAAGTATTAGTAATTGGTATTGTAATTTTGACTATCTCAGTAATCTCTATTGTTCTATTTTCCTATTTGACGGGCAATCCAACATATCCAGAATCTGTGGTTCAAACTACAATACGTTCCAAAATATTAAATGAA